>Ga0316624_10000911_pt1 | contig 10988 bp, 9 predicted proteins | sample OWC_Aug_N3_C1_D5_FD_207657 | JGI IMG/M metagenome (GOLD analysis project Ga0316624, IMG submission 207657) | Wetland soil microbial communities from Old Woman Creek delta, Ohio, United States - OWC_Aug_N3_C1_D5_A | ecosystem: Environmental > Terrestrial > Soil > Wetlands | place: USA: Ohio...
CACGCACCCGAGCGCGGCATCTGCGACGCCCACTGCGGCATCAGCGCCAGCACGAAGAACGGCAGCGCGAACACCGTCGCGAACGCCAGCATGCCGATGACAGGCTGAATCCAGTTGCCGCCGGACGCGGCCACCATCACGTTGCCGACAAACGGCACGGTGCAGGTGAAAGACGTGAGCGTGAAGGTGAAGCCCATCAGCAGCGCGCCGATCACCTCGCTGCCGCCCTCCTGCCGCGTGATCGAATCGAGGCGCGTCAGCATCGCTGACGGGATGTTGATCTCGAACACGCCGAACAGGTTCAGCGCGAAGCCGACGAAGATGGCCGTGATGAGCAGGTTGATCCACGGGTTGGCCGCGAAGCGGTTCAGGCTGGTGGCGCCGACGAGCAACGCCAGCAGCAGGCCGAACGCCGTGAACGTCAGGATGATGCCGATGCCATAGATCGACGCGTTGCGAAGCGCCCGGCCCTGATGGCCCGCGGCGTGGCCCGTGAAATAGGAAACCGTGATCGGCACCATCGGGAAGACGCACGGCGTCAGCAGCGCCAGCCCGCCCGACACCATCGCGAGAAGCAGGAACGACAACAGCGAAGCGGACTGCGCCGGTGCCGCCGGGGCGGGTGTGAACGGCACCGCGGGCGCCATGGCCGCAGGCGCGACCGCAGGCGCGGCTGCGGCGCTCGCAGGGGTCGCACTACTCGGGGAAGCTTCCGCGCGTACGCGCGCCGTTTCCGTCGGCGTCCCTCCGCTCGGCGCCGGCGCTGCCATGCTCCGCGCCGGCTCCGCTGTCCCCGCGGCGGCGGGCGGCTGTGCCTCGGGCGCCGGCATCGCTGCTCCGGCCGCTTCCGTGCCGCCCGTCACCTCGATCGGCGTCTCGATCTTGACGGCCTTCGGCGGCAGGCAGAACTTGTCGTTGCACGTCTGGTAATACGCCTGCACGCGCAACACCTGCTTGCCGGTCGCCTTCGGGTCCACCTTCACGGGCAGCGTGAAGACCGCCTTCTCCGCGTAGTACTCGGTGTCCATGTTGAACCCCGAGTCGAAGGCAACCGTGGGCGCGGGCGCGTCGATGGTGCCGCCGAGGGCGAACGGCTGCCCCTGCGGAATCGAGATGCGGGTGGCGATGGGCGGCGGTTCCTGGGCAATCGAGTACAGGTGCCAGCCGGCTTCGATGGTCGCCGTCAGCTGGATGCGAAACGTCTGACCCGCGGTCGCGGACGCCGGCGTCTTTGCAAGCGTCCAGCCGATTGGGTCTTCCTGTGCGGCGGCCGGGCCGGCGACAAGCAGACCGGCGATCGCGCCCAGCAGCAGCAACGTCCGAAGCCCACCCAATCGTCGTTCTCCTGCTCCGAAGTCCATCGAGGCTCCTGACAATCCGGCTCGCCGAAGCTTCACCCTCGCCTGAGCGAAGGCGGCCGGATCCCACAATCCTATTCAAGGTCTGCACCGCAACCGGTCAAGCGAGCGATTCTTCGCACTTCCCGCGTCTTTGTCAAACGAAACGAGCGCGCGCTGCCGAACAATCCGGCTGAAGCCGGATCCCACATGAGCAAGACTCGCACTGCTGCTGCTCGGCCATGATGGCACGGTCGAACGGCCCAGCTGTCCTCTCACAGCGGCGTGCCGGGTTCCCCGGTGCCGGTGCCCGCGGTCTTTGGCGGCTCGCCGGTCCGCTCCACCTCGAGCGAGCAATCGGCCAGCAGCGCCACCAGCGCCCCAACCGCGGCAAGAATCGGAGCGGCCACGGTTCCCACGATGCCGACCGTCAGGGGAAACTCGGCAACGGTCCGCTCGCGCTGCTTGATGACCACGCGCCGGACGTTCCCCTCGTGCAGGATCTTCTTGAGCTGCTCCAGCAGCTCATTGCCGCGGGCTTCGATCTTCTCCCACCAGGAAGTGGTGTCCATGGCGTGGCCTCCTCACGTCATTTTACTCTGCGGGGCCCACCTGCTTCACCACCTCGACCGGATCCGTGGTCGGCTGGCTGCACGCGAAATCGCGACACACGTATACAGTCGCCTGTCCGCCGCGCATCGTCATGGGCGTCACGAACGGCATCTGTCGCGCCAGCGCTTCCCGATTCTCGGGCGAGAGCGGAACCGTGACGGCAAACGGGAGGTACCGCGACGCGACGGTTTCCTTCATCTGCCGCGTGTCCTCCCTCTCCTCCGGCCCGACGATCACCACCTCCTGCGCGGGCGCGAACCAGGCGCAGAGAGCGGCCAGCATCATCGGCATGGCCCTGGGCGTCTGGATCAGCTGATGGCCGAACGCGCCGAACGTCCGCTCGAGGCGCGCCGCCAGATCCTCTCTTGAGTCGATTCGCGCGAGGGTCAGGAGGTTCCAGGCCGAAACCGAACTTGCCGCCGGCTCGGCACCATCGTAGTCCTCCTTCAAGCGCAACAGCACCGAGGGGTCTCGGCCCGTCGTGCTGAACCAGCCCCCGTCGGACTTGTCCTCGAACAACTCGTCCTGCCGCCGCTGCAGCGCGACCGCCCACTCGAGCCAACCCGGATCGCCGTCGGCCTGGAACAGTTCGAGCAACCCGAACACGAGGCAGGCAAAGTCGTCCGCGTATGCTTCGATCGCGGCCTCGCCGTCGCGATGACGCCGCAGCAGCCGGCCGCGGGCATCGTCCCACATTGTCGAGCGGATGAACTCGGCCCCGCTGCGCGCCGCCCGCAGCCATTCAAGAGGAAGGCGCGAGGCGGAAGGCGTCGGGCGGAAGGCGTCGGGCGGAAGGCGACTTGCGCGGGCGAAGGCCGCAATCGCCAGGCCGTTCCACGCGACAATCACCTTGTCGTCGCGACCGGGCCGCGGCCGCCCGGCGCGCGCCTCGAACAGCAGCCGGGTCGCCGCGTCGAGGCGCGCCGCCACGTCGTCTCGCGAGCGCCCCACGGCAGCCGCTGTTTCGTCGAGCGATCGAGCGAGATAGAGGACGTTCTTGCCTTTGAACTCCCCTTGCGGGTCGCTGGCGACGTTTCCATCCGGGCGCACGCCGAACCGCAGCTTCGCGATCTCCGCGTCGTCGCCGAGCACCTGCTGGAATTCGGCCTCGGTCCACGCGTAGAACGCGCCTTCCGCCGGATGGGCGTTTGCGCGACCGGCTCGATCGGCCGGCACGCTGTCGGCGTCTTCGGCCGAATAGAAGCCGCCACCCGCGCGCCCGAGGTCGCGGCTCGTGTAGCGAAGGATGCCGGCGGCGACGCGGGCGAACTCCGGCTCGTGCGTCACCTGCCACGCCTCCACGTACGCCAGGGCGAGCTGCGCCTGGTCGTACAGCATCTTCTCGAAATGCGGCACGTGCCACGTTTCATCGACGCTGTAGCGGTGGAAGCCGCCGCCGAGGTGGTCGTGGATGCCGCCGCGCGCCATCGCCCGCAAGGTGGCCAGCGCCATGTCGCAGGCAGCCGTCTCGCCGCGCCGCGCGAACTCGCGCATCAGGAAGAACAGCTCGCTCGGCCGCGGAAACTTCGGCGCCCGGCCGAAGCCGCCATGTTCCGGATCGAAGGCTTCGCGGAATTCGGCGACAGCGCGCTCGAGCGCCTCGATGCCGATGCCCGCTGCCGGCAGCCGGCCGGCGCCCCTGGACGTGCTGAACTCTTTCATCTGCGCCGTCACATGCGCGGCGGACCGGCGCACCTTTTCCGGATCCTCGCGCCACAGGCGCGCGATCTCTTCGAGGATCTCGCGAAAACCGGGACGTCCCCAGCGCGCGGTCGGGGGAAAGTAGGTGCCTCCGTAGAACGGCTCGAGCTCCGGCGTCAGCCAGACGCTCATCGGCCAGCCGCCGCCGCCCGTCGTCGCCTGGACGAACAGCATGTAGATGCGATCCACGTCCGGCCGCTCTTCGCGGTCCACCTTCACCGGCACGAAGTGCTCGTTCAGCACGCGCGCGATCGCCTCGTTCTCGAACGACTCGTGCGCCATCACGTGGCACCAGTGGCAGGTCGAGTAGCCGACCGACACGAAGATCGGTTTCGACTCGGCGCGGGCCTTCGCGAACGCGAGTTCACCCCAGGGGTGCCAGTTGACCGGGTTGTCCGCGTGCTGCAGCAGGTAAGGACTCTTCTCGAAGGCCAGGAGATTGGACATGGGACTCACGTGTGCTGCGTGCTTTGTGCCTCGTGCTATGTGCGGTGCATTTATGCCTGGTGCTCAGCCGCTCAGGCCCTGGGCGTCGGCGCCGCGGGCAGTTTCTCGGGCCGGTGGCGGCGCAGCCGCGCGTAGGCCGCCGTCATCTCCACCCCGTAGAGAAGGATCACGGCGGACATGTAGACGAAGATGAGAAACACGACGACCGCCGCGATCGAGCCGTTGATTTCCTTGAACCGCGACGTGTCGCGAACGTACCAGGAAAAGCCCAGCACCGCTCCCTTCCACAGCAGGCCGGTCACGATCGCGCCCACCCAAACCTCGCGGAAGCGCACTTGTGCGTTCGGCACGAAGTAGAAGATGAAGCCGACGACGACAATCAGCATGAAGGTGGTTGCATAGCGCAGGGCGAAGCCGGTCAGCACCTGCAGGCCTGGAAACCGATCGACGACGGCGGCAAACCACGACGCGTCGACGATCTGAATGGCGCTCACCAGCATCAGCGTTGCCATCAGCAGTCCGCCGGCGGCGAGCAGCATGAAGAACGAGAAAACCTTGTGACGTACGTAGCCGCGCTGCTTCTCGACACCCCACGCGTGATTGACCGCCGAGCTGACGGCGCTGAACACGCCCATCGCTGCCCAGATGAGGCCGAGGCTGCCGCCGATGCCCAGCTGCACGCGCGTCCGCCGAAAGGCGTCCAGCTGGTCCTTGAGGAAATCGAACCTGGCTGGGAAGTACGTGGAGATGAACGTGACGACGGCATCGCGATGCGCCGGGTCGGCGGTCGCGTTGCCGAGGATGGAAAGCAGGAGCAGGAAGAACGGGAACAGGGAAAGAAGACCGTAATAGGCGACCGATGCCGCGTAGGTGAGATCGTCGCTGTTGTAGAACTCCAGGAAGCCGCGCCAGATCGATTGCCCCGTCAGGACGACGACCTCACGCGTCTCGCGGAGCAGCCACGCCCGGAACCGCCGCGTTCTGCCGCCCACCCGGTCATTGTCTCACGCCGCGCGCGGACGGGATCGAGGACCGGGGGCGCCTTCTCCGATCCCTGAGTCCTCGATCCCCGATTCCTCACGTGAATCCCTGAACGAATCCTGAGTTATCGCCCGCTCGAGGTGAACGGCGAATTCGGCGGCACCGGCCGCGATTCGGACTCCGAGGTCCGCGATTCCGCTTCGTCGTCGGCGGTGTACCGCTTCGCTTCCTCGGTCCCGCGCGCCACCGCATTCCGTGCACGGCCGTAGAGCTGGCGGCTCTTTTCGGCAACCGTGCTGGCGGCATCGGCCGCCTTGCGATACCCTTCCGAGGCAGTACGACTCACCGTGCCCGCGCCCTCCGAAATCTGGCCACGCAGCTCGGAACCCGCTTTCGGGGCCAACAGCATGCCGAGCCCCGCGCCGAGAACCGTTCCAGTCAACAGTCCCATCACGAAACCTGGACCGCCCTCTTCCTCTTTGTACTCGTTCGCCATGTTCTCCGCCTCTTTTCTCGTCTTCCGAATGGTTCGGCGGGGCTCAAGCCCCGCCCTACGGCGGACCTCAAGGTCCGCCCTGCGTTCTGCCACAGCTCGTCACTCCGCACCTTAGAACGGCGACGACTGTCGGCTTTGCGCGCTCAACCGCACGGGGGGCTCGCGTTCGCCGATCAACTCGTTGAGCGATCGCCACCCCTCGCTCGCTACCTCTTGCGCCTTGGTCACGGTTCTTCGCAGCCTGCGAATCTCCCGCCCGACTTCGTCGAGGCGCGGTTCGAGTTCATCGCGCAGTCGGCGGCCGCCGGCGGTCAGATAGAGATAGCCGACCGCGGCGCCAATAGCGGCACCGGCCAGCGTGGCGACGAGGACACGTGACTGATCGTTCATGGCCATCTCCGAATTGCGGTCCCTGGTTCCTGATCCTTGGTTCCTGGTGCCTGCGTTCGCACGGCACGAGGAACCAAGAACTAAGAACCAAGAACCAAGAACCAATTGAGGTTCAAGTAATGTGCCAGTGCCGGGGCGGACCCGCCCGGCGTCTACTTGCCCGGTTTACGCACCGCCTCCGGAGGAGCGAAGACCGCGATCGCCACGCCGTCCCAGTGATTTCCCGACGGGCTGCCCGGCGACTCGGCCCCGAGCGGCATCACGCCCGTACTGTCGGGGTTCAAGCCGAACCGCGCCGCCAGGTAATCGCGCACGAGCGTGGCACGCCCGCGCGACACGAGAAACCGATCCGCGCCCGTTCCCTCCTGTGCGTAGCCCTCGACGACCAGCGGACCGCTGCCAACGTACTTCAGGAACTCACCCATCGCTGAATCGATGCGCGGCTTGCCCGCCTCGATGAGCGCAAGCGTGCCGTCCGGCTGCTGCGCGAACAGCAGCGCGGCGTCCAGCCAGATCCGCAGTTTGACGCGGCCGCTCTGCTCGATGACGCCGCGCCGGTATTCCTCGGGCGAGATGCCGGCGAGGCTGTAGTAGCCGCGGCGCTTGAAGTAGCCGCTGAAGAACCAGTTGTGCTTCAGCGCTTCCGTGTTCTCGGCGAGGTTCGTCAGCGTTTCCCGCGCCTTCGTCAAGGTGTCGCGGAATTCGGTGGTCAGCCCCTGCGCCGGGCCGCCCTTCCGGCTCACGTCGTTCAGTACTTTCTTCGCGGTGTCGCTCGCCTCGCGCAGATTGGCGACGGTCTGCTCGGCCTCGGTCGCAATGGCCGTCGCGCGCTGGTAGAGCTCGTCATCGGTGAACAGCTGTCCGATCGTCCCGCGGCCTTCCCGCACGTCGCGTGTAATCGCCTGGACGTCGTCGGAGATCCTGGCGCCCGCCGCCGCGATCGTCTTGATGTCCCCGCCAACGCCGGTGATCAACTGGTCGGCGTCCTGGACCGTACCGGTGATGTTCTGGATCGTTTTTTCGACCTCGCCGCGCAGGGTGAGAATCGTGTCGTTGACGATGTTCACGGTGCGGTTCGCCTGATCGAGCAGGTCGGCGATGTCGAACGGCTCCCGGCTCGGAATGGTGCTGTTCTCCGGCGCCTCGGGCGCCCGATCGGAACCGGCCGTGATCATCAGGAACTGGCCGCCCACGAGCCCCTCGGTTCGAATCGACGCGACCGAGTCGGTGCGCACCAGCGGGTGGAGGTCCGCGCGAACCCGCAGCCGCACACGAAACCTCTGGGTCGGACTTGTCGGCAGGCGGATCTCCGCGACCTCGCCGGCCGCCATGCCGCTCACCTGGACCGGCGACCCTTCCTGCAACCCGCTCAACCGCGAGAACTCGGTGTAGATCTCGAACTGCTTCACGAAGAGCATCTGCCGCTCGCCGATCATGAACAGGGCGACGGCGAACAGGAGGATGCCGCCGATGACGAAGACGCCGACGCCGATCAGGCGGGCGGAAGGCACTAGCCGCCTCCTTGCGACTGCATGAACTCGCGCGCAATCGGGTTGTCGCTGCGTTCCAGGTCCGTGGCGGTTCCCCGCACGACCAGCTGGCCGCCGTCGAGCAGCGCCAGCTCGTCGCCCAGCGTGCGCGCGCTCGGCATGTTGTGCGTGACGACGACCAGCGTCTTGTGCTGTTCCAGCTTGGCGCGCAGCAGCAGCTGGTCGATTTCGTCGGAGGTAATCGGATCGAGGCCGGCGCTCGGCTCGTCCACCAGCAGGATCGGCGGGTCGAGCGCCATCGCGCGCGCGAGGCCGGCCCGCTTGCGCATCCCGCCCGACAGCTGCGCGGGCATCTTGTCGTAATCGGCGCCCAGGCCGACCTGCTCGAGGCGCGCGCGCGCGCGCCGGACGATCTCCGGGCTCGGAAGATCGGTGTGGCGCCGCAGCGGAAACGCCACGTTCTCGCCGACGCTGATCGAGTCGAACAAGGCGCCTTCCTGGAACAAGAAGCCCATGCGCTTGCGGACGCGCGCGAGTTCACGCGGGCGCAGCGCCGGCACGTCCTCCCCCTCCACCAGCACGTGGCCCGCGTCCGGCCTGATGAGCCCGATGATGTGCTTCAGCGTCACGCTCTTGCCGGTGCCGCTGCGCCCGAGCAGGCAGAACGCGCTGCCGCGCGGGACCGCGAACGACACGTCGTCGAGGACCTTGCGGCCGTCGAACGACTTGGTGACGTGCTCGAGGCGAATCGCGTCGCCGTTTGCCTGGTTCATCCGCGGCTCTGCGGGAAGAAGAAGAAGATCATCCGCACCAGGATCACGTCGGCCAGGATGATCAGGATTGACGCCAGCACGACGCTGCGTGTCGAGGCGCGCCCGACGCCCTCGGTGCCCTGCGTCGTGGTGAAACCCAGGTACGACGCGACGGTGCCGATGATGAACCCGAACACGGCCGTCTTGAGCGTGGCCGGGACGAAGTCTTCGAACCCGATGAACAGGAACGAGCGCTGGAAGTAGAGCCGGAACGACATGCCCGAGGCGGCGTTCTCGGCCAGGAACCCGCCCAGGATGCCGGCGAAATCCATGAGGGTCGTCAGCAGCGGCACCGCGATGATGCAGGCGACGATGCGCGTGACGGCGAGGTACTTGAACGAGTTGACCGCCGTCGCTTCGAGCGCGTCGATCTGCTCGGTCACCTTCATGGCGCCCAGCTCGGCCCCGATGCCGGCGCCGACGCGGCCCGACAGCAGCAGCCCGGCCGTCAGCGGGCCCGTCTCGCGGATCAGCGCGATGGCCAGGCCCGCAGGAATCATCGAGACGGCGCCGAACCGCTCGAGCGACGCGCGGGTGTGCATGGAGAGGACGACGCCGACCGCGACGCCGGAGACGAAGATGAGGGGGGCCGAGCGCCAGCCGATTTCGTAGATTTGCCGCGCGATTTCGTCCAGTTCGAACGGCCGGCGGAAGGCGTCGCGCACCGCACGGGCGCCGAACAGCGACACCCCGCCCACCCACGCGAGCATGGAGGCGATGGCAAGACCGAGCTGCTCGACCACTGAATGTAGTGTGGGGCGGGAAGGGTAAGACGGGCAAGAACTAAGTAGACAGTAGACAGTAGCCAGTAGACAGTAGACAGGAGTCAGGAGGCGGCTGGCGCGGTCGGCGACCGCTGCGCGCGGTTCCGGTCGGCAGCCCTCCCGACCGCTTTCTACTGTCTACTGTCTACTGTCTGCTGTCTACTGTCAGCTTTCAATCATGGCCTGCCGGTTCGCGCGGCCCATGTCGTGGATCTCGTGCTTCTTCATCTTGCTGTACAGCGTGGGACGGTAGAGACCGAGAATCGCGGCCGCTTCCTGCTTGTTCCAGTTGGTCCGCTGCAGCGTCTGGAGGATCGCCATCTTCTCGATTTCGGCCAGCGTCCAGTGGGGCGGGAAGACGAACTCGGTCGGCGCGGAGGTTTCCTCGCGCAACGACTCGGGAAGATCGTTGGGCGTGATCTCGCTGCCCTTTGCCACCAGCACGCCGCGTTCGATCGCGTTCTCCAGCTCGCGGACGTTCCCCGGCCAGCGGTTGCGGATCAGCACGTGGTAGGCGGCGGGCGCGATGGCCTTCATGTTCTTCTGGTAGCGCACGCGGAACTTGTCGAGGAAGTGCTCGCACAGCAGTGGGATGTCCTCGGTGCGCTCGCGCAGCGGCGGCACCCGCAGCGTGATGGTGTTGATGCGGAAGTACAGGTCCTCGCGCAGTTTTCCTTCGCGCAGCGCGGTGTCAAGATCGATGTTGGTGGCGCAGATGAGGCGGAAGTCGACGTGGACGATGCGGTCGCTGCCGATCGGCCGATACTCGCGTTCCTGCAGCACCCGCAGCAGCTTGGTCTGCAGGTAGGGCGGCATCTCGCCGATCTCGTCCAGCAGCAGCGAGCCGCCCTCGGCCATTTCGAACAGCCCTTCCTTGTCCATCGTCGCGCCCGTGAAGGCGCCCTTCTTGTAGCCGAACAGCTCCGACTCGATCAGCTCTTTCGGAATCGCCGCGCAGTTGATCTTGATGAACGGGCCCTTCGATCGCTTGCTGTTGTAGTGGATCGCGTTGGCGATGAGCTCCTTGCCGGTACCGTTCTCGCCCTGGATCAGGATGTTCGCGTCCGAGGCGGCCACGTTCTCGACCAGCTCGAACAGATCGAGCATCTTCTTGCTCTTGCCGATGATGTTCCCGAACCTGTAGCGTTCCTGCAGCTTCGCCTTCAGCTGCAGGTTCTCGGCTTGCAGATCCTTGCGTTCGATCGCCTTCTCGAGCAGCGCGATGATCGAATCGGCCTCGATCGGCTTCTCCAGGAAGTACGATGCGCCGGCCTTGATGGCGTCGACCGCCTTGGGGATGCTCCCGTGCCCCGAGATCACGATCACCTCGGTCTCGGGGTTTCCTTCCTTGAACCGGCTCAGCAGTTCGAGGCCGTCCACGTCGGGGAGCATCATGTCGGTGAGCACCACATCGGGCCGCCACGTTTTGAAGAGTTCCTCCCCACGGGCACCGATGAGGGCCGTGCGCACCTCGTATCCTGCGTGTTCGAGCAGGATCTTCAGCCATTCGGTCATGGCCGGTTCATCGTCGATCGCGAGGACCTTCTTCTTGCGTTTCAGAGTCATGCCATGGACCTGCCCGCGGGCCGCCGCGCTGCCGGACAGTGCGGCCAAGCTCCGTGTATGGGGAAGAATGGGTTTTCCTGGCTTATGATCGCTAACCCACCGGGCACCGGCGAAGGCGTTCCCATCACTCCGCCGCCCGGCCATCTTGTCTCGTATCCGGAAATTATACACACCGCACAACGAATGTCTACAGTCAAGACAGAATGAGCGTTTCCAGGCGGGTTCGGGCGGCCTTTCTGACATAATTGCCGAGCAGTATGGACATGTTGGAGTCGCACGTCCGCACGGATACTCCCGAGTTCGAGGCGAACAGGGCCAGGTTCCAGCAACTGGTCGAGGACCTCCACGAGCGGCTCGCCCAGGCACGTGCCGGCGGTGGCAAGAAGGCGACC
>Ga0316624_10000912_pt1 | contig 10985 bp, 9 predicted proteins | sample OWC_Aug_N3_C1_D5_FD_207657 | JGI IMG/M metagenome (GOLD analysis project Ga0316624, IMG submission 207657) | Wetland soil microbial communities from Old Woman Creek delta, Ohio, United States - OWC_Aug_N3_C1_D5_A | ecosystem: Environmental > Terrestrial > Soil > Wetlands | place: USA: Ohio...
GGCGCGGAAGCGATTACAGGAACCACGGCGCCCGCGGCCTGGTCGCCCAGCAGTCCAAGCACTTGCACCCGCCCGCGTGGAGCTTACAAAAAAGGCCAAAGGTCAGCACAAGTGTGCTGACCCAGGCATTGAAATCGATTGTTGAATTTATCTCTTTGGGGACTGCTCGGAGATACCACACGATGGAAGAGCGTTTACTTCTGTTCGTTCACCTTTAGAGCAACGCGAAATCGGCCCTTGCCTGTGGCAAGCTCCTTTCCGGTTGCGTCCAGCGCCGTTACCGTCCATTCCAGCGGTTTGCCGGGACGCATCGCTGCCTTCATCTCGGGAGTGACCGTGATCGAACTCTGAGTGGTTTGTCCGTTCCACACCACCGTGTGGTCGATGTCCACGCCGGTGATCTTTACTTCGTAACTCGCGGCGCCCTGCCACGCTTCCCAGCTCAGTTGCTCAGGCGCCTGGCTGAGGTCGCCGGAGGGCGTTGTCAGCTGGATTTCGCCGGAGCGCATCGTGGTTCCGAATTCGCCGCCGCCAAGATTCGGTTTGTGGTCGTCAGAGACATACAGCGAGATGCCCAGCGTCAGGGCCACGATCAGTGCTGCCGCTGCTGCCATGTAAGGAATCCGAAACATCGTGCGCCAGAAGGGGACCACCGCGGGTTTTGCCGGCTGTGCTGCGCGGGCCTGTTGGTTGCGTTCCAGTTGCGCGGTGATCCAGGCCACCGCGGCGCCTTCATTCTCGGAAGGCACGGAGTATTCAAAGCTCCGCAACATGGAGATCTCAGACTGGCAGTGCGGGCAATCCGACACGTGTTCCTGCGTCTTCGGATCGGGGGAGGAGCCTTCCATCACTTTTTCCAGCACTTCGATGCTGGGACATTCCTTGGTGGCGGATACCGCTTCCCGCCAGACCTTCGCGTTGTTTGTGTTCCCGGCCATGTTCATCTCCTCTGATCCTACTTCTCAGACTTCGCTTTCCAGCGTCGTACAGCCCGATCCAGTTTCCTCCGGGCGCTTACCAGGTAGGCTTTGGCCCCGCTGGCATTCTCCAGATTCAACATACGGGTAATTGCATCCAGCGGAACTTCTTCCGCGTAATGGAGCGTAAAAACCGTCTTTTCCGTCTCGTCCAGCTCCTCATTCACGAATTGGCGCGCGATATCAGTGAGCTGTTTGCGTTCCACGGCCTTCAACGGATTGTCTGATCTGATGTCCGGCAGCGTTTCAATCACCGTTTCTTCTGATTCCATCTCCGGGACGCTGGAGCGGGAGCGAACGGCGTTCAGACCGTGGTTGCGGGTGATGGAGTACAACCACGTGGAGAACTTGGAATCGCCCTTGAAGTTGGCAAGGTTTCTGTAAGCCTTGATGCAGATTTCCTGCGCCAGGTCGGCGGCTGACTCGCGGTCTCCAGTGAATCCCAGGCACCAGCGCGCTATCTTTGTATGATGCCGGCGGAAGAGCTCGTTGGCGTAATCTTCCGCTACCGCCTTGTCGGCCTCCTCGCGGTACCGGGCAACGAGCGCTTCGTCGGAGAGAGCTTCCCAGGACATTTCCGGGATTATAGCAACCGCTTCCGGTGAAACGGCGCTGCCGCGTGCCGGCGACAGCGCGCGTTCACCTGGGTGGAGACTCTCCACAGCCGCACTACGTTCCTTGATTGGGCGGTCCGGGCATGGTTCCACCCGACCGGTGTACATAGTCGCTATGGTAGTCTGCGCAGCCACGTCGCTAGATTCCTCCCAACATTGACTGAGACACGACGCGCGCCCCGGTGGAACAGACTTTTTGGCGCTCCTCCTTTTAACTTGTTGTCTTGAAAAAAACCGGATGCGAACCAGCTGTAAGACATTGAAAACAAACATATTAAAAGGAGTAAAAAGGGTTAAGCTCAGAAGGTTGGTCGGCTGGAAATCAGGCAAGCCCGCGCCAACACAAACTCGCATAGGCGTCTATTCTTCCAACTCGGCGGGTGTTAATGTATTCACTTTCGCCGTGGCAACAATGTCGCAACCCCTCTCTCAACCAGAGCGTGACAAGCTCCTTGCCGCCGCCCGGAACGCCCTGAAGAAGGCATACGCGCGTTATTCCAACTTCCACGTCGGGGCGGCACTGGTCACTGCCGAAGGCGAGATTTTCACCGGATGTAACGTGGAGAACGCTTCTTATGGTCTGACCATCTGTGCTGAGCGTTCCGCCATTTTCTCTGCCGTCCAGGGGACCGCGGCGCCCAAGCTGGCCATCCGTGCCATAGCTGTCGTCAATGGCGACGAGTTGCCGTGCTCGCCCTGCGGCGCCTGCCGGCAAGTCATCTTCGAATTCGGTGAGAACGCAATCGTCATCTTCAAGGGCCAGCAGGGTTATCAAGCAATGTCCATCCAGGATTTACTGCCGGAGAGTTTCCGTCTATCCTGACCGCGCCATGCACGTCACCGACCTGATCCGCAAAAAGCGCGATGCCGGCGAACTGACGCGGGAAGAAATCGAATTCCTGGTCAACGGTTACACCCGCGACCAGATTCCCGACTACCAGATTTCCGCATGGCTGATGGCCGTACTGCTGCGGGGCATGAGCCGGGCCGAACTTGCGGCCTTGACCGGCTCGATGCTCAATTCCGGCCAGGTCCTGGATCTCTCTTATCTTCCCGCGCCCAAAGTGGACAAGCACTCCACCGGCGGAGTCGGTGACAAGACCTCGCTGGTGATTGCGCCCGTCGTCGCCGCGGGCGGCTTGTATGTCCCCATGATCAGCGGGCGCGGCCTGGGTCATACCGGAGGCACGCTGGACAAGCTGGAGTCCATCCCCGGTTTCAATGTCAACCTCACGACCGCCGAATTTCGCCGCGTGCTGGAGACCAGTGGCGCAGCCATGATCGGCCAGACCGCCGAGATCGCTCCTGCGGACAAGAAACTGTACGCGCTGCGCGACGTCACCGGCACCGTCGAAAGCCCTTACCTGATCTGTGCCTCCATCATGAGCAAGAAGCTGGCGGAAGGCATTGATGCTCTGGTGCTCGACGTGAAAACCGGCAGCGGCGCCTTCATGAAATCAGAGAAGGACGCGGTCTTTCTCGCCGAGTTGATGGTTGAAACCGGGCAGCGTCTGGGTAAGCGCGTTGCCGCGCTGATCACGAACATGAGCCAGCCGCTGGGCCACGCCGTGGGCAATTCGCTTGAGGTCATTGAGTGCATTGACGTGCTGAACGGCCATGGGCCGGACGATCTGCGCGAGCTCTGCGTCATTCTTTCCGCCTGGATGTTCCTTCTCGGCCGGCGCGTGGAGACCCTGGAAGAAGGGAAGAAGCTGGCCGGCGAGTTGATCGCCTGCGGCCAGGCCCGCGAGAAGTTTCGCGAGATCATCGGCCTGCAAGGAGGCAATCCCCGCGTGATCGACCATCCCGGCCTGTTGCCACGAGCCAAACATCAAGTTGACCTCGCCAGCCCCGCCGCCGGCTACGTTACCGGCATGATGTGTGAGCAGATCGGCGCCGCCGGCGTTCTCTTGGGAGGCGGCCGCGAAAAGAAAGAAGACTCCATCGATCACGCAGTTGGAATCATGGTCCACAAAAAACTCGGTGACAAAGTCACCGTCGGCGAGCCGCTCTGCACCGTGCATTACAACGCAAAGGAACGGATGGAGAGTGCCTGGCCGTTGCTACAAGGCAGTTACTCAATCGCAGCCCAGCCCCCGCCACATAGGACGCCGCTTGTGTACAGAGTGATTGGGGACACAGGCCTCATGCAGTCCGGCACGGCCGCATCGCTGTAGGGTCGGCTGGGTATGCGATTCGCTGGGCTACTTCCGCGGAACTGTGGATCCTACGTCCTCGGCAATCCCCGGAATCACCTCACGCAGCAGCGCCTGGAACTGCCCGGCCACGCGCCTTCCCGTCTCCAACACTTCTTCGTGATTCAAAGGCTTGTCCAGAACGCCTGCCGCCATGTTGGTGACGCAGGAAATGCCGAGGACTTTCATGCCCATTTGTCGCGCGGCAATCACCTCGGCGATCGTGGACATGCCCACCAGGTCGGCGCCAATCGTGCGTAGAAACCGGATCTCCGCCGGTGTCTCATAGCTCGGTCCGAGCAGGCCAACATACACGCCTTCTTTCAACTCCAGTCCCAGGCTGCGTCCCGCTTCCACCGTCAGTTGCCGGTACGGTTTGTAATACGCCTCCGTCATGTCGATAAAGCGCGGCCCCAGGCGCGCGTCCTCCGTTCCCACCAGCGGATTGTCGCCTTGCAGGTTGATGTGGTCTTTGATCACCACCAGCGCGCCCTGGCCGTAGTCAAGATTGATGCCGCCGGCGGCATTAGTCAGGATCGCCGCGCGCACGCCCAGGCGGGCAAAAACACGCATGGGAAACGCTACTTGTTGGGCGGAATAACCCTCGTAAAGATGGAAGCGGCCTTGCATCGCCACCACCGGACAGCCGGCAAATGTCCCCATCACTAGCCGTCCCTCATGGCCCACCGCGGTGGAGCGCGCGAAGTGCGGAATCTCTTCGTAAGGGATCTTGACCGGCTCGCTCAGTTCGTCGGCAAAGCTGCCCAGCCCCGATCCCAGCACAAGCGCCAGCGCGGGACGCACCGCGGTCTTGCTTCGTATGAGCCTGGCTGCTTCTTCGGCCTGATCGAAAAGGTCCACTTCTGTTTCGTCAGCGTTCAATGTTGCCTTCACTGTCATTGCTTGATCTCGGGCTTCCGTACGGGAATTGTAATGCTATATTGCCGGATACACCTAAGCGAGGGAATCCAACCATGCTTTCTCGGCAAATCCGCGGTTGCGCGATCTTTCTGCTGTTCATTTCTTCATGGGCTTTGCCCCAAACGCCTGCGAAGAAGCAGACGCCGGCGACCGGCGCGGAACAGAAGACTTCAGCGTACTTTGAGTCCGTGCGCCACCAGCCCTTGCTGCTGGAGCGGTTTCTGCGGCAGATGCCCAAGGGTGGCGATCTGCACAACCATCTTCCCGGCGCCATCTATGCTGAGAGCCTGGTGCATTACGCAGTCGATAATGGCCTCTGCGTTGACCGCCAGACCTCCGTGCTTTCTGCGCCTCCCTGCGACTCTGTGAAGGGCCGTCCTGAAGCGCGCGCCGCCTGGGAAGATCCGCTGCTTTATAACCAGATGCTTGACGCTTTTTCCATGCGCCAGTTTCACGCCGGACGCGAGTCCGGCCACGATCACTTCTTCGCCACATTCTTTAAGTTCTGGCCCGCCATGGACGGCCACACCGGCGAAATGCTGGCCGAAGTGACTTCGCGCTCCGCGGCCAACCATCTTCAGTATCTGGAACTGATCTTTAATCCTGACTGGGGCGAGGCCGGAAAACTCGGCGCTACCTTGAAGTGGAACGATAACTTCGCCGCCATGCGGCAACAGCTTCTCACCACTGGTCTGCCCCAGATCATCGCCGAGGCCGGCCTCAAACTCGACCAGGCTGAATCAAAGCAACGCGAGCTCTTGCACTGCGGCACTCAGCAGGCTGATCCAGGATGCGGTGTGCAAGTGCGCTATCTGTACGAAGTCGCGCGCGGCCTGCCCCGGAAGGTCGTCTTTGCCCAGATCCTGGCCGGTTTCGAGATGGCCTCGAAAGATTCGCGCTTTGTCGGCCTCAATCTGGTCATGCCCGAAGACTGGTACGTTCCCATTCATGATTTCAATCTGCACATGAAGATGCTGGACTATCTCCACAGCGTCTATCCTAAAGTCCACATCTCGCTGCATGCCGGTGAACTGACCAAAGACCTGGTTCCTCCGGAAGAGCTGTTCCATATCCGCGAGTCTATTGAGCAGGGTCACGCCGAGCGTATCGGCCATGGCGTGGACATCATGCAGGAGAAGGACCCTGAAGAACTGCTGCGCCTGATGGCAAAGAACAAAGTGCTGGTGGAAATCTGCCTGACCAGCAACGATGTAATCCTCGGTGTCAGCGGGATGCGCCACCCTCTGCCCATCTACCTGCGTTACGGAGTTCCGGTCGCCCTGGCGACCGACGACGCCGGCGTCTCCCGCTCTGACATTACGCAGGAATTCCAGCGCGCCGTTGAAACCTATCACCTCAGCTATGCCGACCTGAAAAAGATGGCAAGGGCGAGCATCGAATATAGCTTCCTTCCCGCCATTGATAAGGCGCGCGCGCAGTCTACGCTGGGGCAAGCATTTGTCGATTTCGAGAAGCGGTTCTAGTCTCGCAATGCTCCTTCAACTCTTGTCATCCTGAGCGCGACCCGATCGCCGCAGCGCGGCGTGAGGGCAAGTCGAAGGATCCCGAGGATGTTTACTCGGCCATGCAGTTTCAGGGAGTTTCAACCAGGACCTGCGCACCGCATCAGATCTCACGCCTCGTTTACACCCCGTCCATCTTTATCGTCCATGCTCAAGCTCCGCTCATCGCTCTGCTTGACACCTCCAGCTACAATGTACGGGACTCTCAAGGCCATCACCTCATAAAGGGACCGCATGTCACGATTCTCCGGACTGCTGGGCATCATCGTTCTGCTTGCGCTCGCCTACCTGTTTTCCACCAACCGTCGCGCCATCCGTCTGAAGACTATTGTGTGGGGCCTGGGATTGCAGTTTGTATTTGCCTTCCTGGTGGTGTACTTCAGTTGGGGCCAGCGCGTGATGGCCGCGGCCGGCGATGCCGTGAAGAAACTGCTTTCCTACGCGTTTGCCGGATCCAGCTTCGTCTTCGGGCCGCTGGGCGCGGACGATCCCAACGTGATGTTCATCTTTGCTTTCCGTGTCCTGCCGACCATCATCTTTATATCGGCCTTCTTTGCCATCCTTTATTACTTCGGCGTCATGCAGCTCATCATCAAAGGCATGGCCTGGGGGATGAGCCGGTTCATGTCCGTCAGCGGGGCGGAATCGCTGGACGTTGCCGCCTCCATCTTCATGGGGCAAACGGAAGCGCCGCTGAGCATTCGTCCGCTCTTGCCTGAATGCACCACTTCAGAGCTGATGACCATCATGACCGCCGGTATGGCGCACGTCTCCGGCGGCATCATGGCCGCGTACATTCAATATGGGATTGAAGCCCGGCATCTGCTCGCTGCCGTGATCATGACTGCGCCCGGCACAATTCTGATGGCCAAGATGCTGGTGCCAGAGACCGAGCATCCCAAGACCGCCGGGACAGTTGAGATTGCCAAAGACCAGATGCCTAAGGACTCCAACCTGCTTGCCGCCATTGCCCGCGGCACCATTGACGGCGGCAAGCTGGCCTTCAACGTCGGCATCATGCTCATTTCTTTTCTGGCTTTGATCGCGCTGCTCAATGGCATCATGGGCGGAATTCACAGCCATTGGAGTTTGTTCCCGGAGAGCATACAGAAAGTTCTGGGAACCATCTTCTCTCCCATCGCATGGCTCATCGGCGTTCCCTGGAAAGACAGCGCGGCCGTCGGCAACCTGCTGGGGTCGCGCATGGTCATCAATGAGCTGTACGCGTACACTCTGCTGGGCGCACAGAAGGCCGCTCTTGACCCGCGGTCTTTCACCATCGCAACCTTCGCTCTATGCGGGTTCGCCAACTTCAGCTCCATCGGAATACAGATCGGCGGCATCGGGGCGCTGGCGCCCAACAAGCGCGACCAGCTCGCCAAGCTGGGTTTCCGCGCCATGATTGCCGGCACCATGGCCAACCTGATGTCGGCCGCAATTGTCGGCCTGCTCATGCGGAGTTAGCGCCCATGACAATGCCCGCGCGCGCGCCGTTCTTTATCGGCCTTGCCGGCCCATCCTGCTCGGGCAAGACCTCCATCGCGCAACAGATTGCGGCGGGACTGCCGGGAACGGCCACGGTCTTTGGCACAGATTCCTACTATCTCGATCTTTCGCACTTGACTCCGGCCGAGCGTGCGCGGCAGAACTTTGACGATCCCGGCATTCTGGAGAGCGCGCTGCTCGCCCAGCACCTGCAAAGCTTGCGGCGCGGCGAGCGGATTTGCCAGCCGGTTTACGATTTTTCCACGCACAGCCGCATTCAGGGCAGGGAAGAGATTATTCATCCCAGCGATTTCCTGATCGTGGAAGGCCTCTTCATCCTGCACTGGCCGGACGTGCGCGCCATGTTCGATCTTCGCGTGTTTATAGCCACGGAAGATGAGACATGTCTTGAGCGGCGCAAGGCCCGCGACGTCCGCGATCGCGGGCGGACGGTCGAATCCGTTGTGTCCCAATATGCAGCCACGGTGCGGCCGGGCGCGCAGCATTTTGTCTTGCCTTCGAAAGCCCATGCCGACCTCGTGGTCAACGGCCATCAGCCGATCGAGATTTCCGCGCGGCAGATCGTCAACTCGGTGCGGCGGCGGCTTGACACGCCCTCTGCCTTGCACGCTCGGGTTTAACAATCCTTTTGCAAAAGGATGGTAATGTTTCTGCAACTCAAAATCAGCTCAGAGGTGGACCTGTGATCCTGACCACAAGCACCATGAAATTCGCGCTCACCGGCCTGCTGGCTTATGCCGTTTCGGCGTTGGCGCAAGCGCCCGCTCACATTTCGGCTGGGCAGCCCGGTCACGCCGGACGACGCAACGTGATCATCTTTGTCACGGACGGATTGCGCCATGATGCTGTAACTGCCGAGACGGCGCCCGTCATGTACAACCTGCGCAAGCAGGGCGTGGACTTCGTTAACAGCCATTCGCTCTACCCCACGTTCACCACGCCGAACGCCTCCGCCATCGCCACCGGGCACTACCTGGGCGATACCGGCGATTTCGGCAACACGCTTTACGCCGCGCACGTGTTCCGCAATCCCGGCAGCAGGACCGCGACGCTGACTCCATTCATTGAGAATGACGGGATCCTCGCTGAACTGAATCGCGTCTTCAACGGCAATTACCTTCAGGAAGAAACCTTGATGCGGCTGGCCCGCCGTAACGGATACGCCGTGGCCACTATCGGCAAGGTAGGGCCAACGGCGATTCAGGACGTTGATGAAGTCAAGCAAAACGATGGCGTGTTTCAACCAACTCTCGCCGCCATCATGGACGACAGCACCGGTGCCAAAGGCATACCGCTGCCCACGGAGATCAAGGAGCAGATGTGTGTGGTGGGTCTTCCGGGCGCGGCTCCCAATCGCAGCAACGCTCAGTCTGAGCCGGAGCAGGACAATGGTCATTCCGGCACGCTGGCCGCCAACTGGAACCAGCAGCAATATTTTGCCAACGCCGTAACTGAAGCCATCTTGCCCGCATTTCAAAAATCCGGCCGGCCCTTTTTTTTGCTGTTCTGGTCGCGCGACCCGGACGGCAGCCAGCACAACCAGGGAGACAGCATCAACAACCTGAAGCCGGGAATCAACGGGCCCACTTCGCGGGCTGCCATTCATAATGCCGACAGTGACCTGTGGCAGATCATCGACTACCTGAAAAACAACGGTCTCTACGAAACAACGGACATCATTGTTGTGGCCGATCACGGCTTTTCCACCATCAGCCGCCGTGAGATCGATGAACACAACACTCCCACGCGCAGCTATGCGGCGCGCAAGACGTATGAAGGCCTGAAACAAGGTTATCTTCCGCCGGGCTTTCTCGCCATTGACCTGGCGCACGAGCTAAAAGGGCCCCTGTACGATCCCGATGCGCCGGTCTCCCGCATGCCGGATGGAACGGAACATTACAAGTTGGTTTCGGTCAGTGACGACGCGCCGGCGGCGGACAGGCCCGCTTATGGCAATGGCCTCATTGGGGGAACCGGCAAAGTCCCGAGCGAGAATGAAAAGACTGACGCTGAAATTATTGTTGCCGCGAACGGCGGCTCTGACCTGATCTATTTGCCCCAGGAAAACGCCGAGGCCAACAAGCTTCTGGCCAGGCGGATTGCGGAGTTTCTGCTCCAGCAGGATTATGTTGACGGAATTCTTGTGCGCGACGATCTCGGCGAAGTCCCCGGAACCCTGCCTACGAGTCTCATTGGCTTGAAAGGCGCCACCAATCTGCCCAGGCCCGCGATCATGGTGAACTTCAAGAGCTTTTCTCTTGATCCCTCACTGCTGCAACGAGTGGAAATCGCGGACACCACGCTGGGTGAAGGCCAGGGCATGCACGGCAGTTTCAGCCGCGCGGATACGTTTAACAACATGATTGCCGAAGGGCCGGATTTCAAACCAGGCTATGTTGACCGCGCTCCTGTAAGCAACGCCGATATCGCCATCACCCTGGCCCACGTCCTAGGCTTAAAGTTCAGTGACGGCGCAGGGAAAAATCGCGGCCGGGTTGTGTCCGAATCCCTGAAAGGAAGTCCGGAACCGCCGCAAACCAGGCCCGAGCCGCTGTTTGCACGGCAGCCGGGGCCCGGCGGCGCGCGCACCGTGCTTGTGTATCAGGACTTCGCAGGGCGGCGATACTACGACCAGGCGTGTCTCGCCAGACAAACGGATGTGAAAGATCCCTGCCAATAGCCAAGAACTGAGAGAACCGTTCGGAAGTTCAGCTTGCCGCGGCCACTGCGGCGGCGTCGGGAAGGCGGAGTGTCACCTCAGAATCAAAGCGTCCCCGCGACAGGCAGGGTTGCCCTGTGTGATAGCGCATTGTGAGGTGCGTGCTTTCATGGATGATTTCCGTGTAACTGACAGAGGCCGCGTCCGGACGGTGCATGCACACGCTGAATGATCCGAGCGCGGGAGCGTGCGAAGCATGCAGCCCGCGCAACCAGTCCGCCGAGCCGGCGTTGCGATGCCGCCACGCCTGGGAGCAGGTCAGGCCCCGCACCTCGCGCGCCAGTTCGTCGGAGATCCCTGAGGAAAACCAGTGCCGCGCCTGCCATGGCAGCTTGAAGCGTTGCAGCTGGTGCGTGTCCCAGTTCCACTGCGCGAGGGTCGCTTCGCCCGGAAAGAACCCGACCAGGCGAAAGGGAAGAATGCCGTGCAGGTCCATGCGCTCCATGGTCGCTGCGGCATCGCGCGCACTGGAGGCTTCAAGCAGTGCGGGGATCACCTCGCCCCGGCTGCGCAATTTAGCAGCGCCCGTA
>Ga0316624_10000913_pt1 | contig 10983 bp, 6 predicted proteins | sample OWC_Aug_N3_C1_D5_FD_207657 | JGI IMG/M metagenome (GOLD analysis project Ga0316624, IMG submission 207657) | Wetland soil microbial communities from Old Woman Creek delta, Ohio, United States - OWC_Aug_N3_C1_D5_A | ecosystem: Environmental > Terrestrial > Soil > Wetlands | place: USA: Ohio...
TAAAACGGATGATAAATGTTGTGTTCGACGCAGGTGTTACGGGAGAAGATGGCTGTTGAATAACATCAAAGCTATCGGCGTCTTGGCCTGAGATCATCAATTCGCCAAGCACGAGGTTTTTATTTCCTAGATTTTCCACTGTAAATATCTTGTCTTGTTGCACGACAGTCTTGAAGAAGAAGCTTCCTCCATCAGGAATTGTGGTGCCGTCTTGCTTGACGTTTATTTCAGGATACGGTGGGACGGCCCTCAAGCGTAAACCCCGGTCGTCATAAAGATATTGGCCCAGAACCTCCCCCGATAAACTCAAAATATACCGCAACCGGTTCTGGCTGTCCCATTGATAGCTCTTGCCCTCCCATGACAAGAGGTTACCCCTCTCATCGTAAGAAAGCCCAATGATTCGGTTCTGGCTATCATATGACTTTTCGGGGAGCGGAATCCCATTCTCCCGGACAACTGTCATGTTGCCGTGGGCGTCGTATTCATAAGCATAATTGTTCACGCGCCCTGTGGAATAGGTGGCCGAGGTCAGCCGATTGAGCGCATCATATCCAAAGGTCGCGTTCAGGGCTGGCGCCGGGCTTGTACCGGAGATGCCTATTATGTTTCCTGCACCATCATAGGTGTACGAAGCGTTGTATAAGGACGAAGCGCCCTTGCTGAGGGACACGGTGCTTAAGAGTCCCGAACTTGAATATGTTGCGGAATAGTTTGTGCCGTTTCCGGCAATTGATATGTTAGTCGGCATTCTATATGGGCCGTATGTTACGTTGTCGACGATCGTTTTCCCGCTGAAGGCGATTGTCTGCGGCATGTTAAGCGTGTTATAGTTCGTTGTTGTGGTTCTTCCGTCTGGATAAGCGATGCTCGATTGGTTGTTGTTTCCGTCGTAGCCGTACGACATGGATTTAGGCGCCAGGCCACTTATCGTTACTGTTTCACCCTTCACTGAACCCCAGATATTATACGTAATGTTCGTGCGGCTCCAGCCACTTGAGCCGGATACATAACTAAGCCGGCCGTTTAAATCGTTTCCGTATGTTATCGACTCTTCAAGATCCCCACTCTTGTATGTTTCTATCTTGGATAACTGTCCAGCTTCATTATAGTAGTACTTCTGTTCCGTAGTCCCCCAGGTTTTCGCGTCAAGCTTCAATTCCGGATTATTAAAAGAATAGCCTATACTGCCGGTTTCCGGATGGCTCTCTGAAAGAACGTTATCTAGCCAATCATATACGTACGTGTGGGGCCTTTCTCCATTAAAGTTGACTCCGATGAGCCGTCCGAGAGCGTCATACGTATAGACGGACTCGCGGCCCAGGGCGTCTGTGACTTTCGTAGGCTTTCCCGACAGGTCCTCGTAATCATATGTAGTTACCCGGTTTTCCGGGTCGGTTACGATCATCCTTGTGCCCGAATAGGCGATATTTGTTACCTTCTGAAGGGGGTCTGTAAGCCGGGTTATCTGGTCAGCGTTGTTAAAGAAATAGACAAATCTATGCGCTGGATTCGTGCTGCCCGCGCTCTGTTCCTTCAGCCGGCCCTCGGCGTCCAGAATCCTTAGGTTATAGAGTGTTGTGTCGCCGCCTGTCTCCGTGCTGCCAGTATCTCGGCCTACTCCATCCCAGTACATGGTAATAACGTTCCCACCTTGGGTAATGACTACCTTATTTTCACTATTCGGTCTCCAGGTGAGGCTTGTATCATTGAACTGAGTGGGCGTTTTAGGTAGCCTCTCAATATAGGTGATCCTCCCTGAGCCGTCATAGGTGAAGACTAGCTTGCCGCCGTGCTGGTTCTCCTCGGATGAAACAGAGCTGTCGTACTGAGAAATCACCCGCGCGAATTTTTCTACTCCGCCCGAATAGATAAGTCCATTCTGAACCCCATAGGAGTAGTTAATCTCTTGGGACTCGAACTCGCCGGGGGGGTCTATCGTTATCTTGATTGAGTTTGGATTTGAGGACGTATAAGAATAATTCCAAACATGATAATTTGATTCCGTTGTATATTTCCTGACCTCATCTATAGCACCCCATTTCCCGGCTTCTTGAAAATATGAGGTTGAAGTACGTTTTAACATAGCCCCGCCTTCGGCGCGAGCTATTTCATCGGAGATATAGGCTATCAGATACCTATCTTTAAAACCGGTTGAGGCTTCATAAAAATATGTCAATTCTATATAATTTTTCGGATTCGTTGCGCTATTATAATACTTATTAATCCTTGTCGGGAGGCCGTACCTTTTTGTTTCTTCCCGCTCAAAGAGATACTCTGTCATATTAGCTGCATCGCCGAGCGGCACCCTATTGACAGAGGACAGCAGCGGTCCTTTGGCTGTGCCCATATCCGTTCCGAGGACAAACCATACCGAGTTCGAAACCTGTTGATAGGTCCATTCGTAGCTCTCTGAGAGACTGCCATCACTTACAGTTTTTGAGCTAATCAGGCCGATTTTCCACGGGCATGATACGTCATACGCGTGACTTGCGACGGACGTCGAGAATTCGGGACCTTCAACTGTCGCAGTGCCTGTTGGCGTGCCATAGTAGTCCGGGTACGTAAAGCTCCAAATTTTGGCCTGCTCGTCAGGATTAAACGTAATTTTCTTTTGAATCACTACCCGCGAGTTTAAGCTGGTAAATCCAAAATAGAATAATCGGGCTGAATAGGAATATTCAAGAAGACCACCATTGCTCGTAGTGACTTTGGTAAGCTCATATTGATTGTTGGTACCGTCTAAATAATCATAGGTAGCTGGTGGAAGAAGAGGCGGTGTGAAACTAACTAGCTTATGATAGCCGTTGGGGAATTCGCCTACGTTATAGTTATAATAAACGTACGATCCTGTAGCTGTCTTAACTTTTATAGACGCTAATTTCTTGTAAGTAGTTCCCGTTGAGATGAAATCAATAACTCTGCCCATGCTGTCCGTAATTTTGTCAATCGAGGGCTTGCCCGAGTCATACAAAATGGTGATCGAATGTCCGTAAGAGTTCTGAATCAGATTAACTAAACGGACCGCTTCTGTGGTTCCGTCCGCTCTCGTAATCGTTCGTACAACACCGAAAGTCCAGGTAACGCCGTTCTGGAAATAGAGTTTATAGCCCTCCCGATCATACCTCAAGAAATCTCGGGTGACGTTCTTCTTGAGAGTGGGGTTTTCGTACCTGTCCGGATAGGTTGTTTCCCATCTTCCATCCGGGAACTCGATAATTGGAGTAGTAGTATTGTAATTGTGAACCCGACCCATATGCATTGTCCAACCAATCCCAACCCAGGATTTGTGATCCGCCTGTACGCTTCCGGACTGGTCAGCGAGTATCTTAGAGTTGTAGACACGCCAGATTTCGACGTCCAACCCGTTGGGCCCCGGAAGTCGATAATCAAGATATCGAAGTATGACGTTCCCGGTGAAAAGGTCTACGCTCTCTTCAGGAAGTGAAGAGTAAAAGCCATGGCCAGGAATGACCCCTGTACGATCGAAGACCCCAGATTGACCATAACCCCGGCCTGCACATAAGAGAATCGCAAGCGTGCTCAGGAGAATGACGGTCCCCGCTGCCTTTTTCATCGTGCCCTCCTCTGATCGTTCGTATAAAGATATGGAGTATTATCTCTGGTTCATCCCCTCAGCCCTTGGCACAGAGGCTTCAGACTGTGGTGTGGAATCTTTGATCCTGGCATTTCTCCTTGAGCGGATAATCTGGAACAAACCCTTCCTTCTATTAACTAGAACCGCTATTAGGGCGTCTTTTTCTCATAATTTGTTTTGGAATATCTGTGTCCTTGTGGCGCGCAATAATTTGACTAAATGAAAATCGTTGATGTTGTTGGAATAGTTGGTGGTTACTGAGATCTCGGATGATTTCAGTAAATTAGGGCGGGACTACGGGGAGGGAGTGATGGTAAACAAGCCCCTGGCTTTCGGACCCACAGTCCATCTGCTCCCCATTATAATTATCATGTAATGAGCGAGATACACTCGGTCGAATTTCACATGTCTCAACTTTCTTGCGACTTTCTTTCTCAAGCCGGTCCGTAGTTTCAGCGGCCAAGAAGATCCCCATATCTCTGCCCGGGATAGCTAGATGATAAAAGAATGAGAAAATATTAAGAATAGTACGGTCTTTAATAATGTGGGGGAGTTCAAATGATCGAACTATTTCACGTAAGCGACCTTCATTTCAACAGGAAAAAAGGAGTCAAGGAGTTCCTCACGAGCATCAAGGACAAATTTGTTATCGAAAAGAATTCAAACAAATACCTCCTGGTCACTGGCGATATCACTGATGATGGGAAGAAGAGACAATACGATCTAGCCAGCACCGCCTTGATGCCCTTTGCTGGATTCGTGCGTGCTGTCCCGGGGAACCATGACTATGGAAATATGGGCTTCATTTATCATAAAGAGCGGGCCCAATATTTTGATAATGTATTTCTGAAGAAGCTCAAGATAAAACATAACTACTTTTTCAAAGTTCTGTCTTGTGATCGCTTTCTTCCTCGCCTTGACCATCCAGGGATTCTACCTATTGAGTCACTGTGTGGGCTGCGGTAGAATCAAAACATCTAATTGAGGGTCCAGCTCGAGATCGCAGATCACTATCCATAGGAACAAAAATGAATATATTCATCGACACAAATATCCTTCTTGGCTTCTATCAATTCTCGAGCGGCTTTTTAGAAGAACTTCGAAAAGTAGCTAAGCTTTCGGGAACAGCGAAGATTCGCCTTTTCCTGTCCGATTATGTCAAGGACGAGTTCGACAGGAACAGGGAAGCTGCAATAAAGTCTGCGTTAGATAGCCTTAAAGGCATCCAATTAGAATGGGCATTACCTCATATCGTCCGGACTTACCCGCAGTTCAAAGAAATCAAGAGACTGAAAAGGGAAATCGAGAAGGCTAAGAGATCTTTGTTGGAGGCAGTCAAAAGGGACATTCAAAAAGCCACTCTCCATGCTGATATTGTAATTGCAGAACTATTTGACTCAACCGAGGTCGTACAGGTTTCGGAGGAGATCCTAAAGGCGGGGATTGAAAGGTCAAATCACTCAAAGCCTCCGGGAAAAGCAGGATCATGCGGAGACGCCGTTCATTGGGAATGGCTCTTAATGACGGTGCCTGATAAAGAAGATCTGTTTATCATAAGCGGGGACAGCGATTTTGTGTCACCGCTTCCGCCTCATCCCCTAAGCCGATATCTAAGCGATGAGTGGAAAAGAAAAAAAGCAAGCAAGTGCGTGCTCTATCCCACATTGGCAGATTTCTTGAAGAAGCATTTTCCGGAGATCAAAATAGTGGATGAAGCCGAGAAAGAGGCTCTCTCAAAACCCTCTGAATTAGCATGGCCTTTTGTCGATAGGACAACTGAGATGGCTAATGTCATCCGGCGTTTGGATGAGGCCCTGAGGAACTCGCCTGATATGACGGATATACGGAAAGCCTTCCAGGTCCAAAATAGTGCGGCTGTGCGGCAGATAGCGCAGATTGCCGCGCAGCTAAAAAGAACGTCGGACAAATAAGGTGGTTAGGCCCGAGCCGAAGGCCGCGGAAGCCAAGAGGATCGTCCGGAAGTAAGGATTGAGGGCATGGAAAAATCGAAATGGTCAGATGAATCAGCCAAGGCTCTATTGCATGGACTAATTGAAGAAATCTCGGACCTAAAAACGCGTCAGCGCAACTGTGCGGAACATACGAGGTGGGCTCTAAGAACCCTGCAGTTTTTGGAGCAAGTTTTTGGACGAGATTCACGGTATTACCTAAGTTTTGCCCATCTTGCGTGGCATCACAAAGGCGATCTTTTGGTTGGTGGGCCTGGGGACCCGGAGGGCGCATATAGCCCACAAACTGCCATCGAGCGAGAGCATCAGAAAGTCTATCTCCGAGACCTGGAGGCAGCGAGAGGTTTTTTATTAGCCGCGCTTGATGAGTTGGACCGAGTGGGCGTCGACGGTGTATACGAAACTACGAGCGCCGGCCATGAATCCAATAGCCTGATTAGGGTCCTCAATCTGATAGAAAGACAATTGAGAAAAGCCATCCGCGAGAGACCTGGGCAAGAAAAGGACGTTCAGGACACCCTTGAGAGCTTGCTCATCGGTGCTGAGATTCCGTACTTGCGGGAGAAGATATCAATCCCATTTTCTTCAAAGACCTATAGGCCGGATTACGTACTAAGTGAACTTGATCTTGTCATTGAGGTGAAGCTCTGTAACCGACCCGAAAGAGAAAAAGAAATGATCGCAGAGATCAACGATGATATTGCAGCTTACTCAACGGAATATAGCAGCCAGATATTCGTTGTCTATGATGTAGGGCAAATTCGCGATGCCGATCTATTTATCGAACCCTTTAAAAAACAGGACGGAGTAATAGTGCGAGTAATAAAGCACTAGGGAAAAGTGGCTGTCCGCTTTTACGTCCGCCTTGGAGGCAAAAGCGGGCTAAAACGGGTTAAACAAGGTCACTACCTAATTTTGCAGCTCGGGCCAGGAAGTCGTTGATTTTCTCGGGTTTCTTGGGGGAAAATGAATGGGGTGAGTGAGGGGAATCGAACCCCCAACCTTCGGATCCACAGTCCGATGCTCTATCCGTTGAGCTCGGGGCGCACCAATCAACAGAGGTATCCACATAAGTGGCGGCCTGGCAGAAGGCAGACGAATTCCCGTGTAACGCCGGTGTAACAGAAATTGCCTAAACCCGCTAAAAATGGACTAAAGGTGCCTAAACGAAAGACGGTCAGAAATCACTGATTTCCAGGGAGAAAACGCGCCAACAGGGGAAAAAGAAGTCTTTGCTGGAAGAGCACGAATCGCCTTTGAAGTCCGGAGGCCCCACCGGGAACCTGACCCTCCCATGTGCGATACGATCGAAGGCAACGGAGGAACCAAGGAAGTTTATCACATTAAAGCCTGAATTTCCTTCTCAATCCTTTCGACCTGGCCCGAATAAAGATTCGACTACGCGTCCCCCCAGCGCCTCGGGCGGTTCCAGGTTCTTGACTTGATTCCGTGGCCGGCGATATCATTAATTTGTGACAGGGGGATACGGTTCGAAGCCTTTAGAGCGGGACACGGGCGCGCCGCGAATAAAGAATCCTGTGTCCAGCGGAAAACGGAGGAGACCATGAAGAGACACCCCTTACAGCATCCATCGGCTCAAGTCGCCGCCGCGCTTTTCCTGCTTATAGGCATCCTCAATGGCTGCGCGTTCCTCGCGCGCGAGGCGACGAGAGCCTATATGAACGTGAATGAATTTTTCTCCGCCAGGGACATCGAGATCCAGATCAACAAGTCCTTCCTCGAGAAGTACAAAGATAGGGTCAGCATCGCCACGACGTTCACCGTGGACCAAGCGATGCAGAACCCCGCCGCCCGTATATTCGATGGTGATCTTCATATGGCGGGTCAAGCCCCCGAGATAGGCTTCCCGGCCGTCGCAGAGATCGCAAACGGCGCTATGGCGAAGAAGGCGGCAGACCTCGTCCATAGCGTCGAAGGCACGGGCAAACCCTTGAAGATCTCCGGCGTGTGGAGGATCTGGGCGGAACACGCAGGAAGCGCAATAGAGGAGCAGGGGACACCGCTCCCTGCCGCGAAATCCAACAACCCCGGCCATGTCTTCGAGATCCATCCCATCACGAGAATCAACAATATCGAGACCCTCGATACCTTCAGGCCCGTCGAGGGATACATGCCGGGGGGCGCTGGCAGCACTTTCGAAATGTATGAAAAAGCCGATTGCACGCTCACGGTCCATCCCAAGACCGTCTCCATTGTCACCCGGAAGGGGCTCTACAATGATGTGGAGTTTCTCATGGAGATCACCGATGCGCGACAGATCGTGGTGCCCGGGGGAAGGTTTGTGATCGCTTCGGCAATGGACATGAAGGGGAACCTGCTCGTGAAACGGCTTCGTATGGTCTTCGCGAGCGGGACGCCTCCCGAGAAAGCGGTTAGACTCCTCAAACGAGGAGACCGCCTCCATGTCTACGGCCTGCCGAGGATGGATTTCGCGGAGGTATCACGACGGGTGAGAGGCTCCCAGAAAGACCCAAGCCTCCTCACTAAGCCCTTGCCGTACGAGATCATCATCCAGGGCGTTTATAAGGATGAAAAATAGGTCGATTGGCGCAGCGTAATGATATCGCAGCGTGCCTATCATATACGGTCAAGCACAGGATGATCAAAAGCAATAAAGCAGGAGGTTGACAACGTGAAGAAGCTTAGACTACCGAAGAATCTGGGCATGATCTTGCTGGGCCTCTGGCTCATCATGACCGGACTGATCCCCTTGCTCCATTTCAACTTTCAGGGTCTGCCTGTGGTGATGGCGATCTTCGCCGTTGTGACCGGTGCCATGATCCTGTTCGGCCGGTAAGCCTGCGGATTCAGTCTGTCTTGTTATATTGAGGGGGAGGACTAGTCTCAGAACGTCTGCTGACCCCAAAAATTTGTGCAGAGATTGTGCAAACTCATGCACAAAATGGCTCAGCCTAGCTTAAACGTGATAAAACCATCAAGATCGATAAACGAAAGAAGAACAAACCAAATACGGTCCAACAGGGGAGAAGCCGTCGACGCTGATTTTCCCCGAAGGGGGATTTGAAGTCCGGAGGCCCCACCGGGAACCTGACCCTCCCGTCAAGGCGTCCAAAAACAAGTAGGAAATACGCGAAGGGATTCTAGCATATCATGGCCCGTTCTTGAACTATGTGATGATGGTGGGCATCACCTGAGGATTTGGACCGGCGCATCACTGTTCTTGTTCGTCCCGTTCCCAAGCTGACCATCTTGGTTCCATCCCCAGGCATAGAACGTGCCGTCCATCTTGACCGCGACGGTGTGCTCGCCGCCCGCCGATACGGCCCGCCACTCCGTGCTCGTGCCGATCCGGACGGGCGTATTGCTGTTTGCGCTTGTCCCGCTGCCGCTGCCGCCCGCGTAGTTATGTCCCCAGGCCCAGAGTGTGCCGTCCCTCTTGATCGCCACGGTTCGGTCGCCGCCTACCGACACGGACTGCCAGTCGGCGGCTGCGCCGACTTGGACCGGCGTATTGCTGTCGATGGTCGTCCCATTCCCGAGCTGGCCCTGCATGTTCCGTCCCCAGGCCCAAAGCGTGCCGTCCCTCTTGATCGCCACGGTGTACCAGCCTGCCGCCACGGACATCCACGTGGCATCCCCGCCGATCCGGACGGGGCGTCCGCGGCTCTTGTTGGTCCCGTCCCCGAGCTCGCCGAGATGGTTCGCTCCCCAAGCCCAGAGCGTCCCGTCCTCCTTGACGGCAACAGTGTGGTCAGCACCCGGGGCGGCTGACCGCCAGCCGGCGTCCGTCCCGACCTGGACCGGCACATCCCTTTCCAGGGTCGTCCCGTCTCCGAGCTGGCCGATATCGTTCCAGCCCCAGGCCCATAGCGTGCCGTTCGTCTTGATCGCTAGAGTGTGTAAGCGGCCCGCCGAAACGGACCGCCAATCGGCGTCCGCGCCTATCCGCACGGGCCTGTTCCTACTCTCTTGCGTCCCGTCCCCGAGCTGGCCCATATCGTTCCGTCCCCAGGCCCAAAGCGTGCCGTCCTTTTTGATTGCCGCGGTGTACTCCCGGCCTGCAGATACGGACTGCCAGTCGGTATCGATCCCGACTTGGACCGGCGTATTGATGTCGGTGTTCGTTCCATTCCCGAGCTGGCCTTTAAAGTTCCAGCCCCAGGCCCAGAGTGTCCCGTCAGTCTTGATGGCGACGGTGTGATTATCTCCGGCGGCCAACGATGGCAGAGCCGGAGTCGCATTATCCCGGCCTCCGCAGGATGACAGGGCCGGCGACAAGATCACGAGGATCCAAATAGCGAGTTTTGAAGATCTATCTTGCCTCATCATCGATCCTGAGCATTCCCTGCCTCTGTGATCGCGGGTAAATGATAGGTCGAGGAAAACGACCTGTCAATGGCGAGTGCTGCGTTTTGATTCGTCGTAGCAAGCGGGTCATATGCTTGCCTCTCGATAGATCTTCCGGCGCGTTTCTACGAGTTGAGCCGTCATTATAACGAGGGTGCCATGATAGGAAGGGCATGGAAATCCCTCCCCAACCGGGTTATAATCACGCTCCTATGATCGACCGGATCTCGAATCTCGTTGAGAGGTGAGGCCCATGACAGACAAGCTCTTTTCCGTAGAGGACATCCCCCGACGCAGGTTCCTGGAGCTCGGCCTGAAGGGAGGCATCGCGCTGGCGGCCGCGCCGTCCCTGATGAGCTGCATCAAGGCCGGCCAGGCGCCCCCGCGTCCCCGGTTCGCCCTCGAGGACCTGAACAAGGTCATCCGGCGCGCCCTTTCGAAGGGCGGCGAGTTCGGCGAGGTCTACATCGAGAACCGCGTCTCGCGCTCGATCCTCCTCGAGGAGGGTAAGTTCAAAAGCGCCGTCTACGGGATAAGCCAAGGCGCGGGCGTCCGCGTCATCTCGGGGGACAAGACGGGCTACGCATATACCGACGACCTGACCGTCGAGGCCTTCCTGCGGGCGGCCGACATCGCCTCGTATGTCGCGCGCGGCGCCAAGGCCGTCACGCCGGTCGACGTCCGGGAAGAGAAGCGGCCGTCCTACATCACCGTCAAGGTCCCGCTCCAGACCGTGGCCGACGAGAAGCGCCTAGAGATCATGAAGCGGGCCCACGACGCGGCCCTCGCGTACGACGCCAAGGTCAAGATGGCCTCGATCGATTATTACGACGAGGTCCGCGGGCGCGTCATCGCCAACAGCGAAGGCCTCCACCTCACGGACGAGCTTCCGCTCATCTTCTTCATCGTCCAGGCCCTCGCCGCAGGCAACAACACTTCGCACATGGGGCGCGAGCGCCTGAGCCGCCACGCCGGGATCGAGATGTTCGACGATCTCAAGCCGGAGGACGCGGCCCGGACCTGCGCCCGCGAGGCCGTCACCATGCTCGATGCCAAGGACGCCCCGGCGGGCAAGATGGACGTCGT
>Ga0316624_10000914_pt1 | contig 10969 bp, 12 predicted proteins | sample OWC_Aug_N3_C1_D5_FD_207657 | JGI IMG/M metagenome (GOLD analysis project Ga0316624, IMG submission 207657) | Wetland soil microbial communities from Old Woman Creek delta, Ohio, United States - OWC_Aug_N3_C1_D5_A | ecosystem: Environmental > Terrestrial > Soil > Wetlands | place: USA: Ohio...
ACAGCCGGCGGAGTACCTCGACCAGGGGATCATCGAGCGTGAGGGCGTGGATGCCGCCGCCAGGGACTTCCTGGCCGGGATGACGGACCGGTATGCCGTCGCCCTCTTCGAGCGCCTCTTCATCCCCAAGCCGTGGGCCGAGGTGCCGAGACCGTGGGAGGACCGCACCGAGTAGCGAAGCGCAGGGCCATGGTATAATCGAGGGTCTGTCTCACGGGGAATCCTCCCGACCTAGGTGTGCCATGCTGCTGGACCTGAGCCAGATGCGCGGGTCGCACGACCACATCGACCGGACGTACGACGCGTCCGTGTTCGAGCGGGGGGAGGATCTCTACAGTGTCGCCGCCCCGGTTCGCCTGGCGTTCGACATCGACAAGACCGGGGCCCAGTACCGGCTGGTCGGGCGGGCCGGCACGCGGCTCCGCCTCGCGTGCAGCCGGTGCCTCGAACGCTACGAACTGAGCGTCGATGTCCCGTTCGACTTGCTGTACATGCCCCAGACAGCCAATGTCGGGGAAGGCGAGATCGAGATCGAGGAGGACGACCTCGACGCGGCCTACTACCGCGACGAGGCCATCGATCTCGGACAGCTCGTGCGGGAGCAGTTCTATCTTGCGGTGCCGATGAAGCCGCTCTGCACGGAGCTCTGCCGGGGGCTGTGCCCGGAGTGCGGGACCAACCTCAACACGGGGTCCTGCAGCTGTCGCCACGTGTGGAACGATCCCCGGCTCTCCCCGCTTCGATCGCTTCTGGGGGACCGCGCCGGGACAAAGGGCGAGGGGCGTTGACTTTCGCGGCCCCGACCGGTTAGCGTGTCCGCCGCCGGCGGTACCTCATCTAGGAACAGGAAGACTGACGATGCCCAACCCGAAACGCCGGCACTCGAAGGCCCGATCGGCCCGCCGTCGGACGCACGACGCGCTCAAGGCGGCGGCGCTGGCAGGCTGCCCGCAGTGCCACGAGCTGAAGATGCCCCACCGCGTGTGCCCGCACTGCGGGTATTATCGCGGCCGCCAGGTCCGAGAGGTCGAGGAGACGTAGGTCACCGCAGCGTGGGGGCCGGGGCGATGATTCGAATCGCCATCGACGCGATGGGCGGCGATCATGGCCCGCGAACCATCGTCCGGGGTGCGCTGGCCGCGGTCCGCGATCTGCCGCTGGGGCTCCTGCTGGTCGGTCCCCTTGACGAGCTGGAGCGCGAGGTGGCCCGGTCCGGGGAGGTCGGCTCTCTCGACATCCGGATGGTGCACGCGGCGGAAACGGTCGGGATGGCCGAGTCCCCGTCCGTCGCGCTCCGCCGCAAGCCCGGCGCCTCGATCCGCGTGGCGGCCGAGGCGGTGGCCCGCGGGGAGGCGGCGGCGCTCGTCACCGCCGGCAACACCGGCGCCGCCGTCATGGCGGCGCACGCGGCGTTCGGGATGATCGACGGCGTCGATCGGCCCGCCCTGGCCGCGACCGTGCCGACGCGGAGGGGGGCCGCGGTGCTGGTGGATGTCGGCGCGAACGCGGAGTGCCGCCCCCAGCACCTGGTGCAGTTCGCCGTGATGGGCAGCGTCTATGCGCGGCTGGCGCTCGGCGTCGAGCACCCGCGCGTGGGGCTGCTGTCGATCGGCGAGGAAGAGACCAAGGGCAACGATCTGACGCGCGTGGCGCACGGGCTGCTCAAGGAGGCCGGGCTCGGCTTCATCGGCAACGTCGAGGCGCGCGCCGTCTACTCGGGCAGCGCCGACGTGATCGTCTGCGACGGGTTCACCGGGAACATCGTGCTCAAGACGAGCGAGGGCCTGGTCGAGATCATCGCGGACCTGATCGACGAGGAAGTCGCCGGGGCGAGGCCTCCCGAGGTGTCGCAGCAGCTGCGGCGCGGGCTCCGGCGGCTGCGCCGGCGGCTCGACTACTCCGAGTACGGCGGGGCCCCGCTGGTCGGGGTGGCCGGTCTCGCGGTCGTGGCTCACGGTCGCTCGTCGGCCAGGGCAGTCCGCAACGCCGTCGCGATGGCCTACCGGTTCGCGGCGCGGGACTTCGTGCGGCGCGTCCAGGAAGAGATCGCTGCCGCAGGGGTGCCACACCATTGATCGCATTCATCTTCCCAGGACAGGGATCGCAGGCGGTCGGCATGGGCAGGGCCCTCGCCGAGGCGTTCCCGGTCTGCGCGGAGACCTTCGCGGAAGCGGACCACGCGCTCGGCCAGCCGCTGAGCCGCCTGTGCTTCGAAGGGCCCGAGGACCAGCTGCGCCTGACCGAGAACACCCAGCCCGCGATCCTCACGGTGAGCATCGCGGCGTACCGCCTGCTGGAGTCGCGGGGGTTCACCCCGGCCTACGTCGCGGGGCACAGCCTGGGCGAGTACTCCGCCCACGTGGCGGCGGGCACGATCGCGTTTGCCGACGCCGTGCGGATCGTGCGGCGGCGCGGGCGCTACATGCAGGAAGCGGTGCCGGTGGGGCGCGGAGCGATGGCCGCCGTCCTCGGGCTCGACGCCGACCAGGTGGCCCGCGCTTGTCAGGAAGCCTCCGATGGGGATATCGTCAGCCCGGCGAACCTCAACGCGCCCGGCCAGGTGGTGATCGCGGGATCGACCGAGGCGGTGGAGCGCGCCTCGGCCCGCGCGAGGGAGGCCGGGGCCAGGCGCGTCGTGCCGCTCCCGGTGAGCGCGCCGTTCCACTGCGCGCTGATGAGGCCGGCTGAAGAGCGCCTGGCTCCGGAGTTGCGTGCCCTGGCCGCCTCGACGCCGCGCGTGCCGGTGGTGGCCAACGTCGATGCCCTGCCGAAGCGGGACGCCTCGTCGGCCATCGAAGCCCTGGTCCGGCAGGTCTCCTCGCCGGTCCGCTGGGAGGAGGTCGTGCGGCGGCTTGCGTCGGAGGGCGTCCGTGCGTATGTTGAAGTGGGCCCCGGGACGGTCCTCTGTGGCCTCGTGAAGAAGATCCACCGCGAGGCGACGGTGGTCAGCGTGGAGGGCCCGGGAACGCTGGACGTCGTCGCGACCCTCTTCTCGTAGGTTTTCCGACGAAGCAATCGGGGCGCTGCGGCCCCGGTGGACGGGTGGCCTCGGGCCATCCGCGTGCGGAGCGAGCCAGGATGTTGGAGTTGCCAGGACGCGTGGCGCTCGTCACCGGCGCCTCGCGCGGCATCGGCCGCGCGATCGCCATCGCGTTGGCCCGCCAGCAGGCGACGGTGGTGCTCGCCGACGTACTGCTGGATCTGGCCCGCCAGGTGAGCGAGGAGATCGCGGCATCCGGAGGGAAGACCGAGGCGGCGGCCATGGACGTCGCCGACCCGGCCCAGGTCGAGTCCGTTGTCCAGGACGTGGTCGGCCGCCTGGGCCGGATCGACGTGCTGGTCAACAACGCCGGGATCGCGCGCGACCAGCTGGTCATGCGGATGAAGCGCGCCGAGTGGGACCAGGTGCTGCTGGTGAACCTGACCGGGGCCTTCGTCTGCACGCAGGCCGTCCTGCGCCCGATGATGAAGCAGCGCTTCGGCCGGATCGTGAGCATCAGCTCGGTCGTGGGGCAGATGGGAAACGCGGGGCAGGCGAACTACGCGGCCTCGAAGGCCGGCCTGATCGGGTTCAGCAAGGCGCTCGCCCGCGAGGTGGCCGCGCGCAACATCACGGTGAACGTGGTGGCCCCGGGGCTCATCGACACCGACATGACCCGGGCGCTCGCCGAGAACGTTCGGAACGAGTGGCTCGCCAAGGTCCCGCTCGGCCGGTTCGGAACCCCTGAGGACGTCGCGTCGGCCGTGTGCTTCCTCGCGTCGGACGAGGGGGCCTATGTCACGGGGCAGGTGCTGGCGGTAAACGGAGGAATGTACACGTAGGAGGATGAATGGCGGCTGTTGCTGACAAGGTCAAGGAAATCATCGTGGAGCAGCTCGGGGTGGACGAGGAAGAGGTGACCCCGGATGCGTCGTTCGTCGACGACCTCGGGGCCGATTCCCTCGACACCGTCGAGCTCGTGATGGCCTTCGAGGAGGAGTTCGGGATCGAGATTCCCGATGAAGACGCCGAGAAGATCACACGGGTGAAGGAAGCGATCGAGTACATCGAGACGCACGCCAAGGCCAAGAAGTAGACAGCCACGCGCACTGCGGAGGGCGCGCGAGGAAGAGCGGGCCGCCGCCGCGAGGCTCGCGGACCGTGCTCTTCCGGGCGCGTGTCGCGTCGCCGCGTGCCGGGCCGGGTCGGTGAGGGCCCGGCGCGGGCCAGGGTGCGGCGGAAGGTCGTGTTCGAGCGGCCGCCCGGGCGCGATCCGGGACGTCGCCGCCGGGAGCCAGGGAGGGGTGGTTGAGCAGGCGAGTCGCAGTCACCGGAATCGGCCTCGTGTCGCCGGTCGCCATCGGGACCGTCGCGAACTGGGAGGGCCTGACCGCCGGGCGGAGCGGGATCGCCCGCATCACGCACTTCGACGCGGGCGCCTTCGCCGCTCAGATCGCCGGCGAGGTAAAGGGCTTCGATCCGCTCCGGTTCCTCGACAAGAAAGACGTCAAGAAGATGGACGTCTTCATCCAGTTCGCGATCGCGGCTGCCGAGTTCGCCGTCGACGATGCCCGTCTGCCGATCACGCCGGAGAACGGCGACCGCATCGGCGTCTTCATCGCGTCCGGCATCGGCGGGTTCAGCACGATCGAGCGGGAGCACCAGGCGCTGCTCGAAGGTGGCCCGCGGCGAATCTCCCCGTTCTTCATCCCGTCGGCGATCATCAACCTGGCGGCCGGCCAGGTGTCGATCCGGTTCCGCGCCAGGGGGCCCAACTCGGCCACCTGCACGGCCTGCTCGGCGTCCGCGCACGCCGTCGGCGACGCCTACGAGATCATCCGGAGGGGGGACGCGGACGCGATGATCGCGGGCGGGTCCGAAGCGGCCATCACGCCGATGGGCGTGGGCGGCTTCGCGGCCATGCGGGCGCTCTCCACCCGGAACCACGAGCCGGAGCGCGCCTCCCGTCCCTTCGATCGCGACCGCGACGGGTTCGTCATCGGGGAGGGCGCCGGCGTGCTGATCCTGGAGGAGCTCGGGATGGCGCGGCGCCGCGGAGCCCGGATCTACGCCGAGATCGTCGGCTACGGCATGTCGGCCGATGCGTTTCACATCACGGCCCCCTCGGAGGACGGCGACGGTGCGGTCCGCGCCATGCAGATGGCGATCCGCAACGCCGGCATCAGGCCCGACGAGGTGGACTACATCAACGCGCACGGCACCTCGACTCCGCTCAACGACAAGCTGGAAACTCTCGCGGTGAAGAGGTGCTTCGGCGATCACGCCTTCAAGGTCGCCATATCGTCGACCAAGTCGATGACGGGCCACCTGCTGGGCGCGGCCGGCGGGCTCGAGAGCGGTATCACGGCGCTGGCCGTCTACCACCAGGTGCTGCCGCCCACGATCAACCTCGACAACCCTGATCCGGAGTGCGATCTCGACTACGTGCCGCTCGTCAGCCGGAAGGCTGAGGTGCGACATGCCCTGTCGAACTCCTTCGGATTCGGCGGGACGAACGCGGTGCTGCTCTTCAGGCGCGCTTCCGACGACAACTGACTCCCACCCCTATGAAGATCGCGGTTTGCGTGAAGCAGGTCCCGACCCGCGAGTGGCAGCCACGGGTCAACGAGACCCGGACGTGGATCCGGGACCAGGACGCCAGCTTCGAGATGAACGAGCCCGATGCCTACGCCCTGGAAGAGGCGTTGCGTCTCAAGGAGCGGCACGGCGGCGAGGTCGTCGTCTGCTCGGCAGGGCCGGCGCGCGTGGGCCAGGTCATCCGGGAGGCGCTGGCCCGGGGTGCCGACCGGGCGATCCACGTCGAAGACGACCTGCTGGGTGCCGCCGACCCGCTCGTGGTCGCCGACGCGCTGGCCTCCGGCATGCGCGACGAGCGGTTCGACCTCGTCCTGACCGGGCTGCAGTCCGACGACCAGGGGTTCGCGCAGACCGGCGTCGTGCTCGCCGAGCGTCTCGGCCTGGCGCACGCGACCATCATCATGGAGGTTCAGGTTGCCGGCGCGGGTCTGCGCGTCAAGCGCGAGCTCGAGGGCGGCTGGTTCCAGTGGATCGAAATGCCCTTGCCGGCGCTCCTGACCATCCAGAGCGGCATCAACCAGCTCCGCTACGCCACGCTCAAGGGCATCATGGCGGCAAAGAGGAAGGAAATCCGGAAGGTGGCCCCGCCCGCGGGCCTCGCGGGGCTCCAGCGGGTCGTCAACCTGTACGTGCCGGAGAAGCGGAAGCACACCGAGATGATCGGCGGAACGCCCGCCGAGGCGGCGAAGGGCCTCGTCAAGCGCCTCCGCGACGGCGCCCACATCACCTGAGGGAGCAGCGACGCGATGGTCCTCGTCATTGCCGAGCAGCGGGCGGGCGCGCTGAACCGCGTCAGCTGGGAGACGGTGGCGGCCGCGCAGCAGCTTGCGGGCGCGGCCGGCGGGATGCCGGTCACGATCGCGGTCGCCGGCGGCTCCATTCGGGACCTGGCTGCCGAGCTGGCCTCCGCGTCGGTCGCGTCCGTCGTCGCGATCGAACACCCGCTGCTCGCTTCCTACACGCCCGACGGGTTCGTGCAGGCATTGCAGGAGCTCGTCAGCCGCACCACCCCCTCGTACGTCGCGATCCCGCACACCTACCAGACGCGGGACTTCGCGCCCGCGCTGGCCTCGCGGCTCGCCCGGCCCCTGATCACCGACGTCATCGGCCTGGCGTCCTTCGAGGGCCGCCCCGCGTTCGTGCGCCCCCTGTTCCAGGGCAGGCTTGTCGCCGACGTCGTGCCGGACGCTGCGCCGCCCTGCTTCGTGACGTTCCAGGTCGGCGCGTTCCGCGCCGACGACGTCGTGCGCGGAGCCGCCCCGGCGCCGGTCTCGACGATGGAGGTCGCCCTGGACGCCTCCACCATCCGCCAGAAGCCCGAGCCGCCGTTCCGCGAGGCGAAGCAGGCCGTCGACTTGTCGCAGGCCGAGCGGATCGTGGCCGTGGGCCGCGGCATCAAGGCCCCGGAGCACCTCCCCTTGGTCCGGGCGCTGGCCGACGCGCTCGGCGCGGAGCTGGGCGCGTCGCGCCCGATCTGCGACTCGGGCTGGCTGCCGATGGAGCGCCAGATTGGCAGCTCCGGCCAGACCGTGGCGCCGAAGCTCTACGTCGCGGTGGGCCTGTCCGGCGCCATCCAGCACCTGGTGGGGATGAAGGCCTCACGGGCGATCGTGGCCATCAACAAGGACCCGGACGCGCCGATCTTCGAAGTGGCCGACTACGGGATTGTCGGGGACCTCTTCGAGGTCGTGCCTGCCTTGATAGCCGAGCTCGGCCGCTGACGGGCACCTCTCAGGGCCGCGATGATCGAAACCTGGGTGTTCCGGCTGCTCGTCCTCGCCTCCCTCGCCCTGTTCACTGCGCAGATGGCGACGCGCGTCCGCCTGTTCGCCCGCGCGAAGAGCAACATCCGCCTGACCGGGCCTGCGCTCCGCCTGCAGCGCGTGCTGCTGGAGGTCGTCTGCCAGTCCAAGGTCATCGCGGAGAAGCCGCTCGTCGGCGTCGGCCACGCGTTGGTGTTCTGGGGCTTCGTCGCGTTCGCCGGGTTCACGCTCGTGCAGTTTCTGAAGGGGCTGGGCATCGCCGACCTCACGGGCCAGCGTTGGTTCCATCTCTACCGGCTGGCGGTCTTGCCGTTCGCCCTGGCCGTCCTCGTCGGGATGAGCGGGTTGCTGGTGCGGCGCGCCCTGGTCAGGCCCGAAGCGCTCGGCAGGCCCGTCTCGCGAGAATCCCTGCTGATCGGGGCTTTCATCATCACCTTGATGGTGACCTTCCTGCTCGATTTCCGCCTCGGCGATTCCACCTGGAGCCGCGTGAACTGGTGGGTGCACGCCCTGGTCATCCTCGTCTTCCTCGACCTGATTCCGGACTCCAAGCACCTCCACCTGCTGCTGTCGCCCCTGACCATTTTGCTCGAGTCTCCCGGGCTGGGCACCGTGCGGAACCTCGACTTCGAGAAGGAGGAGGTCGGGCTCGAGGCGGTCAAGGACATCGAGCGGAAGCAGGTTCTCGACGCGTTCACCTGCGTCGAATGCGGCCGCTGCCAGATGAACTGCCCGGCGTACGCGACGGGCAAGCTGCTCAATCCGAAGAAGCTGATTCTCCAGAACGAGGCGGGGCTGCTGGCAGGCAGGCTGGACGTGAAGCTCTCGGACCTCTACGATGCGGGCGTGCTGTGGCAGTGCACGACGTGCGGGGCGTGCGAGAGCCAGTGCCCGGTCGGGATCGAGCACCTGCCGCTCATCATCGGGGCGAGGCGTGGCCTGGTTTCGAACGGCGAGGCGCCCGCGTACCTCGCCACCGTCTACAACAACCTGGAGCGGCGCGGCAATATCTGGGGGCTGACCTACGACCAGCGCGAGAAGTTCGTGGCCTCGGCCGGCTTGGAGGAGTTCGATTCGTCCAGACACGAGTACCTGGTCTGGCTCGGGTGCGCGGGGGCGTTCGAGGCGGACTATCAGAAGGCCCTGCGCGCGCTGTTCGAGATCCTCAGGCGCGTGAAGGTGACCTTCGGCGTGCTCGCCAGGGAGCGGTGCACCGGGGACATCGCGAAGCGTTCCGGCAACGAGTACCTCTTCCAGGAGCTGGCGAGAGAGAACATCGAGGGGCTCACGAAGGCCGGCGCCAGGAAGATCGTGACCTCCTGTCCCCATTGCCTGAGGACGCTCGGGGTGGACTACCGCGAGTTCGGCTTCGACCGGGAGGTCCTGCACTCCTCGGTGCTGGTCGACCAGCTGACCTCCTCGATCCGCGGCGGCCGCGCCGGGGACGTCACCTTCCACGACCCCTGCTACCTGGGACGCTACGCCGGGTTCACCGGTCCTCCGCGAGAGCTGCTGGGCCGCTTCGGCGGGAACGTGAGGGAGCCCGTGCGCACACGGTCGAACCCGTTCTGCTGCGGGGCCGGCGGCGGGCTGCTCTTCGAGGAGCACGAGGAGGGCAAGAGGATCAGCCAGGAGCGGCTCGAGCAACTGCAGGCCACCGGAGCCCTCTGTGTGGTGACCGCATGCCCGTTCTGCTCCATCATGCTGAAGGGAGCGCAGGCCAGCGCGAACGCCTCGACCGAGATCGTCGATCTGATGACGTTCGTCCATGACCAGCTGAAGACAGCGTGAGGGAACCAGACTGGCGGCGTTCACGCCTGAAGCGCTTCGAGGCCGCTCTGATCGCCGGGGTCGGCTACCCGATCGTCGCCCTGCTGGGACGGACGCTGCGCTGGCGCACCGAGGGCACCGAGCGGCTGGCAGCGGTGGAGGCGAGCGGGCGCCAGCCAATCCTGGCCTTCTGGCACGGGCGCATCCTGCCGGCGACTTACTACTTCCGCGGCCGCGGGATCGTCGTCATCACGAGCGAGAACTTCGACGGAGAGTGGATCGCGCGCATCATCGAGCGATTCGGGTACCGCACGGCGCGGGGATCGACGTCGCGCGGCGCGCGGCAGGCGCTCCTGCAGTTGAGGCGCGAGATGCGGGAGGGGCGACCGGCCGGCTTCACGGTGGACGGCCCGAGGGGGCCGGCCTGCCGCGCGCAGGCCGGGGCGATCTGGCTCGCGAAGGCCACGGGCAACCCGGTGGTGCCGTTTCACATCGAAGCCGCGCGCCACTGGACCGCGCGCAGCTGGGATCGGACGCAGATCCCGAGGCCGTTCAGTCTCGCCGCACTCGCCATCGGCCAGCCGTTCGAGGTGCCGCCGGACGCCGACGAGGCGGCAATCGAGGCGGGCCGCCTCGAGCTGGAGACACGGTTGACGCGCCTCCAGGCAAGAGCGGTCGAGCTGCTTCGGGGGGGCAGGGGGGGCAGGTAGCGCGCCGATGGGGGTCGTCCTCATTGCATCCGATCGGTTTGCTGATCACATCATGCCGCCCGGGCACCCGGAGCGGGCCGAGCGCGCCGCGGTCATGCAGTCGGTGGCCGACTGGTGGCGAGAGCAGGGCGGCCTGCTGGCAGCGCCGCGGATGGCGGCGCGCCGCGAGCTCGAACGTGTGCACGTGCCTGAGCACGTCGACAGCGTGGCAGGGTCCGCGGGGCGGACCGTCGCTTTCGATCCCGACACCTACGCCTCGCCCGCGACCTACGAGGTTGCGCTGCTCGCCGCCGGCGCCGCGGTCCTCGGCGTGGAGACGGTCGTCGCCGCGGACTCTGCCGGGACCACGCGGGCGTTCGCGCTGGTGCGGCCACCGGGACACCACGCAGGGCCCAGCCGGGCGATGGGGTTCTGTCTCTTCAACAACGTGGCCGTGGCGGCGGCCCATGCCCTCTCGCTCGGCGTCGAGAGGGTCGCAATCGTCGACTACGACGTCCACCACGGGAACGGGACCCAGTGGGCCTTCTACGAGGACCCGCGCGTGCTGGTGGTGTCACTGCACCAGTACCCGTTCTATCCAGGCACGGGCGCGGCGGGGGAAGCCGGGGCCGGGACGGGCGAGGGGTTCACCGTGAACGTGCCGCTGGAGGCCGGCGCGACCGACGGTGACTACGAACTGGTGTTCCGGGCCGTCGTTCTCCCCGTGGTGCGGGAGTTCGCTCCGCAGCTGGTGCTCGTCTCCGCGGGCTTCGACGCCCATGAGCGCGACCCGCTGGGTGGGATGCGCCTGACGACGGGCGCGTTCGCAGCGTTCGCCACGTGGCTGTGCGAGCTGGCCGACGTGAGCGCGCTGGGGCGCATCGTGCTCGTGACCGAGGGCGGGTACGACCTGGTGGCGTTCGGCGCCTGTCTGCAAGCGACACTTCGCGCGCTCGCCGGCGAGGGCACCTCCGCGGCGCCGTCGTCTCCCACCGAGCGCGGGCTGATGGCCGTGGAGCTGGTCCGTGCCGCCCAGAAGCGCTACTGGCGTGGACTATAATTGACCGCGAAGGGACGATTCCCTCTGGCCTCCGGCAAGAAGACAGGATCACGATCGGTGCGCGAGTACAGACCACAACAGCTCGAGGAGAAATGGCAGCGGCGGTGGG
>Ga0316624_10000915_pt1 | contig 10964 bp, 8 predicted proteins | sample OWC_Aug_N3_C1_D5_FD_207657 | JGI IMG/M metagenome (GOLD analysis project Ga0316624, IMG submission 207657) | Wetland soil microbial communities from Old Woman Creek delta, Ohio, United States - OWC_Aug_N3_C1_D5_A | ecosystem: Environmental > Terrestrial > Soil > Wetlands | place: USA: Ohio...
GAACATCTGTTCCGTTCCGGCCTGTTCTCTCAGCAGTGTAGTGCTAGACTGAAAAGTGCCTCGGTGAGCGCGCTGAGCGGACCGGGGCGCGGCGCGCAGAGGGGACTTGGCATGGCGCGGGTGGTTGAATTCGGGCCTCGGCCGTACGCAGGCGCCCTGACCAGGGAGCGCCCCGCGCTCGTGGCCATCTGGCACGAGCGCGCCCGCCAGCTCGGCCTGAGTGAACGCCTCCACCCGGACTTTGGCTCCGTGTCCCGCGCCGAACTGGCGCGCCTCGCCGAACAGCACCGTTCGCTCTTCACGCACGCCGTCCCGGTGATGGAAACGCTGCACGAGCAGATCCTCAACACCCACAGCATGGTCATCCTGACCGACTCGAGCGGGCTGATCCTGCACGCGCTGGGCGATGCAGATTTCCTCGCCAAGGCGGACCGGGTGGCACTGCGCCCGGGCGTGACCTGGTCGGAGGTGAGTAAGGGCACCAACGCCATCGGCACGGCGCTGACCGATGGGCGGCCGACGCTGGTTCACGGCAGCGAGCACTTCCTCACCGTAAACCGGTTCCTCACCTGCTCCTGCTCGCCGATCCGCGACCCGCACGGGCGCGTCATCGGCGGATTGGATGTCTCCGGCCCCAAGGAGAGCTACCACGCGCACACCATGGCGCTGGTGCGCATGTCGACGCAGATGATCGAGAATCACCTGTTCGTCGATCGTTTCGGCCACGCGGTGCGGCTGCACTTTCACCTGCGGCCGGAGTTCCTCGGCACCATCGCCGAGGGTATCGCCGCGTTTGACGAAAGCGGCCGCTTCGTTGCGGTCAATGCGGCCGGCGAAGCGCAGCTCGGAGAATCGGCCGAGGCGCTACGCTCGCATACGCTGCCATCGCTGTTCGGTATCACGCTCACCGGGTTGATCGATCGCTGCCGGACCGCCGAGCCCGGACTCCTGAGCCTGTGCCTGCACAATGGCGTGCGCGTCAGTGCCCGCGCGCAACTGGCCCAGACGAGCGCACGCGGCGTCCCCTACCGCGACGGGCTGCGAGCGCCGGACCTGAAGCCCGAGGTGCGCACACCGGCACCCCAGACCAAGGGCGCGTACACGCTGCGTGACCTGGACACCGGGGAGCCGGCGGTCGCGAGCGTCGTAGCCAAGCTGCGCAAGGTACAGAGGCACGAAATTCCGATCCTGATCCTCGGGGAGACTGGCACCGGCAAGGAGGTCCTGGCGCAGGCGATTCACAACGAATCCCACCGCCGCGCCCAGCCCTTCGTCGCGGTCGATTGCGCCGCCATCCCCGAGTCGCTCATCGAAACGGAGCTCTTCGGCTACGAGGAAGGGGCGTTCACCGGGGCGCGGCGCCGCGGCAGTCACGGCAGGATCCTCTCGGCCAACGGCGGCACACTCTTTCTCGACGAGATCGGCGACATGCCGCTCACGCTGCAGTCGCGGCTGCTGCGCGTGCTGCAGGAGCGCACCGTGGTGGCCCTCGGAGGCAGCCGCGCCATCCCCGTCAACATCGCCGTCATCTGCGCCACGCACCGGAACTTGCGCGAGATGATCCACGGCGGCGCCTTCCGCGAGGACCTGTACTACCGGCTCAACGGGCTCGCGGTGCGCCTGCCGCCGCTGCGCGAGCGCGGCGACATTCTCGCCCTGGCGCGATCGATCCTGGCGAGCGAGTGTGCGGTAGCCACGCCGCTGCGCCTCTCCGCCGAGGTCCAGGCGTTGTTCCTGCGCTACCGGTGGCCGGGGAACCTGCGCCAGCTGGCCAACGTGCTGCGCACCGCCGCCGTCATGGCCGCCGATGAGGGCGCCATCGAGATGCGGCACCTGCCGGAGGACTTCATCGAGGAGCTGCAGGGCGCGGCGCCGCAGGCCGGCACGCGCGCCGCGCTGCCGCCGGCGGCCCGCGCGCACCGGGCCGGTAACCTCCGGGATCTGCGCGGCAGCGCGATCCGCGCGGCGCTGGACGAGGCCTGCGGCAACATCTCGGCTGCGGCGCGCGCGCTCGGGGTCTCCCGCAACACCATCTACCGGGCCCTGCGGCCGCCGCGCGACTGAACGCGGCACCGCGGCGGTCGCGCGCGGCAGCGTCCGTTAGTTCGTGTCGCGGAACTTCACCGCCGCGTGCGAACCGTCGCAGAACGGCTTGTTCTTGGAGGCCCCGCAGCGGCATACCGTCACGCGGTTGCGCACCTCGTAGGCGTACCCGTCCGCCGACTCGAGCGGGATGCCGCCACGCAACCACAGCGGACCGCTCACGTTCTCCACCGGATCCTCGATGATGCCGATGGAAACAGGTAGCGCGTGCTCGACCGGTTTGCCGCTGGAGCGCTCCCAGGCAACCAGGCGGCCGGAAGGACAGTTGTTCACCTGGCGCACGAAATCCGCGCGCACGTGCGGGTCGTCGGTGCGCTCGACCTGGCCCCACACCTGCCCGTTCGGGTCGCAGAAGCGCGCGAAGGCGCACAGGACCTGCGCATCGGTCAGCGCCATCGCCGGACCTTCCATGACCTGCGCCTGCTCGCGGTACGGTGCGCGGCTGGCGGTCTCGGTGCCGTCGAACCGGGCCTTGGTATGGCTGCCGTCGCAGAAGGGTTTGTTCTTGGAGTGGCCGCACCGGCACAGCGCGTAGCTCGTCTGGGCCGGGTACGGATCGCTTTCCTTCCACGCCTGCGAGCCGCCCTGCGCATCGCTGACGATGCTCTGCTTGGCCAGGGGGACGTTTCCCGTCACGAGGTACGGCCCGTTCTTGGACACCACCACCTTAACTTCGCCCTTGATCTTCGTCATGATCCCTCCCTGAACAGCCCGGGCAGCGTCGCGCGTACCCCGCTAACAGCCTAGCCTGAACCCCTCGCGCACGAACGACAAGATGCGCCGGGGCCGACCCCCGGGCCGGTGTCCGACGGAGAACGCCGATGGCAAAGAAGATCAAGCCTGCACACGATGCGATCCCCAAGATCGGCAAGAAGAAGTACGAGCGCGAACTGCGGCGGCTGCAGATCGAGCTGGTCAAGCTGCACCGCCACGTGATCGCCCATGACCTGAAGATCCTCGTCATCGTCGAGGGACGCGACACTGCCGGCAAGGACGGCGCCATCAAGCGCATCGTCGAGCACTTGAGTCCGCGCGAAGCGCGGGTGGTGGCTCCCGGCAAGCCGAGCGATCGTGAAGAGACCGAGTGGTACTTCCAGCGCTTTGTGCGCCATCTGCCCGCCGGCCAGGAAATCGTGCTCTTCAACCGCAGCTGGTACAACCGTGCCGGCGTGGAACCGGTGATGAAGTTCTGCACGCCGGCCGAGCGCGAGGCGTTCCTCGAGGCGGCCCCACGGTTCGAGCGGCTGCTGGTACGCTCCGGCACGTTCCTCCTGAAGTACTACCTGGACATCAGCCGCAAGGAGCAGGCGCGCCGGCTGCGCGACCGCCGCAAGGATCCGCTCAAGCAGTGGAAGATCAGCCCGGTGGACAGTGCCGCCCAGGCACACTGGCATGACTACAGCCGCGCGCGCGACAGCATGCTGCTCAGGACCCACCACGAGGACGCTCCCTGGATCGTGGTGCGCGCCAACGACAAGCAGCAGGCCCGCCTGAACCTCATCCGCGACCTGCTGATGCGCCTCCCTCCCGGGCGCGAGAAACGCCACCGCGAGCGGCCCGATGCGCGCGTCGTACGGGAGTTCCGCGAGGGCCTGATCAGCTCGGGCTGGGTCGCGACATAGGCGCTCCACCCTGGCGGTGCAGGTTGTTACACTGCGCAAACTCACACCGGGACACGTTTCATGGACGCTGCCGCTTCCGCGACCAGCCTGGATCTTGATCGCCACCTGGCGCGCGCCGGCAGCCCCGCGGCGAGCTTTGCGCGGCTGTGGCAGTCCCTGTGGGTTCAGCCGTACGTCACGCCCGCCCTCCTCGAGATGTGCCGGCTGACGCTGGCGCGGCTGCATCAGGATGAGCGCGAACTCGCCGCGCCGAATCCCCACGTCGAGCCGGGGACACTGACGGGCGAGCGCCTGCGGATCGTCCTGGCCGGCGGCACGCTGAAGAGCCCACTGTTCTCGCCGGCCGAGAAGGCCGTGCTGCTGTTCACCGAGTGTTACGGGCTCGACCCGCAGTCAATCGCGGATGACGTCGCCGACGCGGTCAAGGACCATCTGGGCGAGCCCGGGCTGGTGTTCCTGATCGAGGCGCTTGGCTGCATCGACGGGCGCATCCGCACGGCGCGCTGCCTGCGCGATCTTGCGCGCCTGGTCCCGGGCTGGGAGGGCGCGGATGTCCGCTAAGCCGCGCGCGAGCGCCCCGCCGACGCTCACCGGCAACACGATCCGTGACAGCGCTCTCGGGCGCGTACCGGAGACCCTCGGGGAGATCGTGGCGCTGAATGCAGCGGTCTGGCAGCGAAGCCTCGTGTCGCCCACGCTGCTCGAGGTCATCCGCTTGCGTAACGCACGCACCGTCAACTGCGTATACTGCAAGGCCGTGCGCTACGAGGTCGCGCGTGCTGACGGCCTCAGCGAGGCGCGCGCCGCGATGATCGACGAGAACTACGCCGCCAGCGCCCTCAGCGAGCGCGAGAAGCTGGCCGTGGCGCTGGCCGATGCCTACCTCGGCTTCCCCGCCGGGGTCACCGCGCAGCTCGCGGCGCGGCTCGCCCGCGAGTTCTCCCCCGAGCAGATCGCCTCCCTGTTCGTGGCCCTCATGACCTTCAACTTCACCTCGCGCACCGCCGTGAGCATCGGTGGCATGCCCGAGGATCCCCTGCCGGTGATGCTGCTGCCGGTGTCGGCGACGAGCGCCTAGGCGCGGGCCGCCGCGGCGCTCCACTTGCGCACGTAGAGCTCGATGTCCGTCTTGCGCTTGAGCCCGGCGGCGTTCAGGTAACGCACGTTGCCGAAGATGCGCCGCTCGGGCCACGGCCGGTCGTGCAGCCCGAACACCCACCCGACGTTGGCGTACGAGCTCGCATCGCGCCCGTCGAGGAAATAGGTGTTGTTGAGGCGCAGCAGGTTAGCGTAACCCTCCTGCGGCGCGGCCGACCACTCGAGGACCTTCTTGCCCCAGTACATGCGCATGTAGTTGTGCATGAAGCCGGTGAGGCGCATCTCGAGCATCGCCGCATTCCAGTAAGGGTCGTGCGTGCGCGCCGCCGCCAGTTCCTCGTAGCCGTAGATATGCTCGCGCGGGTCGCGCGCGTGCAATGCGAGCGAGCGCTGCGCCCAGCCGGGCAGGGACTCGTAGCGATCGTAGTCGCGCGTGGTCGCGACGAAGTTGGCGGCCAGTTCGCGCCGCACGATGAGTTCCTCGAGGAAACTCGTGCGGTCGGGGCCCGGCGCCGCCGCGTCGCGCACGGCGAGGGCGATCTCAACAGGCGATATCTGCCCGAAATGCAGATAGGGCGAGAGCATCGAGACCTGCGGGTCGCCGGGCAGCGCCCGCGCCGCGCAGTAACGGCCGAGGCGCTGTGCGACGAAGTCCTTCAGGCGGCGGCGCGCCTGCCCGTGCCCGCCGCGAAAGGCCGCCACCGGGGCGGCCGTACGGTCGATCCTAAGCCGCCCCAGGAGCTGCGGCACGTCCTCAAGGTCGACGTCGCCGGCCGCCTGCAACCGGCGCGCATCCACGAGCGGCCGCTGCCGGCGCAGCGGTACGAGGAAGGCCTCGCGCAGCCGGGCAAGCTTCGGGCGCAGCGTGCGCGCGCCGATCTCGGCTTTCTCGGAAGCGAGCGCCACCGGAACCACGACGTCGCCCTCGACCTCGAGCACGCGCCGTGCGGCGGCAGCGGCCACCCGGCTGCGCCACTGTCGCTGGGCGCGCAGGTAGCCGCGGTCGCATACCACGAGGGCGGCGTCGCGCGCAAGGCGCAGGATGACCTCGTCGGGGGCGCCGCGGCGCGCGACGAAAGCAATGCCGCGCTCGCGCAGTTCTGCGGCCGTTTCTGCCAGACCCTCGAGCATGAAAGCGTAGTGGCGCGCCTGGGCGCGCGGCTGCGGATCGATGAGGGCGAACCCGACCAGCAGCGGCAGCTTCAGCCGGTTGGCGGCGCTGATCGCCACCTCGAGCGCCGGGTTGAAAGCGGCACGCTGCGACTGCTGCATCCAGTAGAGCACGTAGTCGCCGCGCTGCTCGGGCGCCGTGTTCAGTTCGCTCAGCCGCTGCCGCTCAACCACGCACCCACTCCGTTGGCTTTCCCCGGCAGCCACGGTACGGTCATCGCCCGCGCCGCCGCAAGCACGCACCTGAAATAAGCGATCGGCAGCCGTGACTTCAGTACAATCCCTCGCGCGCAAACGCATCCAGAGGAAGCGATGGGGGTCGACCTGCTGCATCACGTCCAGCTCGCCATGCCGGCCGGAGGCGAGGCGCGCGCACGCGAGTTCTATCAGGGCCTGCTCGGCATCCCGGAGGTTCCCAAGCCGGGTGCATCCGCGCGGCGCGGGGGCTGCTGGTTCGAGCGCGGCGCGCTGCGCGTGCACCTGGGCGTGGAGTCGGATTTTCGCCCGGCGCGCAAGGCGCACCCCGCCTTCACCGTGTGCGACCTCGCGGGGCTGAGCGCGCGCCTGCGGGCTGCCGGCTACGAATGCCGCGAGGACTTCGAGCTGGCCGGCTACGCGCGCATCTTCGTCTTCGACCCGTTCGGCAACCGGGTCGAGCTGCTCGAGCCGACGGTCACCGCGGCGTGAGCGTACCCTCCGCACCGGCGCGACCAACCCCCTCGGTCGCGGCGCAGGCCCTGTTCTTCGTCACCGCCGCGCTGGTCATGCTCGGCAACTACTACGTGTACGACGCGATCGGCCCGGTCGCGGAACTGCTCGCGCAGCAGCTGCACTTCAGCGACACCCAGATCGGCACCCTGAACGCGATCTACAGCCTGCCCAACATCTTGCTCGTGGTGGTGGGCGGGGTGCTGGTGGATCGCTTCACCGCGCGCGTGATGGTCGTCGTGACGACCACGATCTGCCTCATCGGGGCCGTCGTCACCGTCCTCGGCACGCAGTTCCCGGTCATGGCGGCGGGCCGGCTGATCTTCGGCATCGGCGCCGAGACCCTGGTGGTCGCCGTGTTGGTGGCGCTCTTCCAGTGGTTCAGCGGCCGCTACTTCGCGCTGCAGATGGCGCTGAACCTGAGCCTTGCCCGCATCGGCTCGTGGCTGGCGGACATGTCCACGAACTTCGCCAAGCCCCTCTACGATGCGGGATGGCAGGCGCCACTGTGGCTCGCGGTCGGCTTTGCCGCGCTGTCCTCGGCCGCGGCCGTGCTCTATTTCTATATCGACCGGCGCGAGGCCCCGCGCGGCACGCTCGCCACCCCGCCGCCACCGGAGCGCATCGACTGGAGCCACCTGCTGCGCTTCCCGGCCGGCTACTGGCTGCTCGTCGGCACCTGCGTCGCGTTCTACTCGGTGATCTTTCCCTTCCGCAGCACTTTCGCCATCAAGTACCTGCAGGAGGCCCAGGGACTGAGCAACGCCCAGGCCGGCGCGGTTAACAGTTACGTGTTCCTCGCGGCCGCCTTCGGCACGCCGCTGTTCGGCCTGCTGCTCGATCGGTTCGGCCGCAACGCGCTGCTGCTGGCCGTCGGCGCGATGCTCCTGCCGGTGAGCTTCCTGGTGCTCGGCTCGGTGCACGGCGGAGCCGGCATCTCGACCGCGCTGCTCGGGATGAGCTTCGCGCTGCTGCCCGCGGTACTGTGGCCGACGGTGGCGCGCTACGTGGCGGCCGAGCAGCTGGGCACCGCCTATGGCCTGATGACGGCGCTGCAGAACGCCGGGCTGTTCGCCGCCAACATCGCGGCCGGGCGCATCAACGATGTCAGCGGGGCGAGCGCGGCGAACCCGCAAGGCTACGCCCCGATGCTGTGGTTCTTTGGGTTATTGAGCCTGGTCGCCTTCCTCTGCACCCTGTATCTGTGGCTGCAGGACCCGCGCCGGCCCGCACCCCAGCCGGCCTGATACGGGCGCTCCCGCCGCCGGCGCAGCCGGCGCCGCCGCGCGGCGGGAGCGCGTAGACTGGCGCGCATGGCCTGGCTCACCCCGCTCTTCATCGCCGCCGTGCTCGCCGGCACGCTCTTGGAACTGTGGCTCTCGGGGCGGCAGGTCGCCGCCGTCGCGCGTCATCGCGACGCGGTCCCCGCGCCCTTCGCCGACAGCGTCTCGGCGCAGGAGCACGCCCGGGCCGCCGACTACACGGTCGCCAAGGCACGCCTCGCGCGCCTCACGGTGGCGGTGGACGCCGCGCTGGCGCTGGCACTCACCGTCGGCGGCGGCATTGCCGCGATCGATGCGCTGTGGCGGCACACGCACTGGGCGCAGCCCTGGCTCGGCCTTGCGGTCATCGCGACCGTGGCCTGCGTCATCCAGCTCGTCAACCTGCCCTTCTCGCTCTGGCGCACCTTCGGGCTCGAGGCCCGCTTTGGCTTTAACCGCACGACCCCGGCGCTGTACCTCGCGGACCTCGCCAAGGGGCTCGCGCTCGCGGTTCTGCTCGGCGGGCCGCTGGTGGCGGCGACCCTGCTGCTGATGGAACGCGCCGGCCGCTGGTGGTGGGCATGGGCGTGGGCGTTGTGGCTCGCGGTCATGCTGCTCATGGCGTGGGCGTGGCCGGCGTTCATCGCGCCGCTCTTCAACCGCTTCTCGCCCCTGAAGGACCAGCCGCTGCGCGAGCGCATCGAGGCCCTGCTGAAGCGCTGCGGCTTCACCTCCAAGGGCGTGTTCGTGGTCGACAACTCACGCCGCTCGAGCCACGGCAATGCGTACTTCACCGGCATCGGCCGGCACAAGCGCATCGTCTTCTTCGATACGCTGCTCGAGCGGCTCGCAGCGCCCGAGGTCGAGGCCGTCCTCGCGCACGAGCTCGGACATTTTCGCTTGCGGCACGTGCGCAAGCGCCTGCTCTTGTCGGTCGCGGTGACCTTCGCCGGGCTTGCGCTGCTCGGCTGGCTCGCCGGCCAGAGCGGCTTCTACGCCGCCCTGGGCGTCCCGGTGCCCTCGACCCATGCGGCGCTGCTGCTGTTCTTGCTGGCGGTCCCGGCCTTCATGTTCTTCATCACGCCGCTCGCCTCGCGCTGGTCACGCCACCACGAGTTCGAGGCCGACGAGTTCGCCAGTCGCTACGCGAGCGCCGCGGAACTGGCCGCTGCGCTGGTGAAGCTGCACCGTGACAACGCCACTACGCTGACACCGGACCCGGTGTATGCGGCCTTCTACTACTCGCATCCGCCGCCGCTCGCGCGCATCTCGCGCCTGCGGGCCGCGGCCCAGGCGGGCGCGGCCTACAGCGCTCAAGGGACGTAGTAGAGGTCGATGGTCTTGCCGACGCGCTCGAGCGGCTCATAGGCATCGAGCCAGGCGTAGTCGCCCGCCTTACGCGTGCGCGCCAGCGCGGAAATAGCCACCCAGCCGGACACCGGCCGGCGTGCCTTCAGCACCTCAAACGGCGGCAGCGGCTCGCGCGCCAGGTCGGCCGTGCCTAAGTAGGCCAGATACAGCTTGCGGATGTGCAGCGTCGCAGCGCGGCCCTCGAGGCGCTTCAGGTCCTGTCCCCAGTCAAGGTCGGAGTCCACCAGCACGTTGCGCGGCTCGCTGACGGTCTCGTTGAAGTACGGCAGGTAGTCGGGGTAGGCGCGCCACAGCGTACTGAGCTGCCACAGCACGAGCGCGCCGAGCAGTGCCACGAGCGCGCGCCGCCGGCGCACATCGCGCCGGGCCGCGAGCCACCCCCAGGCGCGCCGGGCCACGTACGCCGCGCCGAGCGCCAGGAAGGGATAGAGGATGAGCACGTGGCGGATGCCGATGTTGATGCGGCTGAAGAGGCTCGCGAACGCGAGAATCGAGACCACCAGCACCGCCGGCGCGAGCGCCCAGCCGTTGCGCTCGCGCCAGCCGTTGCGTGCCAGCCAGGCAAGTCCCACCGGGCCGCCGGCCAGCAGCGGCAGGGGTGTCTTGACCGCGAGCGTCACGAAGTAGAAATACCACCAGCCATCGATGCTGCGCTCGCCGAGCAGGTAGGAGTAATGGCCGGCATCGTTGTGCGCCTTGACCGCGATCACCCCATTGAACAGGTCCGTGAGCTCCCGCGGCAGCCAGGCATGCGAGTGCGCGAGCCAGTTCCCGAGCAGGTGGTCGAAGCCGTCCCGGCTGAGCAGGTAGTTCACCGCCCAGTCAAAACGCACCTCGACGCCGGAGACATCCGGTGAGCGCGGCGCGTACATGGCGAGCAGTGGCACCAGCGCCGCGAGCGCCGCCACGATCACGCCCGCGGCGCGCACGGAAGCCACGCGCCACGGATGGTGCTCGTGCGTCCCCCAGGTGATGCGCCAGCTGTTGAGCGACTGCAGGAGTCCCAGCACCACGAGCGAGAGCCCGATGAACGGCACGGCGGAGAACTTGGTAGCGACGGCGATCCCGGAGGTGAACCCGAACAGGACCGCCTCCTCCCAGCGCCCGGACGTCAGCCAGTTCTCCAGCGTGTACAGGGCCAGCAGCGCCGTTGCCGCCGCCGCGATGTCCAGCGTCGCGAGTGCGGCATGCCCGAGGATGGGAGGTACGGAGGCGAGGAAGGCGACCGCCAGCAGCGCCGCCGCCTGGGACTCGAACAGGCGCCGGGCCCACAGCCAGGTGGCGAGCAACAGCAGCACGAGAAACGGCAGGGTGCCGGCGCGCGCCAGGCAGAGGTAGTGCTCGTAGTGGCCATCCGCGTACAGGATGTCCTTGCCTTCCTGGGTCCCGTCCGGCGGCGGCGTGCCGAAGGAGCGGGCGCCGGCCAGGTACGGTCCGATAGCGAGCAGCACCCGCGCGAGCGGCGGGTGCTCCGTGTCGTACTCGTAGTGGCCCTTGTCCAGGAGCTCGACGCCGGCGGCCATGTGCTCCGGCTCGTCCCAGGTGTTGGTGTAGATGCGCCAGCTGCCGGCGGCGAGCAGGCAGCTTCCGAGAATGACGAGCGCCAGCGCGAGGCGCACCGCCCAGCCGG
>Ga0316624_10000916_pt1 | contig 10964 bp, 8 predicted proteins | sample OWC_Aug_N3_C1_D5_FD_207657 | JGI IMG/M metagenome (GOLD analysis project Ga0316624, IMG submission 207657) | Wetland soil microbial communities from Old Woman Creek delta, Ohio, United States - OWC_Aug_N3_C1_D5_A | ecosystem: Environmental > Terrestrial > Soil > Wetlands | place: USA: Ohio...
AGCCGCTCCCCATGGACCGCGAAGTTCTGAAGAATTTGGAGAAACGCCTCGGTCCGCTGCACGCGAAACAGCGGCTCGGCATCGAGAGCGATCACGAAGCCCGGATCTTCGGCCAGGGGTTGGTCTTCTTCCATCCCGAGAACTTGCGCAAGGCCCGTGCCCTGATCCGCGGCGTGCTGATGCTCCTCGGCCTGTATTGGCGCGGCCGGCGCAATGCGGCGCGCGTCGAAGTGAAGTACAACCCGATCGTGTTCAAGAATCTGCCGCCGAATTTCGACGGTTTCACCATCCTCCATATCACCGACATTCATGTGGAAATAAGCCACGCCGCGATCCGCTGGGTCATCGAACGCGTGCCTTCGCTAAGTTACGATATCTGCGTTCTAACGGGCGATTACCGGAACAGAACTCATGGGCCGTACCACGCGACGCTCGAGGGGCTGCGGGCGCTGCGCTCCCATCTCAAGGATCCGATTTACGGGGTGCTCGGCAATCACGACACCATCCGCATGGTCCCCGCAATGGAAGAGATGGGGATACGGATGCTGCTCAACGAATGCGAGACGATCGCCCGCGGCGATCAACGGATTCACCTCGCCGGCATCGACGACGCCCATTATTACCGCATGGACAATATCGAAAAGGCATCGGCGAAAATTCCCGCGGGCGAATTTTCGATTTTGCTTTCCCATACGCCGGAAATTTACCGCCACGCCGCCCACGCCGGATTCGATCTGACGCTGAGCGGCCACACCCATGGGGGGCAAATCTGCCTCCCCGGCTCGATCCCGATCATCCTGGATGCCGATTTGCCTAGGCATATGGGTGCGGGCGCTTGGAAGCATCACGACATGATCGGCTACACCTCGCGCGGCGCCGGCACCTGCATTATTCCGGTGCGCCTCAACTGCCCGCCGGAGATCACGCTTCATCAATTACACCGCGCTTAGGCGCGGAAGTGCGTCAATACGGCCGGTCGCGGAGCTTGACCTTGAAGAGCAGCCGCGAGAGCAGCAACTCGCCGAAGAAAAACAGCGCGACGCCGACCGCCAGGTCCGCGATCGAGAGCGTGAGCGGACCGGCGCAGGCGATCATCGGCAACAGGGCTTCCGGAATCTGATCGAGACCAAGCGCCTGGCTGCTCGGCTTAAGCTTCATCCGGCGCTTCACGAAGCTGGAAAACAGGTCGCCGATCATGGCAGCGGCCGCGGCCAAGACGCCGGTTCGCCAGGAAACGCCGAGCAGCGGCGCCAAGGCGGCCGTCACGGTGAGGGACAGCACAATTCCGCGGAGCGTTTTCGACGCGCCGAACAACGGCTGGCCGTCGGTCAGCAGCAAGCCGCCATCGAGCGGAACTGCGAACCGGTTCTTCATGATCTTCTTGCCGATGACCGGCGCGCCGTTCGCGAGCGTCGCGAGGATCAGCGCCTTCACGATCATCATGGGATGCATGCGCATCCAGCTTATCGGATCACATCTCCGGTGCAAGATGTCGAGGGGAACGAATGCTGCGGTGCTTCGCAAGCGCCTCTCTGGTAGCGGTCCGCGCGGTGTTGTAGACTCTCCCCGGTCTTCCGAGGAGCTACGAGCCTCTCGGGAGAGGCGTAGATGATCGAGCGCATTTTGCGAGGCATCGAAACATGAATGCCGCCGAAGCACCCGACACGGAAGACCTGCCTGCGCGACAGGCTCCCAAACGTTCCTTCATCGGCAGAATATTTCTGCACGGCTTTTGCCTGTTGATCGCCGCCGGCGCCTTCATCGCCCACCAGCACTTCAGTCTTCAAGGCCAAACGACGCCGTCGCTCGTCGCGCTGCTCGCCGCCGGCGGCTTTGCGCTCGTACCGGTGCGCGCTCTGATCGGGGAATTGTTCGAGATCGAAGGCAAGGCGCTGCATCTCGTGCACGGAGTAGGCGGCCTCGCGTTCGCCGGTCTGTCGCTCGGCGGCGTCATTTCCGGGGCGCCGCTGCTGAACCACGCGGCGCTCGCGCCATTTGCGATCATGGGAGCCGCACAGGCCCTGATGCACCAGGATCATCCACGCAACGCGCAGCAGGCCGCGGCTATGCGCCGCTTCGCGACGAGCCTGCCGGAAGTCGAGGAGTTCACGAGCGCGCGCGACCTCACGTCGCCCGCGAACGCGGCGCGAGCCGTCACGGCTCTCACCGACATCATTTCCAAAGCGCAGGCGCTCGGCGAGACCGAGCTGCAAGCGGACCCCGGATTTCAGAGCGCCCTCAAGCGTGTTACGGCGCGCTCCGGACTCACGCTCGGGCTGGACGCAGTCGATCAGGCCATCGACAAACTCGCCGCGAACCCGGCGGCGGCGCGTGCGATCCCGGGTTTGCGCGAGCGCCTCGCCGCGGCGCGGCGCACCTTGCAAGGCAGTTAGACGGTCTTGCGCTTGTCGCCGGCGCCGCCTGCGAGCGCCGCGCGCTCGACTGGTCGCTGCGCATATTGCCGTGGCTTGATCCGTGGCGGCCTTCGTTGGCGCACCTCGCACCTCCCCAAACGGTGGCCATCGTAAAAACGATATCATTGGAGGAAACTGCAGATTAAGTCGGATGATTAAAACGCGATTGCGGCATCGGCCGGCCGCTGCAACTCAAATTGGGGATAGGCATGCGACCCTTCCGCGAACTGCGGCGCGCGCTGGATCAGCACCTCGGCAGGATCCCGGCGCGGACTGACGAGTCCGGCGAGCCCAATGCGCGATACCGCGCGGAGCTGATCGAGCTCGCCGCGCTGGATACCGAAGTGGTGGCGAAGCGGCTGAACTGCGGCCTGCTCGGGCTCACGGACCGCGACGCCGAGGAGCGCCTGCGGCGCTTCGGCCCGAATGCCATCGCGCAAGAGGTCGAGCGCGGCATCCCGATGCAGGTGCTGCTGAAGCTGCGCAATCCGCTGAACGTCCTGCTCCTGACGCTCGCGGTCGTTTCGCTGGCCACGGGCAATATCGAGTCGGCGACGATCATTTCCTTGATGGTGGTCATCAGCGTCTCGCTCGCGCTCTTTCAGGAGCGCCGATCGAGCCGCGCGGCCGCCGATCTGCGCGCGATGGTGCACACGACGGCGACCGTCATCCGCCCAGGCCCGGACGGCGCCGGCACGGGCCAGGCGCCCGTGTCCCGGGAGATCCCGCTTGCGCAACTCGTGCCCGGCGACGTCATTCATCTGTCGGCCGGCGACATGGTGCCGGCGGATGTCCGGTTGCTCTCGGCGAAGGATCTGTTCGTCAATCAGGCGGCGTTGACCGGCGAAGCCATGCCGGCGTCGAAGTACCCGCTCGTCGAGCCGGCGGGGACCGACTGCCTGCAACTGCGCAATACTTGCTTCATGGGAACGAGCGTGTCCAGCGGGACGGCGACGGCGCTCGTGATTCACACCGGTCCGCGCGCCGTCTTTGGCGCGATCGCCAGCGTCATCGCCGGCGAGCGGGAGTCGACGAGCTTCGATCGGGGCATCGCGCGTTTCACCTGGCTGATGATCCGCTTCATCGCCGTCATGGTGCCGCTCGTCTTCATCATCAACGGCATCACCAAGGGCGACTGGCTCGAGGCCCTGTTCTTCGCGATGGCGGTGGCGGTGGGTTTGGCACCCGAGTTGCTGCCCATGCTCGTGACCGTCAACTTGAGCAAGGGCGCGCTGGCGATGTCGCGCAAGAAGGTGATCGTCAAACGCTTGAACTCGATCCAGAACTTCGGCGCCATGGACGTCCTGTGCACGGACAAGACGGGCACGCTCACACAGGACCGCATCATCCTCGAGAAATACGTCGATCTGGCGGGCAAGGAGAGCGACAAGGTCCTCGACTATGCGTACCTCAACAGTTACTACCAGTCCGGCCTGAAGAACCTGCTGGACGTGGCGGTGCTGAAATACACGGAGGTGCACGAGAAGCTGCATTCGGCCGGCAATTTTCACAAGGTGGACGAGATCCCATTCGACTTCATGCGCCGGCGCATGTCGGTCATCGTGGAGAGGCAGAGCGAGCGGTTCCTCATCTGCAAGGGCGCGGTGGAGGAGGTATTCGGCGTCTGTGCGACCGGCGAGGTCGACGCGACGTCGTTCGCGCTGGACGCGAGCCACCTCGCAGAGCTGCAGGCTCAAACGAAGAGCCTGAACGAAGACGGCTTTCGAGTGATCTCGATCGCCTACAAGCGCATCGCCGCCGGCCAGACGGGTTTCTCGGTGGACGACGAATCCGGCCTGACCCTCCTCGGGTACATCGCGTTCCTGGATCCGCCGAAGGACAGCGTACGCGCGGCGCTGCGCAAGCTCGCCAGGCACGGTATCAGCGTCAAGATTCTCACCGGCGACAACGAGATCGTCACACTCAAGGTTTGCAGGGAAGTCGGGCTGCAGGTGAACCGGGTCGTGCTCGGCCACGAAATGGAGGGGCTGGGACCCGAGGAACTCAGTGCGCTTGCCGAGTCCGGCCAGGTCTTCGCGAAGCTCTCGCCGGCGCAGAAAGCCGAGGTAATCGAGGCGCTGCACAGGCGCGGGCATGTGGTCGGATACATGGGCGACGGCATCAACGATGCCCCCGCGCTCAAGGCGGCCGATGTCGGCATCTCGGTCGACACCGCGGTGGATATCGCGAAGGAGTCGGCGGACATCGTGCTGTTGGAGAAGAGCCTCCTGGTCCTCGATGAGGGCGTGATCGAGGGGCGCAAGGTCTTCGGCAATCTCATCAAGTACATCCGCATGGGCGCGAGCTCGAACTTCGGCAACATGTTCAGTGTGCTCGGCGCGAGTGCGTGGCTGCCGTTCCTGCCGATGGCGCCCATACAGATCCTGACCAACAACCTCTTATACGACTTCTCGCAGACGGCGATTCCCAGCGACAACATCGATCGGGAATACCTGCAAAGGCCGCGGCGGTGGGAGATCAAGAATATCGCCCGCTTCATGCTGTTCATCGGACCGATCAGCTCGATCTTCGACTACGCAACCTATTTCACCATGTACTTCTTCTACGACGCGCGCACGCCCGACAAGGCGGCCCTGTTCCAGACCGGCTGGTTCGTGGAGTCTCTGCTGTCGCAGACACTGATCATCCACGTCATTCGCACGTCGCGAATCCCGTTCGTCCAGAGCCGGGCGAGCACGCCGCTCATTCTGGCCAGCGTCGTGATCTGCCTCGTCGGCGCATACCTGCCGTATTCGCCGCTGGCCGTGCCGCTGGGATTCGTGCCGCTGCCCATGAGCTACTGGCCCATCATCGTGACGATGCTCGCCGTCTACCTGGTCCTCACGCACCTCGTGAGAAAGTGGTTCCAGCGAACCTTCGGCGTCAGCTAGCTCGATCCGGCATCGATCGGTTCATTGGAAAACTATCGAGGTGAAGCGCAGCCCACGTGTTCCGCACGAAACCAGCAGCGGCGCTCGATCTTGCCGCGCACGTCGTGGACGTCGATGTCCCAGCCGCTTGCGGACTTGCGCATCATCAGGAAGCCGAAACCCGGCAGCGACAATCCGTGCCTTACGGAGACGTCGGACGACCCCTGGAAAACCGTTCCGGGCAGAACTCGCGGTGTGCGATCGAGTTTGTCGCCGCCGAAGCCGGCGACGATTTGCGGCGGTACGCGATTCTTGGCGGCGTAGTTGATTGCTTCGAAGCTATGGATGTGTCCGGACAACATCAGTTCGACGGGCTCTGGAATGCCGGCGCTGCCGATCGCGGCGATCAAGGTTCGGTTGCCGCCGACGGGAATACCTAAGGGCCCCGCGATCGCGCCCCAGATCGGACGATGCATCAGCAGCCAACTGGGCGCCGGGGCGTCGGCGAGCGCGGCGATCTCGCTGCGATAGACGGGCACCATGTCGGCGGCGACGCTGGTATCGGGCGCATCGGCGTCGTCCAGCACCACGAGAGTGACTGCTCCGATCGGCACCGAATACGGCGCGAGATGCGTGACGCAGCCCGCGCTCGGATCGAACGCCAGCGGCCCCATCAGGCGCAGCCAACCGCTGCCGGCTCGCACGCAGTCCTCGTGATTGCCGCGTACCACGACCCACGGCGCGGCGGCGAGCAGCGGCGCGGCCGGTGCGAAGAAATCGGCGTTCCAGGTCGGCCAGTTGTCGCCGTGCGGTGTCCCCGCGCATCCCGAGACGCCCGGCGGGCAGGCGTTCTCGCGATAGAGATAGTCGCCGACGTCGATGACCAGATCGGGCTTGAGTTTCGCCTCTTCCTTCGCCATGTCGGGGAATGGCCATCGCCGCGGATCGTTGCAAGATTGTACGTTTCTGCCTTTGATGCGGCAGCCCGTGTCGCCCATCACCAGGATGCGCGTCGGGTTCGCCGCCGGAACCGGCAACACGTGCTCGCCGATCGTCACCGCTTTCGCACCCGCGGGAATCGGTGCGCTGCAGACGGTCGGAAAAGCCGCGTCGCCCACGGCGCGCACCGTCATCGCGGTGTCGACGCCGTCGACGGCCAACGCCCGGCAGGTTTGCCCGGCGACCGTGGCGCGCGCTTCGGCCGCGCCGCCCGGCGCGTATTGCACCCAGGCGGACTCGATCTCTTGCGCCCGTGCGGGCAGCGCGACGAGTGCGACAATGGCGGCAAAGAACAGCGTTCGCATGGCGCCAGTATGAACCGGACTCGTGACAGTTCGATGACGCGGGATCGCGGATCGCCGCAAAATTCGCCGTGCGCTTGCTCAAGACGACCATGCCGGACGAGAGTTGAATCCAGAGTAAACTTGAGACACGCTGCGCTTCTGCGGACGGCGGCGCGGCCAAACGGGATTCATCCATGACCGACGTGACGATCTATCACAACCCTGCGTGCGGCACGTCCCGCAACACGCTCGCGCTCATCCGCAACGCCGGCATCGAGCCGCGCGTGATCGAATATTTGAAGGAGCCGCCGGACCGCGCGACGCTGCGGTCATTGTGAGACGGCATCGGTGCGATATCGCGCATAGGCCAGATCCGCGAAATCCGGCATGAATACGGTTCTATTGGCGCTATTGTGTGGATTCGCCGTGACGGCAACCGCCGCTCCGGGGCGGGAAGCGGGCTGGCCGGCATACGGCGGCAACGCCGGCGGCATGCGCTATTCGCCGCTCGCCCAGATCACGCGGTCGAACGTGACCGACCTGCGGGTGGCGTGGACCTACCGTACCGGCGAGTTGGGCAACGGCGTCAAGGACTGGAAGCGCTCGGCGTTCGAGGCCACTCCCATCCTCTACGACGGCGTACTGTACTTCACGACGCCCGGCACGAATGTGGTCGCCGTGAATGCGGCGAGCGGAACGTTGCGTTGGCGCTTCGATTCCCATACCCGCAAGGACCTGCACTATTCGGACGGGGTGTCCCGCGGCGTATCGCTTTGGGTGGATCGCAACAGCCCCGCCCATGCGGCCTGCGCCGCGCGCATTTTCGCGCCCACCCTCGACGGCCGCTTGCTGGCGCTCGATGCCGCCACCGGCAGGCTCTGCCTGGATTTCGGCGATCATGGCGAGATCAATCTGCTGAGCGACGTGCATTCCATCGACAAACCTGGCGAGGGTTGGCGCAACTACCTCGTGACTTCGCCGCCCGCGATCCTGGACGACAAGGTGATCGTGGGCTCATCCGTCGGTGACAACCGCGCCGTGCAGGAGGAACTCGGCATCGTTCGGGCGTTCGATGCCCGGACCGGCCGGCTCGAGTGGAGCTGGGATCCGATCCCGCGGGATTCCTCCAATCCCGTGTACCAGCAATGGAGCCCCGAGGCGGCGAAGATCACCGGCGCGGCCAATGCCTGGGCGCCGCTGTCCGTCGACCCTGCGCGTCATCTGGTGTTCGTACCCACCGGGTCCGCGAGCCCGGACTTCTTCGGCGGCGAGCGTACCGGCGACGACCGTTGGGCCGATTCCGTGGTGGCACTTCACGGTGACACCGGCCAGTTGGCGTGGGGCCGACAGCTCGTGCACCACGACCTGTGGGATTACGACGTGGCCTCGCAGCCGACGCTCGTGGACTTGATTCACGACGGGACCAGGGTGCCCGCGGTGATCCAGGCCACCAAATCCGGGTTTCTCTATACGTTAAACCGCGAGACCGGCGCGCCGATCTTCCCGATCGTGGAAAAGCCGGTGCCCCAGGATGCCGCGCCCGGCGAAAGCCCGTCGCCGACGCAGCCCTTTCCCACGGCGCCGCCGCCGCTGGTACGGCAATCGCCGGTCACGCCCGCCGATGCCTGGGGCATCGCGTGGTTCGACACCCGCGCGTGCCGGCGGCGCATCGAGGCAGACCGCCCGGCAGGCCTATTCCAGCCGCCCTCGCTCAAGGAATCCATCCAGCTGCCCGGCGACGCCGGCGGTTCCAATTGGGGCGGCATTGCCTTCGATCCCACGCATCAGATCGCCGTGGCGAACACCATGAACCTTCCCTTTCTGGTCGCACTCGTGCCGCGCGCCAAGCTCGAAGCCGAACTCAAGGATCCACAGTACGACGGCTACGAGTTCGGCCGCATGCGCGGCACGCCCTATGCCATGCGCCGGCGGACGTTCATTTCCTCCCTTGGCATTCCTTGCGTAAAGCCGCCCTGGGGCCTGCTCACGGCGGTGGACATGGTGCGCGGGACCATCAAGTGGCAAGTGCCCTTGGGCGATGCGCCGTATATCCCCATGAACATCGGCATGCCGAATCTGGGCGGACCGATCGTCACCGCCGGCGGTCTCGTGTTCATCGCCGCGAGCCTGGATGACCGCCTGCGCGCGTTCGACGTCGACACGGGCAAAGTGCTCTGGGAAGTGAAGCTTCCGGCCGGCGGCCAGGCGACGCCCATGACCTACACCGCAGGCGGCCGGCAGTACCTGGTGATCGCCGCCGGCGGGTACAAGGACGCGAGTCCGCGCGGCGACTATGTGATCGCTTACGCCCTGCCGCGTTGACGTGAATTGACGCGCCGACGTTCGGCAGATGACTTTCCGGCCTGGATTGCCAAGGGAGACTCGCGCGTCCTATATTGATTGCGAGGAGCGGTCATGCGCAGACGAAGAATCGACGGCGGACGATACGCGGCAGCCGCCCTGTGCGGCTGCGGACTGCTGGCAACGCTGCTTGCGGCGACGGTGAGCGCCGCGCCGGCGGCCGCGTTCGCCGATCCGCAGTCGCCGGGAGTCGGCGCCTGGGAATACCTCCAGCCGCAATTGTACGGCGACCGGCCGATCGGCTACGTCGACGAAAAGTTCATGAGCATGCAGGCGCCGACGAACACGCAGGATCCGGCGATGACGCCGGTGAGCTTGCGCTTCGGCCCCGGCGCGGTCGGCAACATCAAACAGATCCGGGTCATCATCGACAACAACCCGATTCCGCTCGCCGCGACATTCAATCTCGCCCCCGGCGCGCCGATCGCCGCGATCGACCTGCGCGTGCGCATCGACCGCTTCACGTCGGTTCGCGCGATCGCCGAGACCACGACCGGCCGGTTGGAGATGCGCAGCGTCTGGGTGCAGGCGAGCGGCGGCTGCTCGGCGGCATCCGGCGCGGCCTCCGCCGGCAAACCCGGCGAGATCCGCTTCCGGCCTTCGCCCGACGACAAGTCGCTGCAGGTGAGCATCCGTCACCCGAACAACTCCGGTTTTCAGATCGATCCGCGCACCGGCAACCCGATCCGCCAGTTCTACATCACCCACATCGGCTTGCGAGCCGGCGGGCAGCCGCTGCTGGAGGCCGATACCGGCGTCTCGATCGCCGAGAATCCGACGCTGCGCATCGTCGCCGACCGACGACTGCCGACGCCGGTGACGGTCGCGGCGATCGACTCCGACGGCGGGCACTACGCCGCCACATGGGACGGTACTTCGAGTCATGGCGACGTCGCCGCGAACGGCGCGGCGGGCGCAGCTCGCGCGCCTTGAACCGGTGTCGGAGCGGCGCATGAGACGCGGCGCTGCCGCGATCGCGTACGGCTTGGCGCTGTCGGTCGGCGGCTTGCTCGCGGGCCGGGCGTTCGGCGCAGACGCGCGTGCTGCGTTCAATTTGCGGCAAGTGGCCCCCGGCGTTTACGTCCACATCGGTCGCGAGGTGTTGCCCGACGCGCCGGGTCACGAGGACATCGCCAACATCGGCTTCATCGTCGGTACCCGCTGCATCGCCGTCATCGACACCGGCGGGTCGGTCGGCACCGGCCGCGCGCTACGCGCCGCGATCCGCCGGCGCTCGCGATTGCCGATCTGCTACGTCATCAACACCCATGTGCATTACGATCACGTGCTCGGCAATGCCGCGTTCGCGAGCGATCGGGCGGTGTTCGTCGGCCACGCCGCGCTCGCCGGCGCCATTGTGCGCAGCCGCGCGTTCTTTTTGCAGCACTTCGCGGCGGACCTGGATGCGCCGGCGACGTCGGGCGAGATCATCGGCCCGAGCCGATTGGTGCAGATCGGGCATCCGCTCTACATCGACCTCGGCGGGCGGCGGCTGCGACTGCGCGCCTGGCCTACGGCGCACACCGATTGCGATCTCACCGTGCTCGATGAGCGCACCCAGACCTTGTGGACCGGCGACCTGCTGTTCCGCGGCCGCGTGCCCGCACTCGATGGCAGCGTTCTCGGCTGGCTCGCGGCGATCGAGCATCTCGCGCAGATGCAAAACGTGGAACTCGCGGTGCCGGGGCATGGGCCGGTCGCGCGCGACATGGCCGCGGCGCTCGTGCCGGAGCGCCGCTACCTTAAGGCGCTCGTCGACGGCGTGCGCCGCGATCTCGGGCAAGGCCGGTCGATGCAGCAGGCGATGCAAGAGGTCGGCGCCGCCGAACGCTCGCGGTGGGTGCTGTTCGGCGACGTCAATCCGCGCAACGTCGAGCGTGCATACGCGGAGCTGGAATGGCAGTGATGCGCGTCGCGTGGATCGCGCTTCTCTGCTGCAGTGTGCTGGCGACCGGCGCCGCGGCCGGCGCCGACGCGGCGCAAGACGAGGCGCTCGCACTCAACTGTTACGTCTGCCATGCGGCGCCTCGACGCAG
>Ga0316624_10000917_pt1 | contig 10961 bp, 9 predicted proteins | sample OWC_Aug_N3_C1_D5_FD_207657 | JGI IMG/M metagenome (GOLD analysis project Ga0316624, IMG submission 207657) | Wetland soil microbial communities from Old Woman Creek delta, Ohio, United States - OWC_Aug_N3_C1_D5_A | ecosystem: Environmental > Terrestrial > Soil > Wetlands | place: USA: Ohio...
AGATCCTGCCCGCGTGCATTTCGATGGTTTTGGAGGAGGCCTGGGCCGGGCTGAATCTACGGATCAGGTCGCGTCCAACAGCATGCTGAAACATCTTGAGACATTGATCGGCACGTTCCGTGAGTCAGTAGGCCCGGGAGTGGACATCTGTCTCGACCTGAACTTTAACTTTAAGCCCGAGAGCTGCATGCGGATTGCCAAGATTCTGGAGCCTTTCAACCTGCTCTGGCTCGAAATCGACATGTATAATCCGGAAGCTCTCAGGCAGATAAAAGACTCGACGAGCACAAAGATATGCACCGGCGAGAACCAGATCTACATGCAGGATTTTCTCCCCTATTTCCAGGCGCGGTGCGCTGATGTCTTCATGGTCGATGCCGCCTGGATGGGTTTCAGCCAGTCAAAGAAAGTGGGCGACCTCGCCAATATCTTTGAGTTCAATATCGCGCCTCACAACTATTACAGTCATCTTTCCACCTTCATCAGCGCGAGCCTTTGCGCCGTTCTCCCCAATATTCGGATCCTGGAGATCGACGTCGATGATGTCCCCCTGCGGGAAGAACTCGTCACCAACCTGCCAGAGATCCAGGATGGATATATAAAGATCCCAACTGGGCCGGGCTGGGGAACCGAGCTTAAGGAGGAAGTGGCCCGAATACATCCCTGGCACAAGCCAAAGGCCCGATGGTAGAATTCGGATGCGCGCTAAAGAGACCTTTTCTATTTGCGTCTTCGCAGTCCTAGCGATTGCCGGGCTGGCTCCGCCAGCAATTGAGGGGTCCCCTCCCGAGATTCAGGGCCTCACTGTCGCTGATCCTCCGACGCTTGCTCCCGGGGATACCTGGATAATCCGCTATTCCGACGGAACCCGGGCGAAAAGAAAATTCCTAAAGGAAGAAAATGGGATTCTGGTCTTCGAGGTATCCCAGGCATCGCCACGCGGAGGTGTCTCCCAAGGTCTGCTTCATCTGAACCGGGATCTCGCAACCGTGAGAATGGTGGACACCAGCGGGGCGGAGCTTCAACGTTTCGATCCCCATAGTCTGGGTCTTCAATTCCCTCTGGTCGTGGGCAAAGAGTGGCAAAGCAGGTGTCAGCGCTTCGATGAGGGCAGGGATGCCGGCACGTTTGTCGGAATTTACAGGGTGGTCGGAATGGAGTCGGTCACGGTCCCCGCAGGAACGTTCCGGACCTTCCGGGTGGAAGGGCAGACCTACGAAGTAAAGACGCCCGAGAAGCGATGGCGCTTTGTCCATTGGTATGCTCCGAAGGTACGGATGGAGGTGAGGCTCCAAACAATGGAGCCGGACGGTAGCCCAACGGAATTTGACCTTTCGGAGTTCATACCTGGCGGCAGTCCCTCATCGTTCGGCCAACATTCCCATGCGTTTCTGGGTGTTTGGGAAGGTCACTGGAAAGAAAATATCCTCGCTACGCGCCTGACGGTTGAACGGATCGAGGGCGACATAGCCATTGCAGTCTACTGGCGGGGCGCCTACATTTTTCCCGGCCTGCAGAAGCCCAGCCAGCAACGGGTCGAGGGCAAGTTCGTTGACGAAAAGACATTAAGGTTCGAGGTCTGGGATGATGCCAACGATCGGTGGGCCGAGGCGACATACGCGCTTGCCGACGACGGAACGCTGACCGGGACGTGGAAAAGCGGCGATATCGTCATCACCGCAGTATTGAAGAAAGAGCCATAACCGCTTCCCGGGTTAAAACTTGTATAAAGTATCCGCTAAGAAGCGGAGCCAATCAATCCCCTTCATCTGGCGGGTGTTGTCATCCTCAGGGTTGAAAACGACCGGCGCATGAATCACCCAACCGTCCTTCTTGCGAGCGATCCATCAGCATCTCGGACATTTGGATGCCCGTTATGAATGAACGTGGAAAGAATATTTTATGGTTCTTGGCACCCCGCTCCTCAGGGCCTTTGCGAGCCCAGAACCGCAAGATCATTCCAAAATAGCAACCGCCTCAATCTCCAGAAGCCAATCCGGATGAACCAGCCGGGGGATTTGGACCGTTGTGCTGGCCACGGGTTCTCTGGGAAAATATTTCTTCCGGAAATTCGCGATCGTCGCCAGGTGGGTATCCAGATTTGTGGAGAAAATATTCAGTTTCACCACTTGGTCAAACCCTGCGCCCGCAGCTTCCAGGCATTTCTGGAGGTTTTCGAATACTTGGCGCGTCTGAGCTTCAATATCCCCCTTTCCGATTACATTCCCCTTCTCATCCATGGCTGTCTGTCCGGAAACGTACACCTGATTCCCGATCTTCGTCACCTGGGCAAATCGGGGACGGGGATCCCAAACTCCTTTGGGTTGAATGATTTCCCGTGGCATGAGTCTCTCCTTTCATAGACGAACTCATTAGAGGAAGGTTGTGCGCTCAAGGATTCTTCATTTATTATTACAAAAGACTTTCTTCAAGGCAAATGCTAGCGAGAGGATCATCCGTGTTAAGAACGGAGGGCTTGCGAGCTTTCTCTGCTTATACCTTCTTGACATAGATTTCCCTCCCCATTATATTCACACCATCAAGAAAAGAAAGGTCCGCATAGAAAACCATGAGACGAAAACAATGTGAGATTACGGATCCGAAGGAGATCCTCCGGATTTTGGCATCAACGAACATTGGTCGGCTGGCCACTGTGGACGCAGAAGGATATCCGTATATCACCCCGGTTAACTTTGTCTTTCACGATGGGTGCGTGTATTTCCACTGCGCGCCCGAGGGGGAGAAGCTCGATAACCTGATTCGGGACCCGCGGGTCTGCTTCGAGGTGGATGTGCCCCTGGCCTACCTGCAGGTGAATTTCAACCCGGAACAGAACCCCTGCCGCACGCACCAACTCTACCACTGCGTTATCATAAAGGGTTCCGGTCGAATCGTACCGGACGGGGAGCTGAAGACGACCGTGCTGAATGCCTTGGTGGCAAAGCATGAAGGGAACCGGGACTTCCCTGCCGTTACCTTGGACTCCGCGAGTTACAAGGCGTGCCGTGTCGTCGAGATACGGCCGGAAAGAATGACGGCCAAAGCGGATTTGGCCCAGAGCAAACCTCAGCAGGGATATAGGCGCTTCATTGCCGAGCACCTGGTCGAGCGCGGTCTTCCGGGAGACTTGGACGCCGTGCGGGCCATGGGGTACGAGCTGGAGCGCAGCGAGGGAGGGCGATGGCGGCTGAAGCATGAGTAGAGACTTCCAAAACCGTGCGGTCCTATCTTTAGGACATCGCCCCAATCTTGCGGTTGCGAATTTTCGGGTTTCTTTGGTATTTCCCCACCGAGATGATTCATGGCTCAGGCTGATGCCAGGTTTGGGCGAGACTGCGGCACACAGCTCCTTTCTAAAAGAGAATCCTTCTTTTTCATTTTCGCACTTCTTTCCTAGGAATCACCTTCTCCAAGGCAGCCCTTTCACAGGCGGTTCCAGAAAATCAGCCTTTTGGCCACTTTATCGATTCCGCCATTTAAAGGGGATAGATTTAGACTGATGTCCATGGTAATTTAGCGGTTTGCGGAAAAACTCAATTCTGGGCGAGGAGCGCAAGCGACGCGGCAATCTCAAAATGGTTGATTTTATTGTAATGGGATTGCTTCGCTCCGCTCGCAATGACTCGTGAGGGAGTCTTTCAGCAACCTGTTAGTACTATCGAATGGAAAGAAGTCAAATGGCGGAGACTCACAAAAGTTCACGTTCGCGTTCTCTTCTTTCTTACTGTGCCTTCCATTTCATCGACGACGGGTTTACGGATTCCTTCTACATTCTTATCCCCTTCTTGGCCGCCGAATTCCAGCTTTCCTACGGACAAGTGGGCTTGCTGAAAGGTGTCTATTCCGGAACCACAAGTCTTCTTCAGTTTCCCATGAGTCTGCTGGGGGAAAAGGTCGGAGAAGTCGCGGTAATTGGCGGCGGAATTATAGGGTTAGCGGGGGGATTTGCCCTTTTGAGTTCGGTGACAGGTTATGTTGCTCTAATCTTGACTTTCATTTTGGCAAAGGGGATGGGGGCGGGCCAGCACGGTCTAAGTTCATCGGTCCTCTCCAGAGTTTTTGAACATTCCGGACGCCGGGCAGCTATGGGAACCTACAATTTTGCCGGTGACCTGGGAAAGGTCAGCTTGCCTTTCATCCTGGCCCTGCTCATCAATCTCTGGGGTTGGCGGAAGGCGATTTTTTTTGTCGCTTTTGCCGGGATGGCGGTGGGCGGTTTTCTTTGGGGAATCTCCCGTAAACTACATGCCTTTTCCCCAATGCCGCAACTCCCCAAAAAGGAGAATGGAGATAAGGGTCTCTGGGGAATCCGCCACCAGCGAAGATTTGGTTTTTTGCTGGCGATCGGGGTCCTGGATATTTCTGTCCGCAACGCCCTCCTGACCTTCCTTCCTTTTCTCCTCCTTGCCAAGGAAATCCCTTTAAGCCAGGTGGGTTTTGCCCTGACCCTGCTTTTCGCCGGCGGTGCCGCCGGAAAATTCGCTTGCGGCATCCTCGCCGAGTGGTTCGGAGTCATTCCTATGGTGGTTACAACCGAGGCCCTCACTGCTGCCGGCATCTTTTCGCTCCTTTGGTTCCCCGGAGAAAGCCTGTGGGTCCTGCTCCCGTTTGTAGGAATTGTGCTCAACGGGACCTCTTCCGTGCTGTACGCGACTGTAGCCGAAATCATTCCTCCGGCCAGCAGATCGCGTGGCTATGGGCTGTATTATGCGATTACCTTAGGCTCCGGCGCCGTAGCTCCCATGATCTTCGGCCTGATCACAGATCTTCGAGGACTCTTCACCACCATCCTGAGCACCGGGTTCCTGGCTTTGTTGACCGTCCCATTGGCTCGATATCTAACCGTCAAGGAAGATCCCCCCGCAAACAGCGCTTGAAAGAAAAGGCATGCCGTTATAAAGCCAGGTGGAGAGACAGCAGTGCCAAGCCGCTGAAAAGGGCTCTCAGACTCATTAATGAAACGGTGCCTAAATATTCACCCGGGAGCTTGCCGTTCCCCCTGCAATACCCGCCCCTACGAAAGGAGAGATCGAGTACCCGCTATGGACCGCAAATGGTTCGTTTGGATCATTTCTGAATTTTCCCCATGTAAGAAAATCGATTCTCGGCGGAGGCTCTCAAAGAAGCCGTTTTTTAAAGCGCTTTAAAGCGCTTTATTTTATTGCGGATCCTGGAGTGATTTAGTAAACTTTTTAGCAAATTTTTTGAGAGGCTCATTTTCCTATAGCGCCTCGCATTCTAAATTCAGAGGGAATGAATGCTACCATTGATTTCAGCAAAAGGCTCGCCCGCAGAGGTGGGGTATCAGCATGGGGCTCAATGCCGGGAAATGATCCGGAAAAACATCGAACTTTACTTTCAGCTTTTCCATTATTATGCCAAGCTCGACCGCCAAGGGGCTTTTTTGCTCGCCAGGAAATTCATTCCCGTAATTCAGGCCTTTGACCCATTGATCCTGGAGGAAATCCGGGGAATCGCCGCCGGCGCTCAGGTGGAAATGGATGAGATCCTCGCTTTGAATTGCCGCACAGAATTGATGTACGCCGAAACCCTGCCCCCCGATGGGGAGTGTACGGCCCTCGCAGTTCTGCCCGAGGCTACAATCTCCGGCGAGGCCCTCCTGGGGCAAAACTGGGATTGGCGCCCATCGCTCCTTAGCACGACCGTACTTCTGGAAATCCAGCAGCCCGGCCGTCCCAGTCTGGTCACCCTTACCGAGGCCGGAATCGTCGGGAAGATCGGCTTCAACGCTACCGGTCTCGGCGCCTGCTTGAACATTCTGAAGGCCCCGGTTGGAAAGGTCGGAGTGCCGATTCATGTTCTCATGCGGGCCATTCTGAATTCCGAGCGGTTCGGGGACGCGATCTACCGGATCACCTGTATGGATCGCGGAGCCGCCAACAACTGCCTGATCGCCCATGCAGACGGGTTCGCCCTCGATTTCGAGATGGCCCCTCAGACCCTGGACTATCTTTACCCCGAAGAAGGGATCCTGGTTCACACCAATCATTTCACCTCCGAACGGCTAAAACCCCTGGACGCAAACCTGACCCAATTCCCGGATTCCCTGGTGCGCCTGGGGCGGGCTCGGCAGAAACTCGCCCGTCGCGTTGGCCGGATCGGCGTCGAAGACTTCCAGGAGGTGCTGTGCGACCACTTCAATTACCCCGACGCCATCTGTCGTCACCCGGATGAGCGGGATCCCGAGCCGGAGCATGTGCAAACCGTCGCCTCCATTATCATGAACCTGGCGAAGAAGGAAGTGCTCATCACTCATGGCCCGCCCTGCCAGAATGAGTACCAGCTCCTGAGCTTCAAGAACCTTTGATGGGGGATGAAGCATGCGGAATCTCCGAACCTGATTCAGGGATATCCACTTTTCTGAGGTGGGTAAATCCTGAATCGGCATTGGCGTTTTGCGGTCAAGGACCGGGCGTCAAAATTTCAACCGCATCTTCTTCAACGCAACGAGTAATCCGATCATCAAAGCAACGATTTGAAGAAGTCGATCGCAATGGGGTCAGCCGCCTTCGGGCTCCACACATGGGCTCCAAACCCAGCTTGCGCAAGCACATATTCTCCAACTGCAAACTGGCCGATGCTAATCCACCCTACAGCCACCTGCCCGAGGGCCAGGTATGCGGCCAGGGCTAGTTGACCGGCGGCAAAGATACCAGTTACTCCCTGCCCCAATCCAAGTAGAATCCCGATGGCAAGCTGGCCGACGGCAAAGAGCCCAAAGGAAGCCTGGCCGATCGCCAGGATCCCTGTGGCGATTCTTCCAACGGCGACAACCCCCTTAGCTACGACCCTCTTCCCGGTTTCCGGACATTTCCCGTAGGTAAAGTGAAGGAGAGGGAGACCAAACCAGGTTCGATCTGATTTATATTCTGCAAACGATTGGCCCGAAGGGTAGAGATATCGACGCCAAACCCCCGAAGGTGTTTTCTCGATCTTATACTCTACTTTTTCCAGCAGCAGATTCCCCATACCTTTTATTCCTCCATGCTCATTCCCTGGTCTCCATAAAACTCCACGAAAGTTTTTTGGTTAAGGTATGGATCGGCTTTTTAAGCAGGCTTCTTAAGATAGGATTTTACCCATGTCTCTCTCTAAGATTAATTTTTGCCGATCAAAAAGGAGTCTTGGACATGAATTAAAAGGGGGGGAAGATTTCAGGAGGAAAGATAATTAGGGGACGATTACTACTTTGATGAGGTCTCCCGGGATTTCTCCGGCAACAGTTAAAATCGCTTTCTCGGCTTCCTTGTAGAAAGGAGGAGGAGCCGGTGCCGGCCCGCATTATCCCCAATACCTTTCCTCGATCTTTTCCCCGGCCTTGAATAGCTGGGGAATCAGAATAAGGGCACCGACAATAAATAAGCCTCCCGTTATAAGCAGCGGCCAAAGGGAAACGAATCCCTCCGCAAGGACAAAAATAAGAAGAGCGGAACAAATCGGGAGGTTCAAGGCCAGACCGGTAACAAGCCCCGGAACGTATTGTTTGAGCCAGATCGCCGCAATTAAATGCGGAACAAAAACATTCGTCAGCATGAGAAACGCATATCCGCTGAGGAGATAAATGCCGATACTCTGTTTTCCGCCCATCAGACCCAGGTAGGCAAACAAATAGGCGAGCAACGTCAATACCAGAACGGCAAAACCGAAGGGAATTTTCTCGACGGGCCGATGCCAGCGCCCGGCATTTTGGGACCACTCCGGCATCCACACGGCTTCTTCGATATTATGGAGGGTGATCGCCACAGGAAACAAGAAATACAGCAATTCAAATGTGATCCAATTCATGGATTTACTCAAAGCGGCATTTCAGTTTTTAATCACACTTTTCATTTCACCCTTTTACGATTTCGTCAATATCCAGGGTCATCCCATCTCTCGCGGCGATGACCTTTTTCCCGGTTTCGGTGCTAAGACGTTCGGCAATCTCCCAGGGTTTGGCCTGGAGCATGCGCATGCCGAAATGGGTAAGGACGATGGCCCTTGCTTTCGTTTCCCGCAAAATATGCCTTACGTCATTCAGAGAAAGATGATCGATCTTCCGGTCGGGGACTTCGCTCACGAGGACCACGTTCATCATGAGGATCTCGCCCGGGTATTGGGAAAGAAGTTCCGGGTAAAACTTGGTGTCCGTGACATACGAGAGGGTCGCGTGGGGGAGATGGAAATTGATTCCGTAGGTTTCCACGGAATGGCGATGTCTTTGGGCTGTGGAAAAGGTCAGCCCGCCAAGGGCGTAGGAACTGTTCTCCCGCAGAAATTCGATCTTGTCCACATAGGACCGAACATAGCGCAAAATGACGGGATCCTCCTCCAGGGCGTCCCGGGGGGCGAAGACGATCCCTTTTTTGGCGTAACCCCCTTCCGTCATGGCTTCAATCATCACATTGATGTCGCCGGAGTGATCCAGGTGCTTATGGGAAAGAAGAATCCCAACCAATTTTGTAGGATCGAGCTTGGGCTTGCTCGAAAGACAGTGGACCAAGGCTCCCGGACCCGGGTCCATGTAAAGATTGACTCCCTGAAGGGACAACCAGATCCCCCCGGAAGCACGGAGTTGTTTGGCCACAACAAAGCGCGCTCCCGCGGTTCCGATAAATTTGATCCAATTTTTATTTTCTTCCATAAGTCGAATCACAAATCCAAAAAAAAATTATCCCCGCCGCGCTCGCCGAGCATGCAGAGGTAGAAATCATTAGAAAACTTTTATTTTTTTTATCATCTTGGCTCTCTAGAATCCGCCTTTGTCTTCCCTGCGCTCTCTGCAGGCTCCGCGGTGGATCCTTCCTCCCTATATACCCGACAGGGGATCGCCCGCAGGTTGGTCGATCCGATGGCCGGATCATAAGGAGGATCGTTTTCCGTAAGCATGTTGATATTGGATTCCTTCCACCCGCTTAACTCCAGATCTTTTCTTTCGGGAAACCACCACCCATAAGCGGCAACAATTACCCGAGGATCGAGATCTTCATCCAAAAGGGCTTTCTGGCGAATCTTTCCCAGACCGGTCTCGATGAGGATCCAATCCCCTTCCCGGATTTTCAGCTTTTCGGCCGTAAGCGGATGAAGCAATGCTTGCGGGTCCGGAGACAATTTGCGTAAGGACGGTAGGTTCCGATAGGCAGAGTGAAAATAATTCGGGTCCTTGGCCGATGTCAAAATCAATCCTTGGGCATCCCCCGTAAAGTCCTTCTCCCCATTTTTCTCTTCCCAATACGTCGGCAAGGGATCGTATCCCCACTCCTTAAAACGCGAAGAATAGATTTCAACTTTCTTGGAAGGCGTGTTGAAGCCCTTGCCTTCGTAGCTCTTGTAAACCCAATTCCCCCGCAACATGCCTTTTTCCTTAAAGCCTTCATAGGTCAGGCCCACAGGTTTTAACACATCGTCCAGGCACGCCTGCAGATCAACCCAGAAAAACTTCTCGTATCCCAACCTTTTCCCCAATTCGTTCAGAATCCTCAGATCCGGCCAGCATTCCTCCGGAGGTTCAACTATTTTGGGCCGGGCCAGAATGAAACCGTGGGGAAGCCCGTAATGCCCGATGTCATCAAACTCGAAATTTGTCGCGGTGGGGAGCACAAGATCTGCCAATTGAGCCGTAGGCGTCATGAAGATTTCCGCAACCGCCAGAAAATCAAGTTTCTTCAAGGCCCGAAACGTCTCCTGAGCATTTGCATAGCTTAGCAGCGGGTTGCCGCCCTGGATATACATCATCCGAATCGGGTTCGGCTTTTCCGAAAGAATCGCTTTCATAATCACCTGACTCGGGGTGAAACCCATTTGGGCAGCCAGGCGAAACTCCGCCCCCAAGAGCTGATCCCGCTTATCGGGAAAGTTTTTGCTCAAAACAAAATCACCGGGCCGCAGGACCGACGGGCCGGGCCGATTGACGTTTCCCCCGGGAGTTTCCAGATTGCCGGTGATCGCCTTTAGAATCAAGAGCGCTCGCGCGCTCTGCACGCTGTCCGTCGTGTGCTCCAGGGCATTTCCCCACTGGATGCAGCCGGGATGGGTTCGGGCGAAAAGGCGGGCGGTTTCCTGAATTTTTTCCTCCGAAACCCAGGTCTTCTCGGAGATTTTTCTTAGGGAATGATTTTTTAGGTGATGCTCCAGATCTTCGAAGCCCGCAGTCCAATTCTTCACGAAGTCTGCGTCGTAGAGTTTTTCTTCTACAATTACTTTCAAAACGCCCATGGCCAGGGCCAGATCGGTTCCCGGTTTGGGTTGAAGCCAGAGATGCGCCCGGGAAGCCAACTGGGTTTTGCGGGGGTCAATAACAATCAGCTTTGCGCCCTGATCCAACGCCCGGCGCAGCTGCGCGCCGATGATTCCCTCCTCATTGGTCTGGAAAAGATTGCTCCCCCAAACCAGAATGACGGCCGGCGGATGATCATAGTCTGGAACCGGGAAGAAGCCGCAGGTGATCAGAGATGCGGTTTCGCGGGGCATATGGCAGATGGATCCGGGAGTAATGACATGCGGAACCTTGAGTACATTGGCCAGGCGGATCATCATGTAAAGCTCGAGCCCCTTGGGGGTCCCCTGGGCAAAGCTTACGGCCCGCGCTTCTTTTTGTTCGATTCTCTCCTTGAATTTCTCGGTGAGGATCCTGAGGGCTTCATCCCAGGAAATCCTTTCCCATCGCCCTTCTCCCTTGGCACCGGTTCTTTTCAGAGGATGACGCAGGCGGTCGGGGTGATTGAGGCGCTCGATTTGAGCGACACCCTTGGCGCACAGGGTGCCGCGGTTCAGGGAACAGTCCGGATCTCCCTTTACACGCACGATCTTGCCATTCTCGACTTCAACGAGAAGGCCACAGCCGCCATGATCCATGCGCGCGCAAAACGTTTTGATAGTCATTTTTTATTTCCTAAAATTATTCACCCCGGAGATCACGGAGGACCCAGAGAAAAAATTTAAGAACCTTATCAGGGGAGATC
>Ga0316624_10000918_pt1 | contig 10954 bp, 13 predicted proteins | sample OWC_Aug_N3_C1_D5_FD_207657 | JGI IMG/M metagenome (GOLD analysis project Ga0316624, IMG submission 207657) | Wetland soil microbial communities from Old Woman Creek delta, Ohio, United States - OWC_Aug_N3_C1_D5_A | ecosystem: Environmental > Terrestrial > Soil > Wetlands | place: USA: Ohio...
GGGCAGGACCTGGTCTATCGGCCCGACACGAGGACCCTGGCCATGACCTCAAAAGCCTATGTCAGGCTGCCCGACGCCCGGCTCGAAGCCGGGACGGTCTCCGCCGTTCTCGGCCGTGAAGGGAATGCCGTCGAATCCCTCACGGCTGCCACAGGAGTGGTTGTCTCTAAGGGCCGCTACGAGGGCCGTGCGGCGGCCGCATCCTACCTCCCCGCGGCCGGCCGGATCACGCTCACGGGAAAGCCCGTCCTGACCGACGGAAAAGGCGGTTCCGCCAGGGGGGACAGATTGACTTTCGATCTGGCCGATGATAAGATTCTGATCGAAAATGAGGGTACGGGAAGAGCGACGACCGTCGTCAGATAGCGAGCCATGAAGGGTTCTCTGAAAGCGGTTGACCTCGAGAAGAGTTACGGGCGGAAGAAGGTCGTCGACAGGGTTTCCGTCAAGGTCGAAGAGGGGGAGATCGTCGGTCTTCTCGGACGCAACGGCGCCGGGAAAACGACCACGTTCTCGATGATCCTCGGTCTCGTCGCCCAGGACGGCGGCCGGGTGTTCCTCAGGGACGAGGATATCACCGAGCTGCCGATGTACTTGAGGGCGAGAAAAGGGTTGATCCTCCTGCCCCAGGAACCGTCGGCGTTCCGGAAGCTGACCGTGGCCGAGAACATTCTGGCCGTTCTCGAGACCCGGCCCTCGGGAGCGGCTTCCCGGGCGGCCCGGGCAAGCGGCGCGCTCGAGGAGTTCGGGCTGGAGAAGCTGGCCGGGGCCCGCGCCCTGACCCTGTCCGGAGGAGAGCGGCGGCGGCTGGAGATCGCCCGGGCCATGGTCATGGACCCGGACTTCGTCCTTCTCGACGAGCCGTTCACCGGGATCGATCCCCTCTCGGTGCGGGACCTTCAGGAGATCATCCGGCGCCTCAGGGCGAAAGGGATCGGCATCCTCCTGACGGACCACGCCGTCCGTGAGGCCCTGGAGATCACGGACAGGGCCTACATCCTCGAGGGCGGGCGCATCCTCAAGGAGGGGACGCCGGCGGAGATCGTCGCGTCCGAAGAGGTGCGAAAGAGCTATTTGGGCGAGGAGTTTCGTCTTTAGATATGGGCAGGCCGAGAACATGAGGCTCGAACGATGACACTCAGGCAGAGGCTCGACCAGAGGCAGGTCCAGAAGCTCATCCTGGCCCCGGCCCTCCAGCAGGCCATCAAGCTCCTGCCCCTGACCAACCTCGAGCTCATCGAGGTCATCGACGAAGAGCTCTCCCAGAATCCCATGATCGAGATCGAGGACGAGGCCCGCGAGGGGAAGGCCAAGGACAGCGAGACCGTGGCCGCCGAAGAGGCCGGGGTCAAGAACAAAGAGAGCGTCCTCGAAGGGCTGAGCCTCGAATCGACCGAACCGAAGATGTCCGCCGATGACAATTTCCTCGCCGGCTTTCAGGAGTACCTCGACGAGGGCTTCCGCCCCCACTTCACGGAGAGCCGCGACGCCGTGTCGCTCGAGAACACGATCTCCCGCGCCCCGTCCCTCTGGGACCACCTGGACTGGCAGGCCTCCCTGACCTTCTTCACGGATGAGGACCGGGAGATCGCCCAGTTCATCATCGGCAACATCAACGACGACGGCTACCTCACGTCCAGCGTCGAGGAGATCGCCCGCCTCGCGCAGAAGCCCCCCGAAAAGGTCGAGGCCGTCCGGGCCAAGATCAAGACGTTCGACCCGGTCGGCAGCGGCAGCCTGAACCTCCGGGAGGCGCTTCTCGCCCAGATGGATTATCTCCAGGTCGAGGACGAGATGGCCCGCAAGATCGTCGCCGAGCATCTGCCGCTCCTCGAGAAATCCGACTACGCCCAGCTCGCCCGCGTCCTGGGCGCTTCGCTCGGCGAGGTCCGGGAGCGCATCGACGTCATCAAGACCCTCGACCCGGCCCCCGGCCGGAAGTACAGCGGCGACAAGACGAGCTATGTCAACCCGGACATCATCGTGTCCAAGGAGGGGGACGACTGGACGATCGCCCTCAACGACGAGGGCCTGCCGCGCCTGCGCATCAGCCCCTACTACCGCCAGCTCCTGGCCAAGGCGATCCAGGGCGATCCCGAGGCCCACCGCTTCCTCAAGGACCGGCTCAAGAAAGCCCTCTGGTTCATGCGCAGCCTCGACCAGAGGAACCAGACGATCTACAAGGTCGCCCGCTTCATCGTCGACCGTCAAAAGGAATTTTTCGAGAAAGGACTCGACTTCATCAAGCCGCTGACGCTGATGGAGATCGCCCAGGATATCGGCGTCCACGAGTCGACCGTCGGGCGCGTCGTGGCCAACAAGTACATGATGACGCCGCGGGGCGTCTTCTCCCTGAAGTACTTTTTCCACAAGTCCCTGCAGGGGAACTACGGTGAGGACGTCTCGTCGCTCAGGGTCAAGGACAGGATCCGCAAGCTCGTCGAGGCCGAGGACAAGGACAATCCCCTGAGCGACATCGAGATCGGCGACCTCCTGTCCCGGGAAGACCTTCGCATCGCCCGGCGGACGGTGGCCAAGTACCGCAACCAGCTCAGGATCGAGCCGTCCCACATCCGCAAGAGAAAGTCCATCATGGAGGATAAAGCATGAACGTCAACTATACCGCGCGGCAGGCGACGCTCACGCCCGAGATCCGGACCTACTGCGAAAAACGGCTGGCCCGCTTGAAGAATCTCGTTGATGACGTCCTCGACGTCAATGTCATCCTCATCGTCCAGAAGAGCCGGAACAAGGCCGAGATCAACGTCCGGGCCAAGGGCGGCGGCCTCGTCGTCGTCGAGGAGACCTTGGACATGATGGACTCCCTGAACAAGGCGTTCGACACGCTCGAGAAGAGGATCCGCAAGGAACGGGCCAAGTGGCGCGAGAGAAAGAGGCGGGGCGGTCGGGAGAGAAAGGTCCTCGCCCCCGCCGTCGAGGTCCCGGAGGTGGAGAAGAGGATCGTCCGGGCGAACTACTTCTCGCTCAAGCCCATGTCGCTCGAGGAGGCCGTCGAGGAGCTCGACGCCAAGGCCAAGGAGGTCTTCCTGTTCCGGCGCGAGGGGTCCCAGGAATGGGCCGCCGTCTATCGGCGCAAGGACGGCCACTACGGGCTCGTCGAGCCCGAATGACCGGCGGGGAAGAATGACCAAGCTCCATACGCTTCTCGACGAGAACCTGGTCCTGCCGCGCCTGACGGCGCGGGACCGGGCCGGCGTCCTCCGCGAGATGTCGGCCAGGCTCGAAACCCTGCATGCGCCGGACCTCGACGGAAGCCTCCTCAACAAGCTCCTGAAGAGGGAGGAGCTGGGCACGACCGCCATCGGCAAGGGTGTCGCCGTGCCGCACTGCCGGGCCAAGGGCCTCAAGTCCCCGGCCCTCCTGCTCGGTCTCTCTCCGGACGGGGTCGCCTTCGAAGCGGTGGACGGCAAGCTCTCGCATGTCTTCTTCCTCCTCGTTTCACCCGAGGACAACCCGGGCGCCGGTCTCCGGCTCCTGGCCGCGATCGCCGGCCTGACCCGGAGGTCCCGGTCGCTCGCCTCGAAGCTGCTCAAGGCGACGACGGCGGCCGAGGTCATCGAGGCCCTCCGCGCCGAGGAGGATAAGGCCCATGCCTGACGGGCCCGCCGGAAAGCCCGCCGAGGCCGCCGAGCAGACGACGATCTCGGCCGGGTTCCTGAAGATCTTCGGCCTGGGGACGCTCATCCTCGGCGACAGCGGCATCGGCAAGAGCGAGAGCGCCCTCGAGCTCATCGCCCGGGGCCATCAGTTCATCGCCGACGACGTCGTCCAGGTCCGGGTGACGCCGAAGGGCGATCTCCGCGGCACGGCCCCGGCCCTGAGCCGCAACTTCATGGAGATCCGGGGCCTCGGCATCATCAACATCCGGGCCATCTTCGGACCGCGGTCGATCGCCCGGGAAGCCAAGGTGGACCTGGTCATCCGCCTGAAGAAGTGGCGGCGCGGTTACGAGGTCGACCGTCTCGGGCTCAAGTCCGGCGATGATATGACCATCCTCGGCCGCGAGATCCCCCAGCTGGCCATCCCCGTCGCCCCGGGGCGGAACATCGCCACGCTCATCGAGGTCGCCTGCAAGGTCCACATGCTCCGTCAGAGGGGCTATAGCGCCCCGGACGAGATCATCCGCCGGCTGGACCGCGTCCTGACCTGACCTGGACCATTCATGAAAACGCCGAATGATCCGGGCTTGGAGGTGCCATGAAGCGTGCGGCGAAGGACAACCGCTTCCTCATCGTCACCGGCCTGTCCGGATCGGGCAAGACGGTGGTCAGCCGGGCCCTCGAGGATTTCGGCTACTACTGCATGGACAACCTGCCGGCCAAGCTCATCCCGGATTTCGTCGACCTGTGGCTCAAAAAGAAGGTCGAGATCGACCGGGCCGCCCTCGTCATCGACATCCGGGAGCCGCGCTTCCTCACCGATTTCCCGTCGGTCTTCCGCGACATCCGGAAGAGGATCCCCGCCCGGCTCATCTTCCTCGAGGCCACGGACGAGGCCCTGGCCAAACGCTTCAACGAGACGCGGCGGCCGCACCCGCTGGCCCCCCGCAGGCCCATCCTGGAAGGCGTCCGCCTCGAGCGCCGGAGACTCCTCGGCATCCGCCGGATGGCCGACGAGGTCGTCGACACGTCGGGTCTCAACATCTACCAGCTCAAGGACGCCATCGCCGAGCGCGTCCTGCGGCGGAAGAAGCCGCGGACCCAGGTCGTCCTGACGAGCTTCGGCTACAAGCACGGCCTGCCCCTCGAGTCCGACCTCGTCTTCGACACGCGGCTCCTGCCGAACCCGTTCTACGTCGACCGGCTGAGGACGCGGACCGGCAAGACGCCGAGCGTCCGCAAGTACGTCCTGGGCTCGCCGGGGACGAAGGCGTTCCTGCGCGAGCTCTTCCGCTTCGTTGACTTCGCCCTGCCACGCTTCGCCCAGGAGGGCAAGACGACCGTCGCGATCGCCGTGGGCTGCACGGGAGGGAAACACCGCTCCGTCGTCATCGCCGAGGAGTTGCGGGCCCACCTCAAGGGCGGGGCCTGCGGCGTCAGGATTTATCATCGGGACCTTTATAAATAGCCGGCTTTGTCATACAATACCGGACTGACCGGGAGAGCAAGGAACCCATGATCGGAGGCATCATCGTCTGCCACGGCCGCATGGCCGAGGAGCTGCTGAACGCCCTGACCATCATCCTCGGCGAGGCGCCCAACATCGAGGCCATCTCGATCGGCTGGTACGATGACGTCGAGGATTCCAAGAAGAAGATCAACCACAGCCTCAAGCGAGTCGACCAGAAGAGCGGCGTCGCCATCTTCACCGACATGTTCGGCGGCACGCCCTCCAACCTCAGCTTCAGCTTCTACAAGGAGAACCAGGTCGAGATCATCACCGGGGTCAACCTGCCGATGCTCATCAAGTTCGTTTCCCTCCAGCGCAACAACAACCTCAAGGACGTGGCCAAGAAGGTCGTCGACCAGGGCAAGAAGAACATCCACCTCGTCAGCGCCCTGCTCGCGTCGCGGACCAAGTAACCCTTCATGCTCGACAAGACGGTCACCATCCGCAACAAGCTGGGCCTGCACGCCCGTGCCGCGGTCAAGTTCGTCAACCTGGCCAACCGCTTCAGTGCCTCGGTCAAGATCGTCAAGGACGGCGACGAGATCGACGGCAAGAGCATCCTCGGCATCCTGACCCTGGCCGCGACCCAAGGGACGTCGATCCGTCTCGTTATCTCGGGCAAGGACGAAGGGGCGGCCCTGGCCGCCCTCGTCGAGCTCATCACCAACCGCTTCGACGAGAAAGAGTGACCCGGATGGACATCACGCGCCTGCACGGCATCGGGGTCTCGCCGGGGATCGCCATGGGCGAGGCCCTCCTGGCCAAGCGCGTCGTCTTCACCTCACGCAAGGAGATCATCGCCGCCGACCAGGTCCCGGACGAGCTCAAGCGCCTCCGCCAGGCCCTCGACCGCACCCGAGAGGACCTCGTCCGGGTCAAGGAGAGCGTCCGGGAAAAGATGGGCGCGGACAGCTCCTTCATCTTCGAGGCCCACCTCCTCATCCTCGAGGACCCGACCCTCGTCGGCGGGCTCGAGGCCGTCATCCGCGACGAGAAGGCCCGGGCCGAGTGGGCCCTGTCCAAGGCCAACGCGCGCTATGAGCAGCTCTTCGAATCCCTCGCCGACGACTACTTCCGACAGAGGAAATCGGACGTCTCCGACGTTCTGAAGCGCGTCTACCGGAACCTCGAGACGGGCCGGGAGAAGGAAAAGAAGCCTCAGAAACAGCACATCCTCGTCGCCCACGAACTCCTGCCGTCCGAGGCCGCGCTCCGGCTGAGCAAGGAGCTGACCCTCGGCGTCGCCCTGGACATGGGGGGCCAGACCTCGCACACGGCGATCCTGGCCCGGTCCCTCGGCATCCCGGCCGTCCTCGGCCTGCGGGATATCACCCGCCAGGTCCGGGAGGGGGAGTTCGTCATCATCGACGGCACCGACGGCGAGGTCATCATCGACCCGCCGCCGGCCGTGCGCCGCGAGTTCCAGGCCAAGAAAGAGAAGTACGAGAATTACGGTCGGGAGCTCCAGAAGACGGCCAAGCTCAAGTCGGAGACGCTCGACCGCGTCCGGTTCGTCCCCCAGGCCAATATCGAGCTCCCCGATGAGGTCGCCATGGCCGCGTCCATGGGGGCGGAGGGGGTCGGCCTCTTCCGCTCGGAGTTCATCTACCTCCGGAGAGAGTCCCTGCCGACCGAGGAGGACCACTTCGAGATCTATGCCCGCCTCGCCCGAGGCGCGCACCCGCATCCCGTCACCATCAGGACCCTCGATATCGGCGGGGAGAAGAGCCTGCCCCAGCTGAACATCGAGAAGGAGCCTAATCCCGCGCTCGGCCTGCGGGCCGTCCGCTTCTCGCTCCGGAACAAGGAGCTCTTCCGCATCCAGCTCCGGGCCATCCTCCGGGCCAGCGCCGCGAAGAACGTCCGCATCCTCGTGCCCATGATCACCGAGGTCGAAGAGGTCCTCGAGGTCAAGGAGATCTTTGAGGATGTCAAGGGGGAGCTCCGGCGCAAGGGCGAGGCCTTCGACGAGACGATCCCCCTCGGCATCATGATCGAAGTGCCGGCGGCCGCGGCCCTGGCCGACCTCATGCTGAAGGAAGTCGATTTCGTCAGCATCGGGACGAACGACCTCATCCAATACTACCTGGCCGTCGACCGGTCGAACGAGTTCGTGAGCTACCTCTATAAGCCGTTCCACCCCGCCGTCCTCCGCCTCATCCGGTCCGTCATCCAGGCGGCCCGGAAGGCCGAGAAGGACGTCATCGTCTGCGGCGAGATGGCCGCCGACACGCTCTCGGCCATCGTCCTGCTGGGTTTCGGCCTGCGGACCTTCAGTATGAACCCCATCTTCATCCCGCGGATCAAGAAGGCCCTGCGGTCGATCGAGTGCGGGACGGCCGAGAAGATCGCCGAGGAGACGCTGAAACTGCGGAGCGCCCAGCAGATCGAAGAATACGTCGTCGAGGAGATCCTCGTCCGCCACCCCCAGGTGTTCCTGACCGGCCAGGCGTTCGAGGCCGCTCCGAAGAAATAGACTTCTCCTGGCGGCCGGGGGAAGCCCTCCCTTTTCGGCTATCTCGGGTCATCGTCCCTGGCCCCCGCGCCCCGGCGGCGGGTAGCGGACTCTTGGGAGCGGACCGGCAGAAGGACGGCGGAGATACACGGAGCCGGACTTCTGCGAAATATCCGAGAGAGCTCTTTCCTTAATTTCTCCCAGCACCGCCCCTCCGGGTGGCTCCGGGGCGGCCCTGATGGTCGCTTCGTAGACTCCGCTCCCTGCCGGTCCCCCTTCCCTCACGGGGGCTTGGAGCTACATCCGTCGCAGCCTCGAGAGGGATTCCCGGAAAGGGGAGATGAACCGAAAAAAAGGGGAAGAAGAAGGACAGCCAAAGGAAGAGAGGATTTATTTCCGGTTATAGTCGTCCGAGAGCCGGACGATGTCGGATTCCGACGAGCGGCCTATCCAGATCTCCATGAACCGGGCCGCCGTCGTACCGATGTTGCGGGCCCGGTGCGCGACGCGGCGGGGGATGGCGATCTCCTCGTTCGGGGCCGCGAGCCAGACGCGGTCGCCGACGGTGATCTCGAGCCCGGCGTCGAGCACGACCCAGAACTCGGCCCGGCGTTCGTGGTACTGGAGGGAGAGCCGGCCGCCCGGCTCGACGGTGATGATCTTGATGCTGCCCGCGTCCTCGTGGGGAAAGCGGCGGAACCTGCCCCAGGGGCGCACATCCTCGACGATGCCGCTCCGAAAGCCGGCTTCGGGAGGGGTTTTTTCGCTCACCGGCTAGCCTGGTTATTCGCGAGCCGAGGCGGCTGCAGATGCGAGGCGTCGAAGGGCGAAGCTGTACTCGGGGTACTGCGAGCCCTTGGCAACGAAGCAGATGCGGCCGGATCGGCTTGCCCGAAGGGTGAAAACGCCGGTCTTGATTCTTTGCGTTTGATGGAGAAATACGGCGTTTTCACGAATACCGGGCTAGAAGGGGATGTCGTCGTCGGTCCCACCGCCCGAGGCGCCGCCGGGCTCTTCGCCCGACGGGAACTCCTCATCGGCCGTATCGGCGGAGCGGCCGCCGCCCCGGCCGTAGACCTTATCGAGGTCGGTCGTGTCGGTCGTCATGGCCGAGCTCTCCTCGCGCTTGCCGAGGAGAATGATCTTGTCGGCCACGATCTCGGTGATGTATTTCTTGTTGCCGTCCCGGTCCTGGTAATCCCGAGTCCGGATGCTCCCCTCGACGAGGATGAACTTGCCCTTATCGAGGAACCGCTCGGCGAACTCGACGAGCTTCGGGAACCAGACCTTGATCTTGTGCCACTCGGTCCGGTCGGACGACTCGCGCGTGCTCGGATTGAAGACCCGCTCGTTCGTGGCCATCGTGAAGCTCGCGGACGACCGGCCACTCTGGGAATGGCTCCGGATCTCCGGCTTGCCGCCGAGGCGGCCGACGAGGATGACCTTGTTCAGGCTGTTGATGTCTCTCATTTTTCTGTCAGCTCCCGGATCTTGTCCTGGGCGATGCGGGCCTCTTCCTCGAGCGGATACTTGGCGACGAGGAGCTTGAGCGCGGCCAGCGCTTCGGGCTTCCGGCCGAGCTCGATGAAGCTGAGGCCCTTCTTGAGGTGGGCCGCCGCGGCCTTGTCCCCCTGCGGATAGGTCAGGATGAGCTCATCGAAGGCGTCGATGGCCTCCTCGAACTTCCTCTGGCTGTAGCGGCATTCGCCGATCCAGTAGAGGGCGTTGTCGGCGAGAGGGCTCTCCGGGAACTGCTGGCGGTAGAGCTTGAAGCTCTCGACGGACAGGTCGTAGTTCCCCTTGAGGTAATCGTTGTAAGCCACGGAGTAGGCTTCCTGGGGGGACATCGTCGGGGCCGGCGGCGGCAGGGCCGGGGCCGGCTGGGGCTTGGTTTCGACGGGGGGCCGGGACGTCGGCTGCACGACCGGCCTCCGCTCCTCTTCGGGAGGAGCGGCGCCGGGGGCCGTCTGAAAAGCGCGCACGGCGAGGTCGGCCGATATCTTCTGGAGATCGAGCGTTAGCTGGTCGAGCTTGCGGAGGATGTCCTGGTACTGGGCCGGGACGGCCCGGAGGCCCTCCTGGGTCCCGGACTGCCCGGCCATCGCCTGCCGGACGAGGTCGGTCAGGGCCTTGAGCTGGTCCTGGATGGCGCGGATCTCCTCACCGTTCTGGTCGACCCGGGCGCGAAGCTCCTGGACCTGCTGCTTGAGGACCTGGACGTCGTCGTAGACGAGCTCGATGGCCTTCTTGCTCTTGTCCTGTCCGGCCGTGGCCAGGGTCAGGACCGCGAGAAGAAAGACCCCGAGGCTGACGCGACGCAAGTCTTACTTCTCGATGACGAGGAACTGGGCGCGCCGGTTCATCTGCCAGGCACTCTCGTCGTGGCCCGGATTGACGGGCTGGCTCTTGCCGTAGGAGATGATCTTGATCCGGTCGGACCCGATGCCCATGGACAGCATGTAGTCCTGGGCGGCCTTGGCCCGCTTTTCGCCGAGGGCGAGGTTGTATTCCTCGGTGCCGCGCTCGTCGCAGTGGCCTTCGACGAGGACCTTGGCCGACCTGAACTTCTTCATCCAGGCCGCGTTCGCGTCCAGGGTGGCCCGGGCGTCGTCGCGGATGACGGCGCGGTCATAATCGAAGTAGATCGTGCCGAGGGGCTTTTCACGGTTGATCTGGTCGAGCGATTTCTGGAGGAAGAGCTCCTCTTCGGTGAGCTGGGGTTCCTGGACGACGGGCGCCTCGACCTTCTCGACCTTGGGCTGTTCCTGCGCCTGCGGCGGAGGAGGGGGGACTTCCTTGGGTTTCTTCTTGCACGCAACGGCGAACGAGAAGACGAGGATGATGGCCAGAGTGTAAATGATCAGCTTTTTCATGAAGCCTCCTAGAATTCGCGTCCCCTGCCCTCGGGACCGACGGCACGACGCTTTTTTCCAGCCATTTATACCCTGTAAGAAGGGGATATGTCAATACGTTGCGCGCCGGATCCGCTCGATATACCCCTTTAAGACTAGTCCCGGGTGATGCGGAAATGGGGACGTTTCTATTTTTCGCCGAGAAAAACAGAAACGTCCCCATTTCCCCGGCACGGACCGGCCTACAAGATCGTCCCAGGGAACGGAGACCATAGCCCGAAGCCGACGGCTAATTCGTCCAGTTGGGCAGCTTGTTCTCGCCGCGGTCGGTCAGACGCTTGAGGTTAGTCCCGTCGTAGTCGACGGTGTAGACCTGGATCGAACCCGAGATGTTCGAGGAGAAGACGACGTGGCGTCCGTCGGGCGACCAGCTCGGCGATTCGGTGAAAGCCCTATTCTCGGTGAGTTTGGAGATTTGGTTGGTCCGGAGGTTGAGGACGTAGATGTCGTAGGTGTT
>Ga0316624_10000920_pt1 | contig 10947 bp, 6 predicted proteins | sample OWC_Aug_N3_C1_D5_FD_207657 | JGI IMG/M metagenome (GOLD analysis project Ga0316624, IMG submission 207657) | Wetland soil microbial communities from Old Woman Creek delta, Ohio, United States - OWC_Aug_N3_C1_D5_A | ecosystem: Environmental > Terrestrial > Soil > Wetlands | place: USA: Ohio...
TGAGGTCATCGCCGATCCTGAGTGTGCCGGCGGCGGCCGCGGGCGCCGCTGTCGCCGCGTGCCCGCCCTCCCAGGGTGCGACGGCAACCGCCGCACCGGCCGCCGCACCGAGCAGGACCTGCCGGCGCGTCAGTTGCACAGCGCTCATGGCCTGATGCTACAGCCGCGCGCGCATGAACACCATGAAGGAGGTCGGCCGGGAACCGTATGCCGCGTTGAGCGCGGACGGATCGCTGTAGGTGCTGATGAGGCCGCCCAGCCCGAGACTGAGCTCATCAAGATGCAGGAAATCGTAGATGTAGCCGAGCGAGAGCTTTTCGACGGTAAACGTGCGTCCGGCGAGGGGTTGCCCGGGAAGAAACAGCTCATCCTTATCCACGCGCTCGAGGCGTCCGAACACGGTGTGCGCCGCAGAAAGCTTGAGCGCGGATTCCAGCAGCCAGGCGTCGCTTGCTGCGCCGCTGGAGGGACTGTTGCGACCGAAGGCGAGGGTCGTCTGCCACCACGTGCCCACGGGCGCGTTGTAGCTCACCGAGGCGGTACTGCGGCGCACGCTCACCTCGGGCTCCAGCTGCTCGGGACTCGCCAGCCGACCGAAACTCACCTGCAGCGACAGGTCGCGCGTCGGGTTGTAGGAGGCGCGCAGCGCGTAGGAATCCAGCGCGTGCGTCTCGATGTTGTAGCGAAACTGATCCGGCTCGCGCCCGTTGAATCCGGAGGCCTCAAGTTTCAGGTCCCGCCAGGTGTAGCCGGCCGTGACGACGCCCCACGAGATGTGCGTCGAATCGAGCCAGTGGTGCGCGAGCGGCGCCTCCGGGTTGTCCATGCCCGAGAGCCGGTGCATGAACGTCTCCGGTCCCAGCGCCGGTTCCCCGGGAAGTCCGAGGTAGAGGAAGGCCGAGCGCTCGGACGAGAACGCGCGGCTGTAGGTGACGGCCGCCTCCATCAAAACATCGTGCGGGTGCTGGCGGTCGATGAGCGGGGTGCGGCCATCGGCGGTCTCGCCGGTCTGAAACAACAGCGGGTAGCCGCTCTTGCCCATGAGTGGATCGCTCGAGAGCATCAGCCGAAATCCGAGCGCACCCGCATCGAGCTCGCGCCGTGCCATGAGCATCAGCATGCTGGTCGAGAAGCTCTGCGTCGCGCCGCGCGGGCCGCCCTGCTCGTCGTAGATCAGGTTCGCGAACCCGTGGATCATGTCCATCCACGCGCCCTCCATGCGCATCAGCCCGTCCAGCGGTGTCGACTCGGGCTGCCAGCCCGTGCCGGAGCCCTCGCGCGTCATGGCGTAGTCCCCGAGCAGTCCCTCCATCGAGCTCCCGTCCGCCACCTCGCGTGCCTCCTGCGCGGCCGCAGCGCGCACCGCGGCCGCCGCGATCAGCGCCGCCGCGCGCCCGGTGAACTTCAGCGAGGCGCGCATCGAATGCCGGAGTTCCGTCGTGAAATGACATGAATAAGACGGTATATCATTCGGATTATGTTACTTTTATAATCATAAAATCACCGACTGGGGCCTCGCCCTCTACTCTTTATATACTGGCACCCCTCTGCCCCGGGCGCGATCCGATCGAAGCCGGGAATGCCTTGGTAAGATTCAACACGGGCACGGCGCGGTTGCGGCGCATGGGCTCTTGGTCAAGGACGGGCGATGGCCGATGAAAAAATGACAGTGGCCGATCTGGCGAAGCACGTCGGGGAGGAACTCGGCGTGTCTTCCTGGATGACGCTCGATCAGGAAAAGATCCAGGAGTTCGCGCGCTGTACCGGCGATCACCAGTGGATCCACGTCGACCCGGAGCGCGCGGCCCGCGAAAGCCCTTTCGGCGGCACCATCGCGCACGGCTTCCTCACCCTCTCGCTCATCGCGCCGACTGGCTTTGAACTGCTGGTGGCCCGCGTGCAGATCAAGTCCGTGGTCAACTACGGACTCGAGAAGGTGCGCTTCATCACCCCGGTGCGCTCCGGCAAGCGCGTGCGCAACCGCATCAAGCTCGCCGCCGTCGAGCATAAGGGCGCGAACCGCCACCTCGTGACGACGGATAACTCGCTGGAGATCGAGGGCGAGACGCGCCCGGCACTCACCGCGAGCGCGCTGGCCATCTTCCTCGCGTAGCGCGCCGCCTCAGGCGCGCATCCGCGCGCCCCGCGGATCGACCACGGCGCCCGCCTCGCGGCGCGCCGTGCGCCGTTCGCCGATGATCTCGATCTCAAAGCCCGAGTCCGCCTGTGCCAGCGCCACCGGCACGTAGCCGAGCGCCAGCGAGCGACCCACGCTGTGGCCGTAGGCGCCGGAGGTGACCCAGCCCACCACCCGCCCGTCGTGCCAGATCGGCTCGTCCCCGAGAGCGTCCGCATCGCCGGCCTCCACGCTGAAGGTCAGGAGGCGCAGCTTGCCGCCGCCGTCGCGCTCCTCGAGCGCCGCCGCGCGGCCCACGAAATCGCCCTTCTTCAGGTCCACGAAGCGCCCCAGGCCCGCCTCGTAGGGCCCGTAGATGGGGCGGTACTCGCGCGCCCAGGTGCCGAAGCTCTTCTCGATGCGCAGCGTGTTCAGGGCGCGGCCGCCGAAGAGCTTCAGGGCCCGATCGGCACCAGCGTCCCTGAGCAGCTCATACAGGGCGCGCTGGTAGTCACTCGTCACCCAGATCTCGTAGCCAAGTTCGCCGGTGAAGCTGATGCGCCCGACGAGCGCGGGCACCATCCCCACGTCCAGCTGCCGGAAGGACAGGAAGGGGAACGCCTCGGCCGAGAGGTCCTCGCGCACCAGGGACTGCAACAGCGCGCGTGATCCGGGCCCGGCCACCGAGAGGCCCACATACTGCATCGCGCACGGACGCACGCTCACGCCCGCCGGCGGCGCGTGACGCTCGAACCAGCGCCGGTAATAGACCTCCGCCGCATAGGTGCACACGAGGAACACGCGCTCGGCTGACACGCGGCACATGGTGAAGTCGCCGATCAGCTTGCCGCGCTCGTTCAGCATCGGCGTCAGCGCGATGCGGCCCACCTGCGGCACGCGGTTCGCCATGACGTACGACAGCCACGCCTCGGTGCCCGGACCTGTAACCTCGAACTTGCCGTAGTTGGAGATCTCCAGCAGCCCGACGCCACTGCGCACCGCCTGGCACTCCGTCGCCACGTGCGGATGCGCGTTGGAGCGGCGAAACGTGATGTCCTCGTGCGCCTCGGCGGCGCTCGGGGCGAACCACAGCGGGTGTTCGAGCCCGCAGTAGTCGCCGAACACGGCGTGCGCGGCCCCGAGGCGCTCGTAGATGGGCGTAGTGCGCAGCGGCCGCGCCGCGCTGAGCTCCTCGTTGGGAAAGCGGATGCGAAAGCGCCGCGAGTAGTTCTCGCGGACCTTGGCGTTGGTGTAGGCCAGGGTCGCCCAGTCGCCATAGCGCGCCACGTCCATCGCCCACACGTCCGCGCCCGGGTCCCCCTCGACCATCCACTGCGCCAGGGCGAGGCCGACGCCGCCGCCCTGGCTGAACCCGGCCATCACGCCACAGGCGACCCAGAAGTTCTTCAGCCCGCGCACGGGGCCCACGAGCGGGTTGCCGTCGGGGGCGAAGGTGAAGGGGCCGTTCACGACCTTGCGGATGCCCACCTCGCCGAGCGCCGGGAAGTGCTCGAAGCCGACCTCGAGGCTGGGCGCGATGCGCTCGAGGTCATTCGGCAGCAGGCTCTGTGCGAAGTCCCACGGCGTCTGCCGCGCCGACCAGGGGACGCCGGCGCGCTCGTAGGTCCCGAGCAGCATGCCGCCGCGCTCCTGGCGCGTGTAGATCTCGCCCTCGAAGTCGATGCAGTGCAGCTGCTCCTTCTGGCCCTTCAGCTGCGGCAGGTCCTCGGTGATCAGGTACTGGTGCTCCATCGCCAGCACCGGCAGCTCGAGCCCCACCAGGCGTCCGACCTCGCGCGCCCACAGCCCGCCCGCGTTGACGACGTGCTCGGCGTGCACGTTGCCCTGCTCCGTGATCACGTCCCAGGAACCATCGGGCCGGGGCCGGAGGTCCACGACGCGGTTGTGCCGCACCACCGTGGCGCCGCCGAGCTGCGCCGCCTTGGCATAGGCCTGCGTGACGCCGTAGGGGTCGACGTGGCCTTCGATCGGGTCGAAGAGCCCACCGACGAAGTGCTTCTTGTTCATGAGCGGGAAAAGCCGCGCCGCCTCGTCGACCGATATCAGCTCGAGCTCCATCCCGAGGTAGCGGCCGCGCGCCTTGGTCATCTTCAGCCAGTCGAGGCGCTCGCGCGTGCCGGCGAGCATCACCCCGCCGGTCAGGTGCATGCCGCAGGACTGCCCGGTGAGCCGCTCGAGCTCCTGGTAGAGGTTGATCGTGTACTGCTGCAGCTTGGCGACGTTCGGGTCCCCGTTCACGGTGTGCATGCCGCCGGCGGCATGCCAGGTCGAGCCGCAGGTGAGCTCGCCGCGCTCGATCAGCATTACCTCTCGCCACCCGGCCTTGGTGAGGTGATACAGCACGCTCACGCCGACGACCCCGCCGCCGATCACCACCACCCTTGCGTCACTCTGCACGAAGTCCTCCGTCCGCTACTCGTTTGACACCGCCAGCTGCACGGGCGGATGCGCCGCGGCGCTGCGGGTCCCGAAGCGCTCGATCAGCCAGGAGCGAAACAGCGCGATCGCCGTGTCGCCCAGACCCTCCGGGTGGGTCGTGAGGTAATAGCCATAGCCGTCATCGAGCGTGGCCTCGAAGGGCTTGACCAGCCGCCCCTCGCGCAGCTCCTCGGCAAACAGGTTCGTGTCCACGAGCGCGATGCCCTGGCCGCCGAGCGCGTACTGCGCGGCCAGCACGGCGGTGTCGAACACCAGTCCACGCTCGATGTTCACCCCGTTCAGGCCCTGCGCGCGCACGAACTGCGACCACACGTGGTGGCGCGGCAGCTCGGCGATGCGCACGTGCACGATCTCGTTGGCCTCGATGAAGCCGGCCAGGTCCTTGCCGCGGTGCGCGGCGGCGATGTCCGGATGGCACAGGATGCTCAGGCGCACCGGCCACAGGAGGTCGGTCACGAGGTCCGTCACCGCGGGCTTGGAGTACACCACGGCCACATCCACATCCCCGAGCGGCGGGCCGACCCCGTAGGGGCTGATGAGGTCGATGTCGACCTCGGTGCTGGCGCGGCGGAAATCGCGCAGGATCGGCACGGCGAGCTGCACGGCGAAGCTCGGCGGCATCTGCACCCGCAGCGTCCGCTGCACTGGCGCGCCCTCGTTGCGGATGTCATCGAGCGCGTACTCGAGGCGATCAAAGGACTTCACCACCGCCGGCAGCAGGTGCTGGCCCGCCTTGGTGAGGGTGAGCGCGTGCGGGCGCCGTTCAAAGAGCTGCACCCCGGTGAGCCGCTCCAGCGCGATCACGTGACGCGAGAGCGCGCTCTGGGAGATGAGCAGCGCGTGCGCCGCGGCGGTGAAGCTGCCGTGCTTGGCGACCCCCTCGAAGGCCCGCAGGGCGTTCAGCGGCAGCCAGCGCCGGTCGATGGTCTTTTTCTGCATGCGCGCTATCCCGGAGGCCTTGCCCTTCACACTCGCCATACTCGCCCAGAGTGCAGCCTCCCGCCAAGGGAGCCTTGTCTTCCAATGCTTTTTTTCGATGCGGGTAGAGAATTTCTCGGCTTTGAGGGGCCGCGCGGCTGTGGAACCCTCAGCGCTCACACGCGAGCGACGGGCCGTCCCATGAATGCACGCCCTGCCCCCGCCGGAGTGGCTGCCGCGCCGGCTCACAAGATCGCCACCATCGCGATCAGCCACCACCGGCTGCCGTTGAGCCCGCCCTTCAATGCCAGCTGGGACACCAAGCCGCGCGTGCATTTCGATGCGACCCTCGTGCGGGTCAGCACCGACACCGGACTCACCGGCTTCGGCTCCGGCGATCTGATGCTCGGCTTTGCGGGGCACGAGGACCTGTTCATCGGCCGCGACCCGTTGGCGCTGGAGCGCCACTACCGGGTGCTCTCGAACATCGACTTCCACTACGGGCGCTGCTGGCCGCTGGACCTGGCGCTGTGGGACCTCGCCGGCAAGATCCTCGGGGCCCCGTGCTGGAAGCTCCTCGGCGGCCTCTCCCACCGGGTGCGCGCCTACGCATCCTCCGGGACGCTGCGCGACCCGTCGGCGCAGGCGGATGCCGCCGAACGCTTCCTCGGGCAGGGATTTCCCGCGGTGAAGCTGCGCTTCCATCGCGGTGACTGGCGCGATGACGTCAAGGCCCTCGAGGCGGTGCGCGCGCGCGTCGGCGACCGCCTGGAGCTGCTGGTCGACTGCAACCAGGGCTGGCGGCTGCCCTGGGACATCGAGGCGGCCTGGACCTTCAAGGACGCGCTCGCCGTCGCACGCGAGCTCGAGCGGCTGAACGTCTACTGGATGGAGGAGCCGCTGCACCGCGCCGACCATGCCGGCATGCGGGCGCTGCGCGAGGCCACCGACGTGCGCGTCGCCGCGGGCGAGATGACCCGCCAGCTGCATGAGCTGCGCGACCTGATGACAAACGGCTGCGTGGACGTGCTGCAACCGGACGTGGCGCTGGTGGGCGGCATCACCGGACTGAAGCGCATCGCCATCATGGCGCAGGAGCACCACCTGCTCTTCACGCCGCACACCTGGACGAACGGCATGGGGGTGACGGCCAACGCGCACCTGAGCGCCGGCCTCGGCGATACCCCGTTTCTGGAGTTTCCCTACGACCCGCCCGAGTGGAGCCTGGCGCGTCGCGACTACCTCATGGCCGAGCCCCTGATCGCCGATCGCGACGGCTGGATCAACCTGGGAGAGGCTCCGGGCATGGGCTACGCGCTCGACGAGGCCCGCCTGCAGGCGACGCGCATCGCTTAAGACAGATCTGCGCCGCGGGCGCCGGCCCCTTCGGCCGCCGGCGCCAGGTGCCGCAGCGGCGCGAGATACGCGGCGTAGTTGCGCCAGCGGCCGGCCGATGCGCTGTGCAGCTTCTGGCGCACCTGCCATTTGCTGGCCGTGATGACCACGCGGTCGGTCTGATAAAACTCCAGGCAGCGCGGCTCCCACGGCAGTCCGACGAACTCCAGCATCCGCCGCGTCCAGCCTTCCGCATCCTCGATGAGCCCTTCGTAGGGAATCTCCAGCAGCGCTGCCGCGGGCAGCACGCTGCGCCAGTGATCCATGATGCGCAGGTACTCGCCGTAGTAGTGCGCGAGGTTCTCAAGGTCATTGGCGTAGGGACTCACGTTGAAGAAATTCTGAAAGTACACCGACACGCAGGTGTCGAGCGGATGGCGCTGCATGTGGATGATGCGCGCGCGCGGGAATGCCGCGTGGATCACTCCGGCGTAGAGGAAATTCGCGGGCATTTTGTCCGTGACCCGCAGCGCCGCGCCCGCCGGCGCGCTCAGAAGCTGCAGATAGTCGTACGCCAGGCGCGCCAGGTTCCCGGCCGCGACCTCGCCCGCGGCGCTTTGCTTCTCCAGCGCGGCAAACGCCCGGTCCCAGAACCTCACTTCCCCGGCGCCGAACACCGCCGGGTGCGAGGCGAGGATCTGCTCGGTGAGCGAGGTGCCCGAGCGGGGCATGCCGATGATGAAGACGGGCTGTTCGGAATCGCAGGCTCCGGGATGCACCTGGCGGACGGATTCGGCATTGCAGAAGCCGATGATCCGGTCGACGAGCTGCTCCAGTCGCGCGCGGTCGTAGCTTGAACCATAGCGCTTGCTCAGCTCATTCGCCTGCCGGTAGCTGCCGAACGCGTGGTCGTACTCACCGACGTCATCGAAGTACTTGCCGAGCGCGTAGCGCAGATGAATCTCCTGGTCCAGCGGCAGCGGCTTAGCCAGGAGTTGCTCGGCACCCCGAAGCCAGGTGGTATCGTCCCGGGTCATGCGCCGGTGCGCGGCGATGCTGCCGTACGCGGGGACGAAGTCGGGCTTCACGGCGATGGCGCGCTGGAACAGCTCCTGCGCCTGCGCGAACTGGCCGCGGTCGGCGCGCAGCTCACCGAGCAGTGCGAGCGCGTCGGGGCTGTCCGGGGCGAGCGCGAGCGCCGCCTGACAGCTCGCCTCGGCCTGCGCGAACAGGCCCTGCACCCGCAGTGCCGCCGCGAGCCCCAGGTGCGCCGGCGGACTGTGCGGCTGCGCAGCCAGGGCGTTGCGGAAGCTCGCGAGCGCCTCGGGGATGCGGCGTGAGTCCAGCAGCGCGTAGCCGAGATTGCAGTGACTGTCGGCGCGCGCCGGATCCAGCTCCACGGCCTGCCGATAGACGGCCAGGGCTTCGCGACGCTCGCCCTGCTCCCGCAATGCGTTGCCCAGGTTATTCAGCGCCTCGACGTACGCGGGGCTGAGCCTGAGCGCCTCCCGGTAGCTCGCGATGGCCGCGGCGCGCTGACCTAAGGCGGCGAGCAGGAGCCCGAGGTTGTTGTGCGCCATACTCAAGTGCGGCGCGAGCGCGATCGCCCTGCGGCTGGAGTCAATCGCCTGCTGCAGTTGCCCGAGTTGCCGCAGGGCGTTCGCCAGGTTGCACAGCACCGGCGCATCGTCGGGTTTGAGCGTGAGTGCCCGTCGATAGCAGGCGACCGCATCCGCAGGCTGGCCGAGCTCGAGCAGCGCATTTCCCAGATTGTTGTGCGCCTCGTAGCGGCGCGGCTCGATCTGCAGCGCCCACTGGTAGAGCGTCACCGCTTCGCGCGGCCGCCCCAGCGCCCGCTGGGCATCCGCGGCGTCCATGAGCGCGTCGGGGTCGCGCGGCTCGAGCGTGAGCGCGCGGCGCAGGCTCACGAGCGCCGCCTCCCACTCCCTGCGATCGTGCAGCTCAGCTCCGAGGTTGCGGTGGGCCTCCGCATCCTGCGGCAGCAGCTCGGCCGCGCGACGCAGCGCCGGCAGCGCGTCCTTGCCCTGGCGCATGAGCGCTACGCTCAGCACCTTCCACAGCATCCCCGCGTCAGGCTGCGCGCGCAGCAGCGCACTCGAGCGTTCCTCCGCCTCAGGCAGTCGACCCTGATTGATCAGGCCCACCAGTGCGCCGATCTCCTCGGCAGCAGCGATTGACGTGGCGGGCGCGGCTGGTTCGTGGCGTCCGCAGCAATGCTTGAATTTCCTGCCGCTGCCGCAGGGGCATGGATCGTTGCGGCCCGCTCGCATAGCCACCCTACTCTGCGCGGTAGCGGGTGAGCGCATCACCGAGGGCGCTTTTCAGCGGCTCGAGCCATGGCTCGAAGTTCTTCCACTGCTGCAGGCCCTCCCGATAGATCGCCTGGCGAACCTGTTCGGAGCTCGCCGTGCGCACGCTGCGTTGGGTCTCATGAAACGTCACGCACTGCGGCTCGAACCTGAGCCCGCAGAAATCCAGCAGCCGCTGCACGCTGCCTTGCAGGTCATCCACGACGTCCTCGTGATACACCCGCAGGACGCGCCCCGGCAGCACCCGGTCCCAATGCCGCATCAGCTCAAGATAGGTGCGGTAGTAACGTGCGATGTCCTCGATGCTGTAGGTGAATTCCTGGCCGTTCGCGAACAGCTGCTTGTAATTGCTGAAGCAGCACGCCATCGGCTCACGCCGCGCATCGATGATGCGCGCATTCGGCAGCATGAGGTGGATCAGGCCGACGTGCCGGAAGTTGTTCGGCATCTTGTCGATGAAATGGGCCTTGTCGCTGCGATAGATGCGCGTGTCGGCGAGGTATTCCTCGCCGAGCTTGGCAAAGTCCGCGGCGCTCAGGCTCGTGAGGATGCGCGGGTAGCGGGCGTTGTTCGGATCAGGTTCGATGCCGCGCAGCCGGGTGACGATCTGCTGCACATTGGGGAGTTCCTGCGTGCCCTCCACCTGCGAGTGCGACGCGAGAATCTGCTCGAGCAGCGTCGAGCCCGAGCGCGGCAGACCGACGATGAAGATGGGATCGGGACTGGGATTACCCGAGCCGCGGCGGCTGGCGAAGAACTCGGCCGTGCACACCTGGATCTGCTGCTGCGTATTGTTCTCAATGAGCTCGGGGCGATAGCGGCATTCGGGGCGCTTGAGCTCGTTGCCGAGGCGGTAATGACGGAATGACTCCGCAAAATCGCAGCGGTCCTCGAGCGCCTTGCCGAGCGCGAAACACAGGTGGTAGCGGTCGACGAGCGCGGTCGTTGGCGCCGCCAGGGCGCCGCGCATGCGCGTCACTTCCTCATCCGTGAAGCGGTAGGTCTTGAGGTTCGCCAGGCTCCAGTAGGCGTCGCCGAAGTCCGGGCGGCACTGCGCCGCGCGGTGATACGACTCGATCGCCGCCTGGGTCTGCCCGAGCGTCTTCAGCGCGTGGCCGATGGACAAGTGGGTCTCGGCATCCGCCGCTCCCCCCACGAGCAATTCCTGATACAGCCTGATCGCGCGTGCGTGCTCGCCGAGTCCCACGCAGCAGGCGGCGAAGAGCGCCTTGAGCGCAGGACTGTCGGGCTCATCGCGCAGCAGGGTATCGATCTGCGTGCGCGCTTCCTGATGGCGGTGCAGCTCCACGAGTACCGAGGCGTACTCGTGCCGCGCGGCGCGGTAGTCCGGCGCCCGCTCGATCACGGCGGCCAGCAGCACCTGCGCGTCAAAGTACACCTTGTGCGCCATGCCGATTCGGGCCAGCAGGCGCATCGCTTCGATGTGGTCACCATGCTGGAGCAGGTAGGCGCGCACCACGGCCTCGGCCGGTTCCAAGTCCCCGTCCATGAACAGCGCGGTGGCGAGAACCACCTCCTGGGGCAGGCTGCGCAGCTTCGCCACGTGGCTGCCGGCCAAGGCGGCATTGTTCGCGTCCCGCTGCATGCGGTAGAGGCCCTCGAGCATCCCCCAGCTTCCGGGCAGGGCATGGTTGAGATTCACGGCCCGCAGGAAGGCCTCGATGGCCGGCGGCGCCTGACGCAATTCCACGTAGCAACGCCCGCGCTCCTCGTAGAGGCGGCTGAAGCGCGGATGCTCACGCTCGAGCGTGGCGAGTGTCTTTAGGG
>Ga0316624_10000921_pt1 | contig 10947 bp, 10 predicted proteins | sample OWC_Aug_N3_C1_D5_FD_207657 | JGI IMG/M metagenome (GOLD analysis project Ga0316624, IMG submission 207657) | Wetland soil microbial communities from Old Woman Creek delta, Ohio, United States - OWC_Aug_N3_C1_D5_A | ecosystem: Environmental > Terrestrial > Soil > Wetlands | place: USA: Ohio...
GGTCGGACCGGAGGGAGATACCGTAATAGATGCCAGCGTCCCGCCGCTGTTACCACAACTCATGAAACCTATCGAAGCCGCTAAAAGCGCGGCAACGACTATACTGCCATACTTCAGAGTCTTCATTATTCTCTTCTCCCTGTGGTATACCTTAAAGATAGCTCGCAGCCCCTTTAAACAGCCTGCAGGGTTACGGACAGCAGATTGCATATTAACAGAAAGCTTTTTTATTTTCAATGGCAAAACAAAAGACCCGAGGGCATTCGAACTGTGATTCGTACGCTCCGTATTTGTCCTCGTGCTCCAAGATGGTACATCTTAATCCGATTTTTCATTTTGTCTGTGGCAGAGTAACTTCAAGTTATCCAGGGATTGTTACTGTCACGTTTTTTTATTGACTTTGACGCATTAACATAGTAGTTTTTGCACTATGATACGGAAGGCGAACATAACGGATGTGAAAGCGATCCAGTCGCTCGTTAACCAGTTTGCCGACTCGGGCCAGATGCTTCCCCGCAGCCTCAACGAGCTGTATGAATATTTACGAGATTTCCACGTGTTCGAGGAAAAGGGCTCGCTTATCGGCGTTTGTGCGCTCCACGTGAGTTGGGACGGAATTGCCGAGATCCGGTCGCTTGCAGTACGGCGAGACAGGATGAAACAGGGAATTGGGGCCGATCTGGTGCGACACTGCCTCGCGGAAGCCGCTCAACTTCAGATCGAAAGGATCTTCGTGTTGACCTACCAGGACAAATTCTTCAGAAAACTGGGTTTTAGCGACGTTGACAAGAAGGAGCTCCCTCACAAAATTTGGACTGACTGCCTCAACTGCATCAAGTTTCCCGACTGCGATGAGTCTGCGCTCATCATCACGATCCCGAGACCGTAGAAAGCCCATCTTCCCGTCAATGGCATAGGGGTTGCAACTAGCCCCACCGTTGGCGGTTCTGTTTTGTCTTGTTGCGTATAAAACGATCATAAATCAATATGTTATCGCTTTACATTCATATTCCATTTTGTGTTGGAAAATGTCACTACTGTGGCTTTTATTCCACAGTCTATACTCAGGAGCAGGCGAATGAGTATGTCGCAGCCCTGTGTCTCGAGGCCGCAAACAATCAGCATGTGTTCAATGCCCGGACATTCGACAGCGTATATATCGGCGGGGGGACGCCGACCGTACTTTCCTCCGACCAGTTAGAGAAGCTTATCGCTGCCATACATAAGAATTTTCATATTTCAAAGGACGCTGAATATACGATTGAAGCGAACCCCAAAACGGTTTCAGACAGTCAGCTGACCCTGTTACGGGAAGCAGGCGTAAACAGGCTGAGCCTGGGAGTGCAGTCTTTTAACGATGATGTCCTGAAAACCCTGGGAAGGCTTCACAGTGCAAGGGAGGCTGCTGACGCTTTCGCGATTGCCAGAAGCGCCGGGTTTACCAATATCGGCCTCGATCTTATATACGGCGTCCCGGGTCAGACCGATATTCAGTGGAATGAAACCCTCGACAGGGCCATTCTCCTGAAGCCGGAGCACGTTTCCACATATAGTCTGTCTGTCGATGAAGGTTCCCGGTTCAGGAGAGATGCAGAGGCAGGCAGATTTGCGCTGCCCGGGGACGAACTGGTGGCGACCATGTATGAACGAGCTGTGAACGACCTGGGCCTGGCAGGCTACAGCCGTTACGAAATCTCAAATTTTTCTCTTCCCGGTTTTATCTGCCGTCACAATATGAACTATTGGGAACGGGGAGAGTACCTCGGGCTCGGTCCCGGTGCGTGGTCGTTTATCACCGGCAGGAGATATCGTACTATTGCCGATGTGCGCGAATACTCCCTGCGGATGAATGCAGGACGGTCTATCATTGAGGACGAAGAAGTCGCAAGCTTCCGGCAGGCCGCGAACGAAACAATCATGCTCGGCCTCAGGACGGCCCGGGGTGTGGACCGTGTACGCTATGAACGGGTCTTCGGCGCCGATACAGTACAGCTACTCGAGAAGAATGCAGCTCCGCTGAAACAGGCAGGTCTGATCGAGGAATCGAAAGGACGGATCAGGCTCACGGAAAAAGGTTTTTTGCTTGCAGATGAAGCCCTGGCGAGGCTTGTTTTGTAAATTTTTGTTTACACATCACCTTGTAAATGCTATAGTAATCCGTTCTTAGCCGAGGATGTGGAGGTCGCCCAGAAAAGTGTTTAGAAAATTTGTAGTTACCGGATTTTGCGCCCTCATGCTTTTCTCCCTGCAGACGGTTTCCAGAGCGGCAGAACCAGCAAAAATTGATGAGGCAGTAAAGATTACCCTGATCGAAGTTCAGGGCAATAAACGGATAGAGACGGCCACGATTCTCGCCAAGATCAAAACCAAAGAAGGCGGGATTTTTTCTCTGGCGCAGATCAAGGAAGACATCAAGACGCTGTATCAGCTCGGACACTTCGAAGACGTCCAGGTCAAAACAGAGGGATTTGAGAACGGGCTCAAGGTCATTTTTTCCGTCAAGGAAAAACCGCTCATCCGCGAGATCACCTTCGAAGGCAATGACGAACTGACCACGGAGAAGCTGAAAGAGGGGATGACCCTGCTTCCGAGGACGGCGTTTAATGTCCAGCTCATCCAGGAAACTGCCGAAAAGATACGGCTGAAATACCAGGATGACGGTTACTACAACACCGTTGTCGTTCCGGTAATCTCGGAGCTGCGGGGCGGCGACCGGAACGTCGTTTTCTATATCGAAGAAGGTAAGAAGGTAAGGCTGTCTGAAATCATCATCACCGGCAATAAGGCGTTATCGGCGAAAGAAATCAAGAAGCCGCTCAAGACCCAGGAGCACTGGTTGTTTTCGTTCTTAGGCCGGAGCGGCACACTGCGGACAGAAGAGCTCAAGGAAGACCTTGAGACCATCAGGAACCTCTATTACAACAAGGGCTACATTCAGGTGCAGGTGGATGAGCCGGTCATCAAGCTGAAGAACCCTGCGAAGAAAGACAAGCTCGTCGTATATATCAATATCAAGGAAGGCGACCAGTTCAGGGTCGGCTCGGTCACATTCAAGGGCAACTCGATTCTTTCCGACAACGAGCTCGAGAAGGAGATCAAGCTCAAGCAGGGCGATATTTTCAGCAGGGAAGTGCTCAGGCAGGATGTGAACAGAATCATGGACCGCTACGATGGCCTCGCCCGGCCCTTTGCCAGCGTGGTGCCGCTCTTCAACATCGACCAGGGCAAAAAGACCACCGCCATCAGCATCGACATCCAGGAGGGAGGCGAGGTCACGATCGGCAGGATCAACATCGCCGGCAATTCCAAGACCAGGGACAAGGTGATCCGGCGCGAGATGCGGCTGGACGAGGGAGACCTTTACAGCAAAAAAGCGATCAAACGCAGCTACGAGCGGATCAACAACCTTAACTTTTTCGAGACGGTGGACATCGTACCTGAGCGCCGGCTGCAGGAGCCGGTGATGGACCTCAACGTCAAGGTCAAGGAAAAGATGACCGGCATGTTGAGCCTGGGCGGCGGCTACAGTTCGGTTGACAAACTTGTGGGGATAGCCGAAATAACGCAAGGGAACCTCGGCGGCCGAGGCCAGCTGCTGAAATTCAAGACACAGTGGGGCGGCACGCATAAGATCCTGATGGCCAGCTTCATGGAACCTTATCTCTTCGACAAGCCGGTCTGGGGAAGGGTGGATGTTTATCGTCAGGAGCAGGAATTCGACGGCTACAGGCTCTATTCGAGCGGATTTGCCCTCGGCGTCGGCAAAAGCTTTGACGAATTTCTATCCGGTTCGCTCCGATACGGCTTGGACCAGTCGGAGGTAAGAGATATCATCGTAACTCCTTTACCGCTCGCGCTGCTGCAACAGCTCGATAATTACGGGACGGTCGTAACCACGAGCGCATTCACCGCGTCCCTGACTCGGGACTCGCGGGATTATTATCTTGACCCGAAGACGGGTTCGAGAAACACCATCTTTGTTGAATACGCCGGCGGTCCCCTCGGCGGAGACCCCAGCTTTATCAAGTCCGTGGCCGATTCTGCATGGTATTTCCCGCTGTTCTGGGACACGGTGTTCATGGCCCGGGGAAGGATCGGGTCCGTCGGTTCATTGATCGACAAACCCGTACCTATCGGCGAAAGGTTCTTTGTCGGTGGCAGCGGCACGGTCCGCGGCTTCCGGTACGGCACCGCCGGTCCTGTGGATATCCTGAACAACCGCGTGGGAGGCACCAAGGAGCTTATCTTTAATTTGGAGTACAACTTCCCGCTCGTACCGGCCGCGCGGCTCAAGGGAGTGATTTTCTACGACATGGGCCGTGCCTTCGACGACGGCTTGTCCCGGAAGGCAGACGAGCCGAACCAGATAAGCCTGCGGGAATTAAGGCATGCCTGGGGCTGGGGATTCTGGTGGCTTTCGCCGCTCGGTCCGCTCCGGTTCGAGTGGGGCTATATCATCCATAAAAAACCCACGGACGAAGCGAGCGAGTTCGAGTTTTCAATCGGCACGCTGTTTCAGTGATGGGGGATAATATGATTATTATTAATGGACAGAAAAAAAGGAGGCTTTAATGAAGAAAATTTTGATGATAGTTGCAGCAATAAGCCTGATCGCGACAAGCGCACTGGCAGCGGGCGGCAAGATCGCCTACGTTGATACTCAGGCGGTCTTTGACAAAACTCAGCTCGGCAAGAAATATCAGGCAGTCGTGCGGGAATATTTTGAGAGCCGCAAGAAGATACTGGACATGGACGCCGACGAGATCCAGAAACTGCAGGAAGATTACGGCAAACAGAAGCAGGCGAAGCTGCTGAACGACAAGGCACAAAAGGAAAAAGAAGAGACCATCAGCCGTAAAATCAACGATTTTGAAAAGAAACGTACTGAGTTCACGAACGAGATCAGCAAAAAGAACGAAGAGTTGTCGAACGAATTCAACCAGCAGATGGTTGTCGTGCTGAAAGAGATCGCAAAAAAGGAAAAAGTGTCCTTGGTTTTAAACAAGACGATCAACATTATGTCGAAGGCCGAGGTCCCCTCGGTCCTGTATGCCGATGAGGACATCGATCTGACCGACAAACTCATTGTCGAGATGAACAAAAAAGAAGAGGTCAAAAAATAGCGGGAGAAAGCTGCTTACGGCAGCGGGGAATCATCATGAAGTTGAATGATTTAGCGGTTCTCCTGGGTGCGGAATTGTCCGGATCCGGGGATGCCGAGATTACGGGCGCAGCGGGGGTACGCGAAGCAGGTGAAGGGCACATCACTTTCATCGCGGGGAAGAATTATCTTAAAGATCTCGAACGTTCCCGGGCCTCGGCGGTCCTTGTGCCGATGGACACACCGGATATGCCCTTGCCAATGCTGCGGGTAAAAAATCCCCGGCTTGCCTTCGCCCGGGCGATCGAGCTCTTTTATGTAAAACCGTACAGCCCTGCAGGCATCAGCGACCGGACCGCTGTCGGGAAAGACGTTACCATCGGCAAGGACTGCTCAATTCATCCCTTTGCCGTACTCGCTGACAACGTGCGGATCGGCAATCGCGTCGTGATCTACCCCGGAGTGTACGTGGGACAGGATTCCGTTATCGATGATGACTCTGTCATTTACGCGAATGTCAGCATCGGACACAAGATAGCCCTGGGCAAGCGCGTCATTGTTCATTCCGGCACGGTGATCGGCAGCGATGGGTTCGGTTTTGTGACCGAAGGCGGAACACATCACAAAATTCCGCAGGTAGGCGGCGTTATCATCGAAGATGATGTTGAGATAGGCGCCAACTGTTCAATCGACCGTGCTACCCTCGGGAACACCCTGATAAAGAAAGGGACCAAGCTCGACAACGCGGTTCATGTTGCCCATAATGTTGCGATCGGCGAGCACTGCTTGATCGCCGGCCAGGTTGGCATTGCCGGGAGCAGTACGCTCGGGAACTACGTGGTCTTCGGAGGCCAGGTCGCAGTGTCGGACCACATAACCCTGGGAGACGGGGTCATGGCAGGCGGCAGGGCGGTCATCACGAAAGACGTGGAGGCGGGCCAGGTCATCGCGGGCTTCTACGCCATGCCGGTCAGGGACTGGCTCAAGGTGCAGGCGGTCCTGCCGAAATTACCGGAGCTCAAGAAGGCAATCGCAAACATGGAAAGACAAATAACGATTTTGAAGGAAAAAATAACCGACAAGGAAAAGGGGGAACAATCATGATTGGAATTCAGGAAATTATCGAGACACTTCCCCACCGATATCCGTTTCTTCTGGTCGATAAAATCCTCGAACTGGAGCCGAACAAGCGAGTAGTGGGAATTAAAAACGTGACCATAAACGAACCCTTTTTTCAAGGGCACTTTCCAGGTCATCCGATAATGCCGGGAGTTCTGCTCCTGGAGGCGATGGCGCAAACGGGCGGCGTATTGGCGCTCAAATCGGTCCCCAAAGAAGAAGTAGCGAGTAAAGTGATATATTTTATGAGCATCGACAAAGCAAAATTCCGAAAACCCGTGGTTCCTGGGGACCAGGTTCGCTTCGAGCTTGAATTGACAAAAGCGCGTTCGAACATCAGAGCTTTCACGGCCAAGGCACTCGTGGACGGCGTGGTCGTGGCAGAGGCCGAATTGATGGCCATGATCGTGGATAAGTGATTCTTATGATCCAGGAGAAATGTGTGAATATTCATCCGACAGCTATCGTGCATCCGGGCGCCCGGATCGGCGAGGGGGTGGAGATCGGTCCCTATTCGGTCATCGGCGAACATGTCGCCATCGGCAAAGATACGAAGATCGCTTCACATGTATTGGTCGAGGGGTGGACCACGATCGGCGAGAGAAACCACATCCATTCTTTTTCGAGCATCGGCACGCCGCCGCAGGACATCGGCTACCGTGACGAAGAGACGTACCTCGTCATCGGTAATGACAACGTCATCAGGGAATGCGCGACCGTGCATCGGGCGACGACCAAAGAGGACCGGAAAACGGTGATTGGCGACAGGAACTTCCTTATGGCCTACTCCCACGTTGCCCACGATTGCAAACTGGGGGACAACATCATCATGGCCAATTCGGTCGCCCTCGGCGGGCACATTGTTATCGGCGACCACGCCATTGTCGGGGGGATCGTTGCGGTGCACCAGTTTGTGAAGATCGGCCCGTACGCCATCATCGGCGGGCAATCGGCCGTATCCCTCGATATTCCCCCCTATGTCAGCGCCGCCGGTAACCGGGCACAGCTGTACGGTCTTAACCTCGTCGGTCTCAAGAGAAAAGGGTTCAGCGATGCCGCCATCGCAACGCTTAAGAAGGCCTATAAAATCATATTCCGGTCCGGATTGACGCAGGATGAGGCCATCCATAAGGCGCTGGAGGATTTCCCGGATTCACCCGAAGTGCAGACGCTCGTGGATTTCATCCGCGCTTCAAAACGCGGTATCACGAGATAGGGCGTCGGAAAACAGACGATCGCGAACTATGAATAAAATTGGTTTGATCGCCGGTAACGGGACTTTTCCCCTTGCATTTGCGCGAGCGGCAAAAGAGAAGGGAATGCAGGTTATCGCCGTGGCCCACGAGGGAGAAACCCTTCCCGAGCTTTCACAGTGGGTGGATGCCATTTACTGGATCAAGGTGGGGCAACTCGGCAAACTCATTTCCATCTTCAAGGAGCAAGATGTTCACGACGTTTTAATGGCCGGCGGGATCAAAAAGACCCGCTTGTTCAAGGGGGGCATGCCGGACCTTAGAGGGGCGGCTCTCCTTGCCAAGATGCTCTACAAAAAAGACGACTCTATCCTCCGCGCAGTTGCAGCTGAACTGGAATCCGAGGGCATTACGGTCCGGGAATCCACGCTCTACCTTGACAATTTGCTGGCTCCTGCAGGCGTATTGACCAGAAGAAAACCGTCAAAGGACGAACAGAAAGATATTGAATTCGGTTGGGAGACGGCCAAGGAGATCGGAAGGCTGGACATCGGACAGACCGTTGTCGTGAAGGACCAGACGGTGCTCGCGGTAGAGGCAATTGAGGGCACCGATGAGGCCATTCGTCGCGGCGGCCGTTTGTGCGGGCAGGGCGCTGTCGTGGTAAAGATCTGCAAGCCGCAACAGGACCTGCGTTTCGATCTTCCCGCCATCGGGGCACAAACGATAAAGGCGATGCACGAGGTGAACGCCTCCTGCCTGGCTGTTGAAGCGGGAAAGACCATTATCTTCGATCGGGAAGCGGTTATTGCAGCGGCTGACCATTCCGGAATTGCGATCGTGGCGATACAGGACCAGACAGGATTGTGATGAAGAACCTCAGGGTCGGAGTCATCGGCGTCGGTTATCTCGGGCAGTTTCATGCCGGGAAATATGCGGGCATTCCCGACGTGGAACTCGTGGGGGTCGTTGACGCGGACCCGGCCCGGGCAGCGCTGATCGCGAAGAAGCAGAATACGCGGGCATTCTCAGGACCGGAGCAACTGCTCGGCCTGGTTGATGCGGTGAACATCGTTGTCCCGACGGCGTATCATCACCGGGTGGCAAAGCGCTTTTTGGAGCAAGGGGTACACGTCCTTCTGGAAAAACCCATTACCGTTACCCTGGAGCAGGCTGATGAGTTGATCGACCTGGCAAACAGGAGGGGCCTGATCCTTCAGATCGGTCATATCGAGCGGTTTAATCCGGCTGTCACCGCGGTCAAGGCCCTGCTTAAGTCCCCGCGGTATATAACGGCTGAGCGGGCAGCGCCGTTTACGGTCCGCTGTACTGATGTGAATGTCGTGCTCGACCTGATGATCCACGACCTCGATATCGTTTCCGACCTCGCCGGGTCGGAACCGGAGGAAGTAAGCGCTGCGGGGGCTTCGGTCATTACGAACGAGATCGACATGGCAACGGCGAGGATCGTATTTCATAACGGGTGCGCTGCTGATGTGACGGCCAGCAGGGTATCGGACGAAAAAAAACGCCTGCTCCGCGTGTTCGACGAAGAGAGCGTATATGCGTCCGATTATCAGACGCAGAAGGCGTCTGTCTCGCGAAAGGGAGGCAACGCCGTCCCCGAACTGATCACGAGTGATATCCCCACCGAAAGGCGCGATACGCTGCATGAAGAGATACGGGCCTTTGTGCGGAGCGTTCAGACCGGGAGCCGGCCGCTTGTCTCGGGTGTGGAAGGGCGGAGAGCGCTGGCTCTTGCGCGGAGGATCAGCGACAATATCTGCAAAGGTATCAAGGGATTTGTCGCGGTTGAATAAACAACGCCTGGCGATCAAATTATCTGGTTCAGGTTTTTCGAAGTGAGCTTTTTTTTGAGGGGAGTTTTTTACGCATGCCGGTACCCATGGTAGATCTTAAAATTCAGTACGAAGCTATCAAAGAAGAGATCAACAGCGCCGTCCTCGGGGTCATTCAGAGCACGCACTTTATCCTCGGGCCGCACGGTAAGGCGCTTGAGCAGGAAGTGGCCGCATACCATGGAGTGAAGCACGCCGTGGCCGTGGCTTCGGGTACCGATGCCCTGCACCTTGCCCTGCTCGCTGCAGGGGTCAGGCGCAGTGACGAGGTTATCACCACGCCGTTCACGTTCATTGCAACGGCTGAAGCGGCATCCTACATCGGCGCCGTACCGGTCTTCGTAGATATCGATCCCGACACCTTCAATATGGATATAGCGAAGATAGAAGCGGCGATCACAACAAGAACGAAGGCGATCATCCCCGTTCATCTCTACGGGCAGCCCGTGGAGATGGAGGGGCTCATGCATATTGCCAAAAGGCGCGGCCTCAAGGTCATTGAGGATTGCGCCCAGTCTTTTGGTGCGGAATTCCGCGGGAAGAAGACCGGCGCCTTCGGGGATCTCGGCTGTTTCAGTTTTTTCCCGAGCAAGAACCTCGGGGGATACGGCGACGGCGGTATGGTGATCACCGATGATGAAGAACTGAGTGAAAGGCTCCGGAGCCTTAGGAACCACGGGAGCCATGTTCGCTATTACCATGACGAGGTCGGATTCAACAGCAGGCTGGACGAGATCCAGGCCGCAGTCCTGCGGATCAAGTTTCGGCATATTGATGAGTATAACGCAAAACGCAGGAAGAATGCCCTGCTGTACAACAGGCATCTTGCCGACGCCGAAATCAAAACTCCGTCCGAGCAGGACGGTACGAAGCATGTTTTCCACCAGTACACGATCAGGATCAAGGACCGGGACAATGTAAAAAAGAAACTCGATGCGGGCAATGTGACCTCATCCATGATCTATTATCCTGTGCCATTACATCTCCAGGCCGCATACAAAGACCTCGTCATGAGAGCCGGAAGTCTGCCGCAAGCCGAAAAGGCTGCGCAGGAGGTGCTGTCGCTTCCCATGTATCCAGAGCTGATGGAAGGGCAGATTCAACAAGTCGCTGACGCTGTTAAACAGGCACTATAAATGCGGATAAAGGCATGAGCAATGCGGGGTTGATTTGAGCATGAAGAAGGTCGTGATCATGTCCGGCGAGGCCTCCGGCGATCTTCATGGTGCTAACCTCGCGCGGGAGATCCGGAAGCAGGACCCGTCTATAGGCTTGTACGGTGTCGGAAGCAAGCAGATGAAAGACGCGGGCGTCAAGATGCTGGCCGATGCCTCGGAGATCTCTGTTGTCGGCATTACGGCGGTACTGACTCATATCGGCGCGATCTACCGGGTCTTCACTAAACTGAAACGGTTTCTTAAAGACGAGCGGCCGGACATTCTCGTTCTGATCGATTTTCCGGACTTCAACATAAGATTGGGGAAGGCCGCCCGGAAGCTCGGTATACCGGTGGTCTATTACATCAGCCCGCAGGTATGGGTCTGGCGGAAGGGCAGGATTAAGACGATTGCCGGAATAGTGAAGGCCATGATCGTCGTTTTTCCTTTCGAGGTCCCTCTGTACGAAAAAGCGGGCGTTGATGTCCGGTTCGTCGGACATCCGCTTACGGATGTTG
>Ga0316624_10000922_pt1 | contig 10946 bp, 9 predicted proteins | sample OWC_Aug_N3_C1_D5_FD_207657 | JGI IMG/M metagenome (GOLD analysis project Ga0316624, IMG submission 207657) | Wetland soil microbial communities from Old Woman Creek delta, Ohio, United States - OWC_Aug_N3_C1_D5_A | ecosystem: Environmental > Terrestrial > Soil > Wetlands | place: USA: Ohio...
CGACTCACCGATTGCGAGGTTCATCGCCAAGCGGGGAGAGGGACTTCACCACATCGGTCTGCGTGTCGAGGACATTCGCGCGGCGATGGCGGCACTCAGGACCGCTGGCCTGACGCTGCTGACGGAGGGTCCCGTGACTGGAGCCCATGGCTCACTCGTCTGCTTCGTCCATCCCAAATCGACTAGTGGGGTCCTATTCGAGCTCTGCGAGATTCGGGGGTGAAGGGTGGACCCGGGCGAGCTCGTCGTAGTGGGCTGCACCTCGCCGCGCGAGAAGTTCTGGGGCGTCCTGTTGGATCTCGCGCCGATCGGTGTGAAGCTGCGTGGCTTGCCGTTGCCGACCTTCGAGGACTACCTGGTACAAGTTGCCCATGGGCGCGAGCAGCTTCTGGGGGCCGTCACGATCTTCCTGCCCATGCACCGCGTGGAGCGGGTCGAGCTGGACGAGTCGATTGGCGCGGTCGAGGGGCTTGGCGCGCGCTTCCGGCGGACCACGGGCAGGGACCCTCGCGAACAGTTGCTCGGTGGCCTCGAAGCCACTCCGGCCCCGGCCGACGTGCAGTAGCGTTCCGACGCCCGCCGGGCGAGGCGCTCAGCGAGACTTCTGCTTGCTGCGGGTATTGAGAAAGGCGATGTGTGAGGCGATGCCCCGCATGATCGTCACCTCGCGCGCCGTCGGGGCCGCCCGTGCCAGCCACCGGCGGAGTTGATCCATGACCCGGGAGGGGTTCACCGGATCGAGGAAACCAGAGTCGGCCAGGGCATTCTCCAGCTGGGCGAAGGCCGCTGCCAGCTCCTCGGAAGAGGCGCACGTGTCCAGGGGGGGCCGCGGCGCGGTGGCCCTGAGATCGCTCCGCAGGATCGCCAGAACGACGGCGACTGCGTGCCCGAGGTTCAGCACTGGGAACGTCGGGTTCGTGGCGATGGACAGGAGCAGACCGCAGGCCCGCAACTCCGACCGCGAAAGCCCGCCCCGCTCAGGGCCGAAGACGAGAGCCAGGCGATCGGGTCCGGCCATCTCGACGACTGCGCGAACCTCATCGGGTCCGAGCAGCGGTCTCGGGTCGCGAGCACGACCAGACGTGGTGGCGACGACGATGCCGGCATCAGCTACCGCAGCGGCCAGTGAGGTCGCGGTCGACACCTCGACCAGCTCGTTCGCTCCCATTGCCATGCGGATGAAGTCGTCCTCGTCGAGCCCGCAACTGGGATGGACGAGTACGACCCGCGTGGCATCAAAGTTGGCCGCGGCGCGGACCGCGGACCCTACGTTGCCGGCATAGCGTGACCGGACGAGTACGACGTCGATCTCCACGGCGCAATGATAGTGGCCTCAGCCGGCGGTCGCCGAGTTGGCCAGGTCGGCGCGCGATAGGCGCTGTAGGGCGAGCAGCTTCGCGTAACGGCCCCCGATCGCGGCCAACTCGGCTGGCGTGCCGCTCTCGATAACGCGTCCAGCATCCATGACCACCACCCGGTCGCACAGCTCCGCGGCGGCCAGACGGTGGGTGGCGAAGAGCAGCGTTGTGCGAGGTAAGAGAGAGAGGATGACGCGCTCGGTCGTGGTGTCGACTGCCGAGAGGCAGTCGTCGAGCAGCAGCAGGCGGGGCTCGGTGAGGATCGCGCGAGCGATGGCGACCCGCTGCTGCTGGCCGCCGGAGAGGGTGACCCCTCTCTCGCCGACCATGGTGTCGAGGCCGCTGGGGAAACGGTGAAGGTCTTCTTCGAGACCGGCCACAATCGCGGCGGCAAGGATCTCGTCTTCGCTGGCTTCGGGGTGGGCGAGGGCAATGTTGTCCCTCAAGGTGGCCGAAAAGAGGAAATTGCCCTGGGGTACCAGCGAAACCTCTCGGCGGAGAATGGCGAGTGGAAGCTCACGTACGTCTCGGCCGTCCAGGAAGACCGTTCCGGGCGGCGGTTCGAGGAGGCGAGGCACCAACGAGAGAATGGTCGACTTGCCGCTTCCCACACCGCCTACAATCGCGACGCGCTCCCCGGCGGCGACGGAAAAGGAAACGCCGCCGACGGCCGGACGAACGGTATTCGGGTAGGTGAAGCTGAGGTTTCGGAGGCACAGGGTCGCATCCGAGTCCGCGATGCGGGCCGCTCCCGATTCCATCGCGGGCTCGTCGAGAGGGGGCTCAGCGAAGAGCTGCTCGATGCGGGTCATCGACGCGGCACCCCGCTGGATCATGGTTGCAACGTAGCCGACGGCCACCATCGGCCACGTCAAGCGCACGAGGTAGAGATTGAACTCGACGAACTGGCCGAGGGTGATGCGGCCGCTTCGGACGAGGTTGCCGCCAAGACCCAGGACGACAACGAAACCCAGCCCCACCAGGGTCTGCAGGACGGGTTGAACCGACGCTTGGATCGAGATCAATCGGCGGCTCGCCTGCAGGTAGTCGAGGTTACGCGCCGCAAGAACGCCTTTCTCCGTCTCCTCGCACACGTAGGCGCGGAGGACGCGGAGACCGACCAGGTGCTCCTGGAGACGCGCGGTGAAGCGCGAGAGGGCCTCTTGCGCTCGGCCCCAGCGGGCGTGCACGCGGTTCAAGAAGAACCCCGTCGTGGCGGCGACCACGGGCACGATGGCCAGGGAGCAGGCGGTGAGGAGCGGGTCGATGCGGGCCATGAGCGCGGTCGCAGCGATCATGACTGTGACCGTGTTGACGGCGTACATGAGGGACGGACCGACAGCCATGCGGACGGCGCCGATGTCGCTGGTGGCGCGAGTCAGCAGATCGCCGACGCGCTCGCGCATGTAGAAAGCGGCAGGCAGTCGAAGGAGGTGGTTGTAGAGATCGACCCTCAACGCATGCTCGAGGTGACGAGAGACCGTGACGAGCAGGAGTCGTTGCAGGAAGAGGAAGGACCCGGACGCCACAGCAACCAGCAGCAGCAATCCTGCGAGGCGCCAGACTATTTCAATGGGCGCACCCGAGGTGAGGGCGTCGACCGACCTGCGCACGAGCCCAGGAACGGCGAGGGCGATGAGTGCTGAAGCCACGACGGACGCCGTCCCGCCGATCGTCGCCGGAAGGTGGTCACGGTAGTATCGGAAGATCCTTCGGAATACCCTCAGCCCTCGCACGGGTGAAGCTTACAACCCCCGCGAGGCTGGCGCGCGTCGTCGGCGCTTTCTGACCGTGCGACAATCTGCCCGTGAAGGAAGCGGGCTGGTACCGGACCGGCTTTCTGCTCGGTCTTTGCGTGAGGCTCTGGCGCAGGGCCGTGCGGCTCGAAGTGCGTGGCCGGGAATTCCTCGAGCGCCCGGCGGTCCTTGCTCTTTGGCATGGCAGGGCTATCGGTTTGCTCATGGAGAGGATTGGCACGGATGGCCTCGTGATGACGAGCCGATCGAAGGACGGCGCGTTGGCGACGGGTGCGCTTGCAGCCTGCGGGATCGGCGCGGCGCGCGGCTCTTCGAGCCGTGGCGGGGCGGAGGCGCTGACGGAAATGGGTTCGATCCTCGCCCAGCGAGGTGCAACGTGGGCAGCTCTGACCGTGGACGGCCCGCGCGGTCCCTGGCGGGTGGTCAAGCCGGGAACGGTGACGTTGGCGCGCCGGTTGGGAATACCCATCGTCCCGGGGAGCTTTTCCTGCAGTCGCCCCAAGCTGTTGCGCTCTTGGGATCGAATGGTGGTGCCCAAGCCGGGGAGTCGAGTCGTCGCAGCGTACGGCCCTCCGATCGACGCGGGCGCTCTTCCGGAGGACATCCAGGCAGCGGTGGCCATGGTCGGAAAGGCGATCGATGCGCTGGGCGCGTCCCTCGACCTCGAGGTATTGGGAGCCGAGCTGTGGCCTGGCGGCTAGACTTGGTTGCGCCTGCGGCTTAGGAGAGGCGTGTCTGGCTGTCGTGCCGCTGTGACGCCTCCAGCGGGGCCGGGGCGACGAAGGGGGGCAGGGTTCTGCGTCCGGCCACCGCTAGCGGTTCGCGGCGTCAGAGGGTGGGAGCAAGGCGAGATAGCAGAGCGCGGCGACCCCCAGGGCGGTGGTGAACGCCAGCGCGAAGAGGTGCGTCGCGAAGCCCGCAGCGAGTGCCTGCGCGGTCGGGACGCCCACGATGTGGAGAGCGGCCGCCCACCCTCCCTCGAGAGTCCCGACGTTGCCGATCGCGTTGATGGGTAGGCTGGCGCCGATGGAGGCACCCACTACGCCGAGCAGAACATGGGCAGGCGACCAGTTGAGGTCCATCGCACGCAGGAGGGCCACGGTGAGGCCCCAGACGCCTCCCCAAGCCCCAAGAGACGTTGCCACCACCCCGATGACTCGCAATGGGGATCGAGCACGGTGGCGCAGCTCGCGACGAACCGCGAGGGCTTGGCGAAGGATCCGCCGCCGGAGGTCCCGAGCCTTCCTCCACCGGTTTGCTTTCCGACGCAACCAGAACGTCGCCGAAACGGCGCCCAGGACTCCCAAGCCGCTGAGGGCGAGTAGACCGAGCACGGCGGCAAGGGTCGAGACTCCCACTACAGCGGTGGCGCCCACGGCCCAGACCAGGAGCGCGACGGCGTCCAGGAACCGCAGGAGCACGGCCAGCGAAAGGGCCCGCAGCTTGCCTGGGACCCCGACGCGGGAGAGGATCGGAAAGATCGCCAACTCGCCGAGCCGCATCGGGAGGAGGCCTACCGCGAACTGAAGCGCGGCGGACCCAGCCACGCCGTGCGCGACGGTGACCGGGCGTCCGAGGACCAGAGAGAGGCGAATGCCCCGGAGAGCGATCACCAAGAGCCACCAGGTCGCCGCGATGGCGAGGCCGGTTGGGTGGGTGCCTCGCAGGAGGGCTCCGATGTCTGACGGCTTCGCCACGACGAGCAGCGCGACAGCGAGGCAGGCGCCGATGACGGCGAGGAGGAGCGTCACGAGGCCCCGTGCTTTCACTTTCGGGATCGCTCGCGGGCTCGCATTTCGTCGAGTAGTCGTCGGTTCACGGAGATCAGATCCGCGAGGGTTCCGAGGACGGCGAGCTGCACGCCGGTGATGCCAAGAACCGCTGCGGCAATGAGTGATTGAAGGTGTCCGGAGGGGGAAAGGCCTGTGAGATAGAAGTAGGCAAAGCGCACGACGAGGGCGGCTGCCAGAACGAGGAAGAGCAGCGCCAGCGCGAGGAACGCGCGCAGGGGCCGGTACAGGAAGACGAGTCGGACAAGTGTGGCCAACGAACGCAAAACGTAGCCGGTATCGCTGCGGAAGAGGCGCGAAGGGCGCTCGACCGGTCTGGTGGCGACTTGGACCGACCGGACCGACATGCCTGCCTGGCCCGCTTGAATCAAGGTCTCGAGGGTGTACGTGAAGGTGGTGAAGCAGTTGAGGCGGGCCGCGGCATTCCGCGAAAGGGCGCGGAACCCAGTGGTGGCGTCCCACACCGGCACACCGGAGAGAACGCGCACGACCCAGGCACCTAGGCTCTGGAGAAGCCGCTTGAGCGGTGAGAAGTGGGCGAGCGACGCGACGCCTCGGTCCCCCAGCACCATGTCGGCCTCACCGGCGAGAACCGGCGCGACCAGCCCCGGAATCGCTGCCGGGTCGTACTGGCCGTCGGCGTCCACGTTGACGATGATGTCGGCACCCCGACGGAGCGCGGTCTCCAGGCCCGCGTTGAAGGCACGTGCCAGTCCACTGTGAAGTGGGAGCCGCAACACGACGGCGCCCGCAGCCTTCGCGGCGAGCGAGGTCCCATCCGTCGAACCGTCGTCTACTACCAGGATGTCGATCTCGGTGAACTCGGGAAGTTCGCGCGGAAGCTCGGCTAGTGTTGCCGCAATGCTATCTTCCTCGTTCCACGCGGGGACCTGTAGCACAAGCTTCATCGTTTCCTCCCGCACCAGGCCAAGGCCAAGATCGCGGCTGCGGCGAGCAGGCCAGTGCCCACGACCGCGGTCGGCAAGGTCGCCGACATGACCACGTGACTGCGCCCCCTGGGCACGACAAACCCTGTCCACACTCCATCGACCGGTTGCGTCTCAACTCGCTGGTCATCCATCCGCACCCGCCATAGGTGGGGACGATACTTGACCTGAACGACCATCAAGGCGGGGCGCTCCGCGGCCACCGCAAGTTCGACCCTGTCGGGGGCGAGGGAGAATCGTTGCAGGTCGCCGGGGGTCGCGGACACGGCATCGAGCAACACGGTGGCCCGTGAAGGGGGGACCGATACCGCGGTCGGGTCGGAGAACTCTCCGTCGGGCAAAACCAGTGAAGTCGCGAGAAATGCGAAGGGAGGAGCAAGACCCCACTCCCACACGCGCACGCCTCTGGTCTCGTGTCGCAGGCGAAGCGCTGAACTATCCCAGGCGATCGGGAGGTCAGCCGGAAACAGCTCGGGTTCGCCCAGCAGGACGAGCCGACTCTTCCCGCTCGCCCACCCCTCGGGGATGGCGAACCAACGCCAGTCATCGGACTCATCGGCAAGCGCATTGTCCTCCCGGAGAATCTGTTCGACCGGTCCTGCGGCCAGCCGCGCGGCCACGATCGGAAGTGTGGCAGGAAGACCTAAGCGACAGGCCCTCTTCGGAAGATCGAGAGGGTAGGTGGGCGAGTCGGGGAAGCGCCTGACATCGACGACCTCGATCGAGGCGAAGATCTTACCGCTGACAACGCGCGACGGCAGCGGCTCGACGACCCAGCGTGCCCCCAGCCGCGCCGTTGCGGGATCAAGCGCGCGCGCTAGCGGCAGCTCCCCGCCGGGGAGCTGACCGAGAAGCGCGCCGTATGTCGGTTCCCGGCTCAAGTCGAAGGCGCGCACGTCGGCCGCCCCAAGTGTCGCCGGAATATCAGGGGGCATCGCGCCCAGGAGGGCCACGAGGCGCGAGCCGTCGGCGAAAGACGTGGCCGGCAGGGGCGACGGAAGGTTGGCCTCGGAAGGCTTGCCGAAGGGGAGCCCGCGGAGAGCCGACACCACGAGTGAGAAGAGGAGGACAACGCCGACGGCCGGCCCAACGAGGCGGGAGAGGGTCCGGAGCCGCATGCCTTCCAGGAGGGAGACGCCATGCCCGGCGAGGAGGGCCCCAGCGAGGGCCACAACAGCGAGAGGTCGCCCTGTAACGCCGAGTCGGCTGGCCCACGAAACCGGGATCGTGGAGAGGGCGACGCCAACCGCGAACACGCCGAGCCAAAACGCCGTCTCGCGACTCTTGGAGCCGACGACGCCTATCACGGCGAGGAGCAAGATGGGCCAGCCGAGGAAGGCGGACTGGACGAGCGTGTCGCCCCCTTTGGGGAGCTGAGATCCGCGGGCTTCGGCACTCCCTGGAGAGAGGAACTCTCGCAGCCCGACAGGGGGTGTGGTCCGATCTACCGTTGCCTCCGATGATCCCTCCTCTGCCGCCGCGTGCTCCAGCCATGCGGTCGGGAAGTGCATGCCAACTGCAAGCGCGGCGGCGAGCGCGATCCCTGCGAAGCGCGACCGCGCCTGACCACGGACGAGGAACGCTTCCGCTGCCAAGGCGACAGCCACGAAGGGAAGCGCAGGCGGACCGGAGGTGAGGAACAACACCAGTACCAACGCCCACGCGGCGGTTCTCAGCCGCCAGCGCGTGGTTGGAACGAGGAGCGGCAGAAGGCCAAGCGGCCCGAGGGCCATGGCGGCACCCGGCCAGGTAAGCCACTGGCTGGCCACCGGACCGGAGAACGCGTACGCAAGGCCAGCGGTCACTGCAGCCCAGGGGCCTTTGCCTCGGATCGCGAGAAACGCGAAGCAGATGGAGAAGGCGACGGCGATCTGGAGGGCGACGAGCGCCGTCCACGTCCACGAGGGGCGAGCCACGAGGGCGGCAAGCAGAGCAAGAGGGCTTCCACCTTCGCGGGCCGAGGAGAGCCAACCGGCTCGACCGCCCCCGATCGCCGGGTTCCAGAGTGCGCCATGGAGGCCGTGACGGGCGATGGTCGCCAGCCGCGGCCCGAGTTGTCGAGCCGCCAGCGTCGCAACGGGATCCTGGGCCGGGAACGGACCCATCAACGAACGCCACGGCGGCGAGGAGCGCAGAACGGCCTCTGGCGCGACCCGGTAGGAGAGGAAGAACGCGGGATAGAGTGCCACGAGCAGGAGCACCAGAAGGGCTCCCGACCCGGCGCTCAATAGGTCGCGGCGCACGCCGTCATTGTAGGCCCTTCCGGAGGCGCAGGGCTGAGACAGGTGTCGCGGAAGAAGCGCCAAGAGGGTGAATCGGTGAGGAGCCCTTGTGGACCTGCCGAATCGTTTGTGTACCCTGAGCGAATGCAGGACGAGGCTCCCCCGGAACTGCGCACAAGGAGCTGCGAGGCGAGATGAGCGTGACGAGGTTCTCCGAGCCGGTAGGCCCAAGGGCTGGACCACGGTCGAGCCACAGGTGGTCGCCAGCGTGGCTGGTCGCCGGGTACTTGGTCGCGATCGTCGCCGCGAACCTGTCGGCCGCCGCCTTCGGGCCCAAGGTGGCGGTCGGCAATGCGTTTCTCTTCATCGGTCTCGACCTCACGGTCCGGGACCACCTGCACGAGCGTTGGAGGGGCCGCAGCCTCGCGGCGAAGATGGCCCTGCTCATTGCGACAGGAAGCGTTTCTTCCTGGCTCCTGAGCCCGGCGGCGGGCAGGGTCGCGGCGGCGAGCCTGGTCGCGTTCACGGTGGCGGCGACCGTGGACTCGCTTTCATACCACCTGCTTCGTGATCGGGCCTATCTCGTCAAAGTTAACGGCTCGAACGTGGTGAGCGCGCTGGCGGACAGCCTGGTCTTTCCCACGCTTGCGTTCGGCGGGTTCATGCCTGGCATCGTCGCTGGTCAGTTCCTCGCCAAGGTGGGAGGCGGGCTGGTTTGGGCGCTGCTGCTCGGTTGGCCTCGGCGACGACACCTCGACCCAGGTGGCCAAGGCACTGCTGATCGTGAGGCCGGGCCGTAGCGGTCGTGAGGGTCGGGGGGACCGCAGGCCCTCTCGGCGTCGGAGAGACCTTAGCCCGGGTACTTCCCGCAGATGAACTCTGTGAGCATGCGAATCTCGTACTGTTGGTTGGTGGTCTCGTGGCGGACGAGGTCGCCAATCGACACCAGGCCCACGACGGCACCCTTGTGAACCACGGGGAGGTGTCGGCAGCGCCGTTCCGTCATGATCGCCATCGCCTCGTCTGTGGAGGTCTCGAGGCTGACGCAGGCGACCTCCGTGTTCATCACTTCGCCAACCTGGGTCGCCGACGGGTCACGGCGCTCGAGGATCACACGGGTCATGAGGTCGCGCTCACTGAAGATCCCGAGAGGCGCGCCGCGGTCGCACACCAGCAAGGCACCGACTCCCGCCGCGCACATTGCCTCCACGGCTTCCAAGACCGTCGCTTCCTGCGTGACGGTGTGGACCAGGCGGCTGCCTTTCTCTTCAAGAATGTTGGTGATGTTGTGCATTACACCCCCCCGACGGATCTCACTACCTCACAAAGCCTATCACGCTTCTAGTCGACCTTACTGAGGAATTCGTGCACGGCGGTAACCGGGTCAGCGTACCGGAGACTTTGCGGCCGGCCGTCGGTCCAGTCGTGCGGAAGCAGGGATAGGTACGGCTCGCGGAGGAATCGCTGGCAGATCAGGACGATGGCACCGCGATCATCCTCAGAGCGGATCAGCCGGCCAGCGGCTTGGATGACCCGTGTCATCCCGGGAACGAGGTAGGCGTACTCGAAGCCGCGTTCGTAGCGTTCCTCGAAGTAGCGCTTGAGCAACTCCCGCTCCGGTCCGACCTGGGGAAGGGCGGGGGAAACCACAACGACCTCCGATAGCATCTCTCCCGGATAGTCCACGCCCTCGGCAAAGACCCCGCCAAGCACGGCCAGCAGCAGTACCGGCTCGTCACTTGACCGGAGACGGGCAAGGATGTCTTGGCGCAGCCGGTCCGAGTCCTCCCCACGCTGCACCTCCACCCGATGGCCTGGTGCGACGAGCCGCTCCGCCACCTCCCGCAAGAAGGCGTACGAAGGGAAGAGGACCATCGCGTTGCGACCAGGAGGTGCGAACTCCGCGACCAACTCGGCGACGCGTCCGTACGCGGCCGCACGCCTGCGAAAGGAGGTGTCCACCTCGTCGACGGCGAGAACGAGCCGGTTCTCTGGCGGGAACGGGGAAGGCAAGCTGACGGTATCCGTGCGTGCCGGGTCGAAGCCGAGCAGCTCACGGTAGAAGTCGAACGGCTCGAGCGTAGCGGACATCGCGATGCACCCCGCACAGCGGTCGAGGAGCGGGCGGGTGAATCGCGAGGCGTCGAGGCAGAAGATCCTGAGGAACTCGTCGGCGTCACCCTCAGCGCCGCGCTCCGCGAGAGTGACGAGCTCCTTGCCGCCGTCCTCGAGGAGGTCGACGAGGCGGGCAAGCTGGAGCAGTACCTCCACGACTGGATCGTCGGCGAGCCAGAGGTCGGCGTTTCGTTTGAACACGAAGTAGGGGCTGATCAGCCCGTCGAGGGCAAGGCGCAGCTCCGCGAGCGGTTCCCGCTCCAGGGTGATTTGATCGGTTCCCGCACGGTCTCCAAGCGCTGCCACGACGGTGTCGGAGATGTGGGTCTCCAACTCCTCGAGGACCTCGTCGAGATCCCGGCAGGCCTTCCTCTGCTGGAACCCTTCGAGGAGGCGACGGGCGCGCCGCACGGCGTTACGCGAGAGGCGAGGCGAATAGTACTCGCGAGCCCGCTCGACGAGGTTGTGCGCTTCGTCGATGATCAGGTAGGTGTCCTGGAGCTGCGCCGGGTCGGAGCTCCCGAGCAGCCCGATCGAAGGGTCAAAAACGTAGTTGTAGTCGCACACCACGGCAGTACATTCGTGCAGCAGCTCGAGTGAGACCTCGAAGGGACACACTTCGGCGAGCCTTGAGACCTCGAGCGTGCGGTCGGGATCGAGGTGCGGGGCGGCGGCGAGCAGGGTGGGTACGACGCCACGCTCGAGGAGCTTGCCCCCGTAGTCCTTCGCGAAGACGCAGAACTCCTCGTGGCAGATC
>Ga0316624_10000923_pt1 | contig 10946 bp, 6 predicted proteins | sample OWC_Aug_N3_C1_D5_FD_207657 | JGI IMG/M metagenome (GOLD analysis project Ga0316624, IMG submission 207657) | Wetland soil microbial communities from Old Woman Creek delta, Ohio, United States - OWC_Aug_N3_C1_D5_A | ecosystem: Environmental > Terrestrial > Soil > Wetlands | place: USA: Ohio...
TCGTCAACTACACGGACGTCATCGACAACGCCGCGCGCTGCCGCGCGCACCTGGTCGACACGACGCAGCTACCGGCCGATCTCGCGACGGCCGCCACGACCCCGGATTTCGCTTGGATCGCCGCCGACGACTACGACGACGGCGAGGACTCCGGCAACGGCTCGCCGGCGAGCCTGCGCGTGCAGGACGATTGGCTGCGGCGGACGCTCGCGCCGCTGTTCGCATCGCCAGCCTGGCGCGGGCAGCGCTCGCTGCTCATTTTGACCTGGGATGAATCCCATGCGACGCGCACCAACCACATCGCGACGATTTTGCTCGGCTCGCCCGGAACGGTGCGCGCCGGCCACGTGAGCCAGGTGCGCTACGATCACTACAGCACGGGACGAACGATCGAGGAGGCGCTCGGCCTGCCGATGCTGACCGCGAACGACCGTTACGCCCGCCCGATCAACGACGCCTTCGTGCGCTGACGGGGCCGGGCCGCGGGCGCGCGCATCGCGTGCGGCCGCTCACAACAGCCGCCTCCCTGCCGCGATCGCGGTTTGCAGCTTCTGCTCGCCGGCTTTCGCTTGGCTATCGAGGCGGTCGAACGCCTGCACCTGTGCCGCATTCGGTTGGACGTACGCGAGACCGACATCGGCCTGCAGGTAAGCGAGGAAGCTGCGCAGCTTCATCTCATGCATCACGTCCCCTTCGCTCGAATGGACATTGAGCTGCACCACCTGATCGATCGCCTCATCGAGGGAGTGGAGCGCGGCGTGCGCCTTCGATTCCTCGAGGCGATGCCGGGCAATCGCGCGCATCAGGTCGCTGCGCACGCCGATCGCCTGATTGATGTTCCGGCCGAGCTCGTCGACCGCGTCGCGGATGCGCATCTGCAGCGCCATACGTTGTTGCAGGGCGGCGGCCGTCGTGTGCAGCCGCGGATCGAGCGCGACAGCGAAAGTCGCGCGCGTCGTGCGGCCATTGTAGTCGAGCACGGCGGTATAGTGTCCCGGGTCAACCGCCGGACCGCGCGCGTCGGCGGTCAGGCCGTCGGTCTCTTCGGGCGGCTCGAAGCCGATCACGTCGGTCACGTCGGCGTACCGCAGGTCCCACTGCAGGCGGTTCATGCCCGGCAGGATCGCCGTGAGTTTTTCGTCGCCCTCGCGTTTCGCCTCCGAGGGCGTGAGATTGTCGGTGACCGTCGCGCTCGGCTTCGGCGCCTTGATCTTCAAATGCAGTGCGAAGCTGCGCACGAGCCGGCCGTGCTCGTCGAGGAATGAGAGCTTCACCGGCACCTTGCCGTCGTAGCTCGCCGGAATGCGGAAAAACACCGTCGCGCCGAACGGCGGATTCGTGCCGGCCGGACCCCGGTACTTGGCGTGATCGTCCTGTCCGTAGGCTTCGGTGAGCCAAGCCGTCGCGGGTGCGTACAAGCGGACCGCATCCGCCGACACCGCCGGTTCATGCGAGCGCTGTTCCAGCAATGCGAGGTCGTCCAGCACCCAGAACGCGCGGCCGTGGGTCGCGATCACGAGGTCTCCCTGACGCTGGTTGATCGCAAGATCGCGCACTTGCACCTTCGGCAGGTTCAACGCGAGCGAGCGCCACTGCGCTCCCGCATCGAAGCTGACATAGACGGTGTTCCTCGTGCCGAGGAACAACAAATTGTCGTCCTTGGGATCCTGGCGCACGACGAATGCGTACTGGTCGTCGGGCAGCCCCGTGGTGAGCGGCGTCCAGTGGCGGCCGAAATCGGTCGTCATGAACACGTAGGGACGGAAATCGTCCCACATGTAACGTGAGGCGGTGAGATAGGCCGTGCCCGCGGCGGCGTGCGAGGGCTCGATCGAGGTGATTTCCGCCCAGTCGGCGAGCGCGGCCGGCGTCACCGCCTGCCAGTGCCGGCCCGCGTCCGCGGTCACATGCACGAGTCCGTCCTGGGAGCCCGCCCAGATCACGCGCGCATCGACCGACGACACCGCAAGCGCGGAGATGTCCGGAAATACCTCCGCACCGGTCTGATCGAGATCGATCGGCCCGCCGCTCGGCTTCTCGGTCTCGGGGTCGTTGCGCGTGAGGTCCGGGCTGATGCGCGACCACGTCCGGCCGTCGTCATCACTCTTCAACACGTACTGCGACGCGAGGAATAGTTCGTTCGGATCGTTTGCAGAGAAGAATATCGGGTGCGTCCAGCCGAGACGATATTGCATTTCCGCGGACGAAACGCCGTCGAGGTATTCGGGGAACGGACTGACCGAACGCCGCTCGCCGGTCTTGCGGTCGTAGCGCTGCATGACCGTGTAGTAATCGCTGCCGAAGGTGACGTCGGGTTCCCCGGGCTTCGGCGCGACGAACGTACTCTCGCCGAGCGCCACGCTATGCCAGGCGCCCGGTTGGATCGAGCCGCCGGGCATCGCGCTCGGCCCCTCGAACGACCCCTCGTCCTGCTGCGCACCGTAGACGTGGAACGGAAACTGGTCGTCGAGCGCGACGTGGTAGAACTGACCGGTCGGCTGATTGTGCTCATCGCTCCACGTGGCGCCGCCGTCGGTCGACACGGTCGCACCGCCGTCGTTGCCCTCGAGCAGGACCTTCGGATCGTTCGGGTTGATCCAGACGATGTGGTTGTCGCCATGCCGGGTGCGCAGCTTCGCGAACGATTTGGCGCCGTCATGCGAAACCCACAGCGCGTCCACCTCGGGTACATAGACCGTCTCCGGATCGGTCGGGTCGACGTAGATGCTCATGTAATAGAACGCGCGCTGGCGCAGGCTCCAGTTCGCATTCACGCGCTGCCAAGAGGCGCCGCCGTCGGCGGAGCGAAACACGCCGCCGCCCTTCGCCTGTACGATGCTGTAGACGACGTTCGGCTCGCTCGCGGCAACGGCGACGCCGATGCGGCCGAGCAAGCCTCGAGGCAATCCCGGATTGCGCGAGAGGTTGGTCCAATGTGCGCCGCCGTCGGTGCTCTTGTACAAACCGCTGCCCGGTCCGCCGTCGTTGAGCCCCCAGGGCTTGCGTTCGGCCTGCCACATCGCCGCATACAACACGGCCGGGTTCGCCGCATCCATGACCAGGTCGATCGCACCGGTCTTGTCGTCGACGTAGAGAATCTTGCGCCAGGTCTCGCCGCCGTCCACGGACTTGAACACGCCGCGTTCGGCGTTCGATTTGAACACGTGGCCCATCGACGAGGCGTAGACGACGTTCGGATCGCGAGGATCGACGACGATCGCGCTGATCGTGTGCGTATCGCGCAGCCCCGCGTAGGACCAGGTCTTGCCCGCATCGATCGACTTGAACACGCCGTCGCCGGTGATCACGTCGCTGCGGATGTCGCTCTCGCCGGTACCGACGTAGAGTAGTTTTGGATTCGACGGCGCGACGGCGATCGCGCCGATGCTGTCGCTCGCGGACGGCAGTTTGCCGTCGGTGATGTTGCGCCAGGTGACGCCGTAATTCGTGCTCTTCCAGACGCCGCCGTCGACGGCGCCCATGTAGAATAAATCGCGCTCGCTGGGAACGCCCGCCACGGCGACGACGCGGCCGCCGATATAAGGTCCGATGTTGCGCCACTCGAGCTTGCCGCCGAGGAGCGAAGGCGCCGATGAGGCCGCAAACGCCGCGGTCGACGATGCCAACATGGCCGCAAGCGCGGCCATCGAACCGATCCGGCGGATGCTCATGGCTTCGGCGGTGCGTATCATCATTCGGACTCCTGCTGTGCGGCAGGCGAGCTTAGCGGACTCGCACAGACCCGGCAATCGACGCTCGCGCGCCGGTACTTCACGACGATTGACGCTCGACTTGCGGGATGCTGCGCAGGTCGGCTGCCCACGTGAGCGCGGAGCGGTACCAGATCTGGCGTTTGGGAACGAGCTCGGCGCGCTGCTTCAAGGTACCGACGCGGATGGAATACGTCGGCGGATCCCGCGGGGCTGCGGCGTAGATCTGCGTGCCGCAGTTTGCACAGAACGCGTGGGCGCGCTCGTTGCCGCTATCGGCGGTCCGGACGTAGGTCTTCGGCGCTCCTGATCGCAGCACGAAAGTCTCCGCGGGAGCGGCGACATTCACGCGATAGGCGGAGCCGCTCATTTGCTGGCAGTCGGCGCAGTGGCAGATGCGCACGGCCTCTGGATCTATCTCGGCCTCGAAACTGATTTGTCCGCAGTGGCAGGCGCCTTGGACCTTCATTGGCGTGGACTCCGGATCATCGGGCTTGGGGTAGCCCGCTTGGGTCTTGATATTGCCATATCCCCCCAGACTGCCGGCGCGGATTGCGTCGCGCCTGCCGATCAAATCCGGCCACCTCGTTGCTCGCAGGGCGCGGGTTGTGCACACTGCTGCGTACAGGGGGGGGACCGTATGAAACCGCATGCTTGCATCGGCCTGCTGGCCGCAACTCTGCTCATCTGCACATCGCTGCGCGCGCAGGAGGCGGTGGTCGGCGCGCCGGACCCGGATGCGCTGTTTCACAGCGCCGATCCCGTGCTGAACGCCAACAAGCAGGCCGCATATCACATCATCAAGGACCTCATCGAAGCCGGTCATTGGGAACGGGCGGACGAGTACCTGACCAAACGATACATCCAGCACAATCCCCTCGCGGCTTCCGGCCGCGCCGGGGTCGTAAAGTTCTTCACCGAGATCATGAAGGCCAAACCGGCGCCGATTCCCGCCAAAATGAACAGCAAGATCGTGTCCGTGACGGCTGAGGGCGACTATGTCGTCGTCGCCTACGTGCGCGAGATGAAGGATCCGAAGGATGCGTCCAAGAGCTACACGACGACATGGTTCGACATGTGGCGCTTCGAGCACGGCAAGGCGGACGAGCACTGGGATCCGGCCACGAGATGACCCTGCGGCAGGTGTCCGCACTGCCGGGTCGATATGAAGCTAGAATGGCCCGATCCGGAATCGAGTGAGGTGTTCGCATGCGCATGAGTGTGTTTCGGTCGGTGTTGTCGCTCGTCGGCTGCTTGTCCACGGTCGCGGTGGGTTTCGCCGCGCAGCCCGCCGCGTCGACGACGTTGCCGATGCTCGGCTTCACGACCGCCCGCGCCGCCGATCAGGCCGCACTCGAGAATCGCTTCGACGCGGCGCTGAGCCCCTACGATCTGCGCGCCTGGCTGCAGCGCATGTCGTCGGCGCCGAACCAGCTCGGTTCGCCGCACGACAAGGCCAACGCCGAGTGGATGCTCGCCGAGTTCAAGTCCTGGGGCTGGGATGCGCACATCGAGACGTTCTACGCGCTCTACCCGACGCCGAAGTCGGAGACGCTCGAAATGCAGTCGCCGACCGTATTCAAGGCGTCGTTGCGCGAACCGCGGATTGCGGGCGACCGCACTTCAGGCGCCGCGGGCGCGCTGCCGCCGTACAACGTCTACGGCGCCGACGGCGACGTCACCGGCGAGTTGGTCTACGTCAACTACGGGATGCCCGACGACTACAAGGTGCTCGCGCGGCTCGGCATCAGCGTGCAGGGCAAGATCGTCATCGTCCGCTACGGCGCGGGCTGGCGTGGCTTGAAGCCGGAACTCGCGTACGACCACGGCGCGATCGGCTGCATCATCTACTCCGATCCGAAGGACGACGGCTACTGGCGCGGCGATGCGTATCCGAAGGGCGGCTGGCGGCCGCTCGCCGGCGTGCAGCGCGGTTCGGTGCAGAAAATGGAGGTCTACCCGGGTGACCCGCTGACGCCGGGCGTCGGCGCGACCAAGAACGCGAAGCGCCTGCCGCTCGATCAGGTCAAGGACATACTCAAGATTCCCGTGCTGCCGATTTCGGCGACCGACGCGACGCCGCTGCTCGAGGCGCTCGGCGGCCCCGTGGCGCCGCCGGGCTGGCGCGGTGCGCTGCCGTTCACGTACCACGTCGGTCCGGGGGCCGCGAAAGTGCATCTCGCGATCAAATCGGACTGGACGCAGAAGCCGGTCTACGACGTGATCGCGACGATCCGCGGCAGCGTGCATCCGGACCAGTGGGTGATCCGCGGCAACCATCATGACGGCTGGGTGTTCGGTGCCTGGGATCCGCTTGCCGGCAATGTTGCGCTGCTGGACGAGGCGAAGGCGATCGGTTCGCTGCTGAAGACCGGTTGGCGGCCGAAGCGCACGCTGATCTATGCGAGCTGGGACGGCGAGGAGCCGGGCATGATCGGCTCGACCGAGTGGACCGAGGAACACGCGGCCGACCTCCAGAAGCACGCCGTGCTGTACGTGAACTCCGACACGAATGCGCGCGGTTTCCTCGAGGCTGGCGGCAGCCACTCGATGCAGGCGCTCGTGAATCAGGTCGCGGCCGGTGTCACCGACCCGGAGACCGGCGTCTCGGTGGAAAAGCGCCTGCGCGCGCGGTTCGAGGTGGAGGGGTACCCGAAGGACGCGGACGCTCGGGACCGCGCGGTCGCGAAGCTCGCGGCCGCCGGCGCCGATCTGCCGATCGGGGCGCTCGGCTCCGGCTCGGACTACAGCGCGTTCCTGCAGCATCTCGGCATCGCCACGCTCAGCCTGGAATACGGCGGCGAGGACGACGACGCGGGGATCTATCACTCGCTCTACGACTCCTTCGATCACTACCTTCGTTTCGGCGATCCGCAGTTCGCGTACGGCGTGACGCTCGCCAAGACGGTCGGCCACACCGTGCTGCGCGTCGCGGACGCGGACGTACTGCCGTTGCGCTTCGGCGCGGTGGCCGACACGATCGGCCGCTACGTCGCGGAACTCCACGCGCTCGCGGACCACGAGCGCGAGCGGATCCAGGCGCTCGGCGCGCTCCTCGATGCCCACGCGTTCGAGCTCGCCGCCGATCCGGCGCGTCCCGTCGGCGCACCGGCACGCGAGGACCAAGTGCCGTACCTCGCGCTCGCGCCGCTCGACAACGCCGTGGTTCGCCTGCGCCATAGCGCCGCCGCCTACGATGCGGCCTACGACCACGCCGCGGCCGCGGGCCTGAAGCTCGATGACGCCCAGGTCGATTCACTGCTGCAGGGCATGGAGCAGATGTTCCTCGACGCCCAGGGCCTGCCGGGCCGCCCGTGGTTCGAACACCTGATCTACGCGCCCGGCCGCTACACCGGTTACGGCGTGAAGACCCTGCCGGCGGTGCGGGAGGCGATCGAACAACGGCTCTGGCCGCAAGCGAACCAGTATTCGGCGGTCACGGCACTGGCGATCGAACGCTACTGCGATCGGTTGGACCGCGCAACGGCGCTGCTGCGGGAGTAGACGCGGCACGTTGCCGGGTGATCGAGCCCGGCCGTGATCCACCGAGCGCCAAGACGTTACTGCAAGGGGAATCAAGATGCATTTCGGCAAGATGATGTGGTTTGCAGCCGCAGCGGTGCTCGGAGCCTGCGCGGCCTGTGCCGGCGAAGTCACCGTCGTGCGCAATGTAGCCGGGCCCGAAGGTCCGCTCTACGTCGATGGCAATCTCTATTTCGTCAGCTGGGTCGCCGACACGCTGTCGAAATGGGATGGCAAGAAGGTCACCGTGCTCAATTCCCTTGCCGGTTGCAGCCACAACGGGCTCGCCCTCACGCGGCAGAAGACTTTTCTTCTCGCCTGCACCGACGACCCGGGCGCGATCCTCGAACTCGACATGAACGGCAAGCTGCTGCGCCGCTGGGACACGGACGACAAGGGCCGCAAGTTCGTCGGCGGCATCAACGACGTCATGGTCACCGCCAATGGCGGCGCCTACGCGACCGTGTTCGGCTCCTTTTCAGCCGTGCCGACGGCCGTGGAAGGCAAGATCCTCTATCTGGCGCCGGGGGGCCGGAACTGGGTCGAGGTGGCCAACGATTTGAACTTTGCCAACGGCATCGGCGTCTCGCCGGACCAGAAGACGCTCTACGTCAGCGAAACGGTCGGCAATTGCATCCTGAAATTCACCGTCAACGCGGACGGCTCGCTGGGCCACAGGTCGAATTTCGCGCTGCTCAATCTGCTCGTTCCGGACAAGGTCAAATCCTGGTGGCTGGGGCCCGACAGCATGAAGATCGGCCGCAGGGGCAACATCTATGTCGCTCAATGGTCCGGCGGAAAGATCTTGAAGATCTCTGCGCAGGGCAAGCTGCTGCATGTCTTCGATATCGCCGCCGGCGATGGCACTACCAACGTCGCTTTGGATGACGGCGAGAAAAACCTCTATGTGACGGTCGTGAAGGATCCAAACGACCCGCAGGCGAAGGGCAGCATCGTGAAGATCGCCAATGTCGAGTAAGCGCTGACGCCTGTGGTCCGCGCCGGCGGGAGCCGCCGCCTACGGTGTCGCGTTCCCCGGCTGCGGATCGGCCAGGTTGGCGAGCCACAGACCACCGATCCGCTGCGAGAATTTCCAGCCGCCCGCGGTCAACGTCAGTTCGTCGCGGAAGGTCCCCGGCAGCGGGGCTTTCAGCGTCGCGGGGTCCGGCGTGCCGCCGTCCGGCGGACGCGCTCCGGCGAGCAGGAGTAGCCGCGTTCGCGCCCGCGCGCGCCGCGGGGAATCAACCTCGACGAGCACGTCGCTGCACAGATGAAACGTCGCCACGACGGCGGGTCTCGACCGCAGCGACGCCAAGATAGCCTCCCGGCCGCGGATCAGCACCTCCGGCGCGGAGGGCCGGCGGTACACCGCGTCCTCGGTGAAAAGATCGGCCGCGGCCTCGAAGTTGCGCTCGTCGTTGAGGTAAGCGTAGCGATAGATCAGCGCGCGGCAGGCTTCGACGATCAGCACTCTCTGTGATTCGCGCATCGGCGGTCTATCCGACGCACGAGTCGGGCAGCAGCAGCAACGCGGGCTTGCTCATGCGCGGGTCATCCCGGCTCAATGTTTCGCGAGCGAATAGTCGCGCTGATGCGCGGCGTAATCGACGAAGAAATCGAGCGCGCCGGGATCGGCCATCGCGGAGCGGTTGGCCGCCTTATCCGGCGGGACGCCCATCAGCAGGCGGCGCACCGGCACTTCCATCTTCTTGCCCGTGATCGTCGTCGGAATCGCCGGCACCTGGTAGATCTTGTCCGGCACATGACGCGGCGTGTACTCGCGACGCAACGTCTCGCGGATCCGGGTCTCGAGAGCGGCGTCCAGCGTGACCCCGGATTTGAGCTTCACGAACAGCGGCATGAAGAATCCACCGTCGGGCAGGTCGAGATTCACGATCAAGGAATCGACGACATCGTCGATCAGCGCGAGCGAGCGGTAGATTTCCGCGGTGCCGATGCGTATGCCGTAGCGATTCAGCGTCGCGTCGGAGCGCCCGAGCACGAACGACCCGCCGCGCGCATTGATGCGAAAGTAATCGCCGTGACGCCAGACGCCCGGATATTCCTCGAAGTAGGTCTCGCGATAGCGCCGGTCATCGGGATCGTTCCAGAAGCGCAGCGGCATCGACGGCAGCGGCTCGGTCAGCACGAGTTCGCCCACTTCGTCGACGACGCTCTCGCCGCGCTCGTTGTAGGCCTTGACCGAAACGCCGAGCGAAGGCGCCTGGATCTCGCCGGCGCGCACCGGCAGCGTCGGCACGCCGCCGACGAAACCCGTGCAGCAGTCGGTGCCGCCGCTGCCGTTCGCGACCCACAAATCGCCCTTCACGTTGCGGTAGAACCAGGCCATGCATTCGGGGGTCGCCGGCGAGCCGGCCAGCACGACGCCGTGCAAATTCGGAAACTCGTAACGCTCCGCCGGAACGATGCCGGCTTTCGACAACTGCTCGACGTACGCGGGACTTGCGCCGAACAGCGTGACGCCCGCCTCCGCCGCGAGTTTCCAAAGCAGGTCCGGCTGCGGGTAGCCCGGGTGGCCGTCATAGAGCACGGGCACGGCGCCGATGAGCGGCGTGCTGACGACGAAGTTCCACAACATCCATCCGCTCGTCGTGAAAAAGAACAGCCGCTCGCCCGCGTGCAGGTCGAAATGGAACACCGCGTTCTTCTGCGTTTCCAGCAGGATGCCGCCGTGGCCGTGCACGATCGCCTTCGGCAGACCGGTCGTGCCGGAAGAAAAGAGAATCCAGAGCGGATGATCGAACGGCACTTCCTCGTAGCGGAAGTCGGCCGCCGGAATCGGCGGACGATCCATCAGCGAGTTCCACGAGAGCGCCGATGCGACCGGCGGGTCGGTCCGATCCGGCTGCAGATAAGGCAGGTAGATCACGTGCCGCAGGCTGCCGATCGCCGCGACGACGCGGCGCACGTCCTCGCGCCGGTCGAATTCCTTGCCGCCGTATCGGTAGCCGTCGACGCAGAAGAGCACCTTCGGCTCGAGCGGAGCCAGCCGGTCGAGCATGCCGCGCGTGCCGAAATCCGGCGACGCCGACGCCCAGATCGCACCGACCGACGCCGTCGCCAGCATCGCGATCATCGTCTGCGGGATATTCGGCATCCACGCGGCGACGCGATCGCCCGGTTCGACGCCGAGCGCGCGCAGTTGCGTCGCGAGCACGCGAACCTGGTTCGCGAGGTCGTCCCAGGAGAGCGGCGTCAGCGGTTGCGTCTCGTTCATGTAGAACAGCGCCTCCCCGCCGGATTCGGCGCGGCGCAGGACGTGCCGCGCATAATTCAGCCGCGCACCCGGGAACCATTCGGCGCCCGGCATCGTGCGCCTGCCGAGCACCCGCGTATAGGGAACCGACGGCTCGACCCGGAAATAATCCCAGAGGGCCCCCCAGAAGCCCTCGAGATCCGCTACCGACCAGCGCCAGAGGGACATGTAGTCGGCGAAATGCAGGCCGCGCTCACGCTCGAGCCAACGTTGGAATGCGGTCACGTTCGTGCGCGCGACCCACTCCGCGCTCGGCGTCCACAAAACGTCGCTCTCGCCTACGCGCCCCGATCCGCCGGCCGCGCCCGCGGTCGACGGCGCCGCCGAGATCGGCGTCTTTTGCTCTGCGGACACTCTGCTCTCCCGATGGATGGTTACGGTGCGAACTTCGCGCGGCGGGTCCTCACGGCGACGGGCCTTTGCGCCAGCCGGGGGGC
>Ga0316624_10000925_pt1 | contig 10918 bp, 7 predicted proteins | sample OWC_Aug_N3_C1_D5_FD_207657 | JGI IMG/M metagenome (GOLD analysis project Ga0316624, IMG submission 207657) | Wetland soil microbial communities from Old Woman Creek delta, Ohio, United States - OWC_Aug_N3_C1_D5_A | ecosystem: Environmental > Terrestrial > Soil > Wetlands | place: USA: Ohio...
CGATCAGAAAATTCACATCTCTGACAAACAGGTCCCGGTCGACGGTGTTCTTGTCGATGAGGTCCCATACCTCTTCCGCCTCGGCCGGCCTCTTCGCAGCGATGAGGTACTCGAGGTACTTCCGCTCGTAAGGGTATTCATGGGGCAGGAGGTTACGTACCAGATATGAGTTATCGAGCTTGAGCTTCCAGCAGAGGTCGTACACGGACAACTGGCCTTCGGGGTCGATCAGGATGAATCTCCTGAGGGCCGAGACCGCCTTGTCGACGTTCCCGTTCATCAGCCAGAAGGTGGAGGCTTTCCACATCAGGTTCCCGTCGGCCGGGTTGAGGAGCACCGCCCTTTCAAGGGCGTATTCCGCCTCTGAAGTCCTGCCTTCGTTCAGCAGCGACCTCGACAGGCCGACCCATGCTCCGGGCTGCAGGGGGCTGAGCGCCAGCGCACGCCGGTAATACGAGATCGCCCTCCCCGGGTCGGGGTTTTCGAGGTTGAGGGAGTAGTATCTTCCGAGCAGGTAGGGGTAGACGGCATTGCCGCTGTCGTACCTGGCGGCCCCGATCAGACCCTTCTCATCGGCCTTGCCGACCGCATACCATCCCGCAACCGGCCTGACCGTGAGCCAGACCAGGAGGCAGTACAGAATGATCGAAACAAGCGTTACTAATAAACCGGGAGACGGCCGTTTCCGGCCTGCGCCGCCTTTACTTATCTTCATTACTTCCGTAATTCTGGGAGTAGTAATTGTAATATGAGTAGTAGCCGTACTTCAGATGGGACTCGTTGATCGCGTTCAGGACAACTCCCAGGAGCTTCGCGTTGACGCTCTCGAGGATCTTCTTGGCCTGCTGTGCCGCCTCACGCGGCGTCTTGCCGGACCTCACCACCATGATTACGCCCTCTGTCTGGGTGCTCGCCACCACCGCGTCGGCAAGTCCGAGTACCGGCGGGGTATCGATCACGATGAAGTTATACAGGGTGTACAGCCCGTCGATCAGCTCCTTCAGCCGGTAGGAACCGAGGAGTTCGGCGGGATTGGGCGGAAGCGGGCCCGAGGTCATGACGTGAAGGTTCGGCACCCCGGTCGGCTTGAGGAGTTCAGCGCTGAACTCCCTGTTGCCGGAGAGGAACGAGGAGAGTCCGGCGGTATTGGCGACCTTGAATATCTTATGCAGTCTCGGCCTCCGCATATCGGCATCCACCAAAAGCACCTTTGCATCGGACTTGGTCAGGCTGATAGCGGTATTCACCGACGTCGTCGTCTTTCCTTCCTCCCGTCTCGCGCTCGTCACCATCATAACCTTCGGCGGCTTGCCCGCGCTCGAGAAGAGGAGGAACGTCCTGAGCGAAGAGTAGGCCTCGCCGAGATGCGTGTTGCCGCTGGAATGAGAAAGCAGTTCGACGGCCCCGCCGGCGTCCCTTACACTGCAGTGCGGGACAAGACCCAGGGAGGGCATCAGGATCCTCTTTTCGATGTCCTCCGGCGTCTTTATCGTGTTGTCGAGATATTCGGCGAGGAAGGCGAGCCCCACGCCGCCGAAGAGCCCCACCATCAGGGCGAGCATGAAATTGAGCTTCTTGTTCGGCTTGAAGGGCGACTTCGGCACCTCGGCAGGGTCGATGATCTGTATGTTCGAGGCGGTGATGCTCGCCGAGATCCCGGTCTCCTTCATCCTCTGCAGGAGACCGTTGTAGAGCTCCCTGTTCGTGTCCGCCTCCCGCTTGAGTATCTGGTACTGGACCGAGCGGCTGTTCAGGTCGAGGGCATCTTTCTTCTGTTTTTCGAATGCGGCCTTCAGGTAATTCTCGCGCCTCATTGCAGCATCGTAGTCCTTCCTGATGCTCACGACGACCTTCTTTGTCTCGAGGTCGATCCTCTTTCGCAGCTGGTCGATATGCTCCTTCAGCCTGACCATCTTCGGGTAGTCGGACTTATAGACCGTCAGGTTCTGGTTGTATTCGGATTCGAGGCCGGCAAGGTCTTTGATCATGGACTGCACCAGGGAGTTGGCCATCACCGAGGAACTCGAGGCGGAATCTCCCGACTTCAGTTCGCTGTAGAGCGCCTCTTTGCTGATCCTGTCAGAGGTCGCGGCCGTAAGGTCCTGAGACAGGTCCGCCAGCCTCTTTGCGACGATATTCTCGCCGCCGGCATCCTTGCCGTCCTTATCGACCCCTTTGTCGAGAAAGATGATCTCGTTCCTGCCGGCATACTGGTTCAGTTTCTCTTCGGCCTGCTCCAGCTTCCCCTTCATTATCTCGAGCTGGTTTTCGAGCCATGCCCTTGCCTGCTGGGTCGCCTCGAATTTCGATTCAATGTTCAGTTCGATAAACGACTTAGCGATAGCATTCGTGACGCTCGCGGCGAGTTCAGGGTTATAGGAAACAAAGCCGACGTTTACCAGACTCGACTTCGGCTCGGGCTTCACCTCGATCCTTTTGATGAAGCCGTCGACCAGCGAGGCGGAGATGCCGTCTTCCGTGACTGACCCCTGCCGCTTCAGGAGTCCCGGGGGCGGCAATACCGGGCTCTTTCCGGTGAACTCGGAATTCTTGTCGAGTCTCATCTGCCGGATGACCCGCTTCGCGAGGTTCCGCGAGCGGAGCATCTGGTACTGCGTCTGGTAATATTTTTCGTCGACATTCTCGAGCGCGTAACTGTCCTTGAAGAGGATGACGTTCGAATTTTCCTTGTCGATCTTGAGGGTGGACGACGCCTTGTAGAGCGGCTTCATCATGAAGGTCCCGATCACCACCGTCGCTACGACCGCGACAAAGAAGGTGATCACGATCCACTTCCTCCTCATCACTATGCTGAGATAGTCCCTGAGGTGTATCTCCTCTTCCTGATAGCCGTAATAGCCGCCGGCCGCGGCGACAGGGAACTCCCGGGGCTTGTCGAGCGCCCGGCTCGCATCCTCTCCCTGTCGTATGGTATCTTCTTCAGCCATTTATTTTACCGCCGGCTAGCCTGTAAGCCTGTTAGCTGGTTAGCCATTTACTTGACGACGGTATAGGTGCCGAGGGTAACGAACCCCCGCACCGTGTTCATGAACGTCCCGAAAAAGCTTTTAAGCCCGCTCTTAGGGACGATAATGATATCGTTTTCTTCCAGCAGGATGTCCGGTTTCTTTCCGTCGCGTATATCTCCGTAGTCCGCGGCGATGACATCCCTCTCTCCCTTGCCGTTGTCCCTGAATATCCTCACGTCGCCCAACTGGGCCTCGGGGCTTACGCCCTTGGCCATAGTGATCGCCTGCACCAGGGTCATCTTACCCGAAAGCATGTACGAGCCCGGCGCGTTCACCTCGCCGTCGACGAAGAATATCCCACCCCTCGGCACATTCACGATGTCGTTCGCATAGACCGGGACGTTGAGCGCATAGTTGCCCTTGATGAGCAGTTCATCGAGGTCGATGATGATAGTCTCTGAGCGGGGCTTTGCGCCTTCTTCAGCAGGCTTGCCGCTTTCGTCCGTCCGCACCTGCCTGATGATGTAGCATACCCTTCCCGCCTCGTCCGCCAGCCCTCCCGCCATCATAAGGGTATCGAGGAGATACCGCTGCCCGGTGATCGCGAAGACCTGGGGGTTCTTGACTGCGCCGACGACCGAGATCCTCTGGCTGCGGAATTCCTTCACCGTCACATTTACGACTGTCTGTTCGACGTAACGGTCGAGTCTCCTCGTTATCTCCCTCTCGACCTGCGAGGGGGTCATGCCCTTCACCCGCAGGACGCCGACGAGCGGCAGGGCGATATCGCCCAAAGCGTTCACCCGCACCGTCTTCTTGAGCTCATCCAGATTGTACGCGTCGATGTCGAGGATGTCCTCGGGCCCGATACGATAGCCCTCGGAGAGCGGTCTCTGAGAAGCCGCGGCAGCGCTCATGATGAGCGCTTCGTTCAGCCTGTCGGTCTTTTTCTGGGCCTGAAGGTCGGCGACCGGCGGCGTTTTTGAGGCGTAGCCGCCGCCGCACGCCGAAAACGCCAGCATGAGCATACATGAAAGGAACAACCTAACAAAACGGGGCATTATGTCTTATCGCAAATCTTACTTTATTCTCTGCGCACCGGGACTTGACGGACTCGCAAAACCGGAAGAGCCGCTGAAGCCCTCCTTAATCGCGTACGCAAGGCCTCCACTGAAGCCGAGCAGAATTCCGGCTTGCGCGAGCCCTGCCCCGCTGGAGGACAGAACAGGACCCGGGCTGGACGAACCGGGGATCACCGCGGCAGCAGCCTTCCTCTGTCCCTCATGTTCCGTTTCTTCCACCGCCTGCACCGTGATCACACGGTACGTATTGTCCCGATTGATCAAAATCGCTTCTCCTGCCTTCAGGTCCCTGACTATGGAGGAGTTGATGCCGACCGAAACCATCCCAGCAATGCTCCGGACCTCTAAGCCGTTCTTGCCGAGGGTGACGACACCGCGCATATGCTCCGGCGTTTCGTAAGAAACCTTCCGCACGATCTTCTTATTGTTGTCGATGATTATGGAAGCCGATCCTGCCCCCACGGACAGCGAGGCCCCGGCTGCGATGTTGAAGGCGATCCGGCCCCTCACGAGGTCGATCGAGTACTGGTATGGAGAACCGCTGATAACCCCCTCGGAGTCCCTGGGAAAAGAGACCCTCGAACCGTCTTTAAAGTAGACCGCTGCCGAACCTTCCCCGGTCCTGATCGAGGTGTCCTGGACAACCGGATAGGTGGTGGGCGCAGGCAACCACCGTTCGTCGGCCGATTTGAGGAATGACTTCCCGGTCATCCTCGCCTCACCGATTACCATTATGCCCTGGGCCGACGCCGCTATCGCCGAAAATATAATGACAGCGCTCGCTATTGCCGCCTTGAAAATGATCGCCCCTTTAACCTTCATCGTTACCCCCCTGTTTCGAAAAATATCTATTCCCTTAATAGATGGCGAAATCATATAACACATGAACATTTTTTGTCAACAGGGGAAAGGCATTTTTTTATATAAAGTACTTTAAGAAAAAATACACCGGAATTATCCTATTTTCAAAGATAAATTGTACCTATACCCAAAATGTGCCGGGCTTTGTTGACATCGCTCTTTCGCAACGGTTATCGTTAAAATTATGAAGTTCATCCTCTTCGACATAGACGGCACGCTGATCGACTCCGGCGGCGCAGGTTCGAAGGCACTCAACCTTGCATTCGAAGAGATTTTTTCGGTGAAGAACGCCTTCCGCACGGTGAGCATGGCCGGAAAGACCGACGTACAGATATTGAAAGAGGGTCTCGCCCTGTACGGCATCTCCCATACAAACGGCGAAACCCCGGAATTCTTCAGGGCCTATATCAGACACCTCGCCGAGAACGTCCGCAACCGGAAGGGCCACGTAAAACCCGGGATACGGGCCGCCCTCGACGCCCTGGCATCGGGCAGGGAGAGCATACTCGGCCTTCTTACCGGCAATATCAGCGAAGGCGCCCGCATAAAGCTCGAGGCCTATGACCTCTATTCTTATTTCCTGCTCGGGGCCTTCGGCGACGACTCAGAAGACAGGAACAAGCTGCTTCCCGTGGCGGTCGGCAAACTTGAGAAGACGGAGTCTCTCAAGATGGACTTCAGAGACTGCGTCGTCATCGGCGACACCCCGCGGGACATCGACTGCGCAAAGCCTTATGGGGCAAAGGCGGTGGCGGTCGCGACCGGCCCGTATTCTTCCGCGGCGCTCCGCAATGCCGGCGCTGACCTGGTCTTCGAGGACCTCTCCGATACCGCAGCCTTTATTGAAGCGATGAAGACAAGATAGAGGTAAAGGTAAAGATTTTAAAGGCAGGTAGAGGTAAAGAAACAAAAGGGGAAAGGACAGAAAGAAAATCCCCTTTTCTCTATCTGTTTATTCTCTAATTTTGCCTGCTTTATCTTTATCCGGTCTTTTCTCTACCTGTCTCATCCTTTACCTTTACCTTTACCTTTACCTTATCCCTTACTCCTCGGGCAGTCTGTTATAATTAAAAGAGTCGCCCCGTACGTTCCAATATTTTGCGGAGATTGAGGAGGTATTCATGGCAACTATCCTTGACGGCAGGAAACTGGCCGAAGAGATCAAGGCGGACGTAAGGAAAGAGGTAGAGACGCTGAACAAGATCGGCGTCGACGTGGGCCTAGCGCTCCTGCTGGTGGGTGACAACCCCGCAACGGTCCAGTATTTTCGGGCCACGCTGAGCGCATGCAAAAAAACCGGGGTGACTGCATACGAATTCATGCTGCCCTCGACGGTCACTCTGAACGAGATCCTCAATCTAGTCAACAAGATCAACATTGACGAAAGGATACACGGTCTTCTCGTCCTCATGCCCCTGCCGGGACATATGAACGCGCGGAGGATCATCAACCACATAGTCCCGGAGAAGGACATCGACGGTCTCGGAGCGATCTCGGTCGGAAGACTAGCGGCGGACGAATCGACGTTCCAGCTCTTCAAGAAGGGCAAGACCGACGCGGACCAGGAGTCGAGGGTCATCCCTTCCATATGGAGTTTTCTTCCCTGCACGCCCTTCGGCGTCATCAGACTCCTGGAGCACTACAAGGTCCAGATCAGGGGAAGGCATGCGGTCATCATCGGCAAGAGCCTTGCCGTCGGCAAGCCCCTCTCATCGATGTTCCTCGCAAAAGAGGCGACTGTCACGGTCTGCCATAGGGAAACGGTAAACCTTACCGCCATGACGAAACAGGCGGACATCCTCTGCTCGGCGACCGGGAGGGCCGGACTCATCAAGGCAGGGATGGTGAAAAAAGGGGCGGTCGTCGTGGACATCGGGATAAACGTGCTCAAGAACGGCTCGATCACAGGGGATGTCGATTTCAAGTCAGTATCGAAAAAAGCGTCTCTGATCACGCCTGTCCCCGGAGGAGTCGGGCCAGTCACGATTGCGATGCTGCTCGAAAATACGGTCAGGTCGGCACAGCGGAACGAGCTCTTCAAAAGCCCCCTGGTACTGATGGGATGAAAGATAGTGAAAAGTGAAAGGGTAAAAGTGAAAGGTATAAAAATTAAAAGGAAAGGCAAAGGTCAGCCTTTAACCTTTAACCTTTAACCTTTAACCTTTAACCTTTAACCTTTAACGGAGTTAATGTGTCCGATTTTCGTCTCAACTCAGAGTTCAGCCCGAAGGGAGACCAGCCCCGCGCGATAGAGGAACTCACCAGGGGTGTCCTGAATGGAGAAAAACATCAGGTCCTCCTCGGCGTGACCGGATCGGGAAAGACCTTCACGATCGCGAATGTCATCGCGGACGTGAAGAGACCGACCCTTGTCATCGCCCACAACAAGACTCTTGCGGCACAGCTCTACGGCGAATTCAGAGAGCTCTTTCCGGACAATGCGGTGGAGTTCTTCGTCAGCTATTACGACTATTACCAGCCCGAGGCATACATCCCGACGACGGACACGTACATCGAAAAAGACGCGATGATCAACGACGACATCGACAGGCTGAGGCATTCGGCGACAAGGGCGGTGCTCGAGCGGAGAGACGTCGTGGTCGTGGCTTCGGTCTCCTGCATTTACGGCATCGGCTCTCCCCAGGACTACATGGAGATGCACCTCCAACTCGAAGAGGGGATGGCCGTGGAGCGGGACGAGATACTCGGAAGACTGGTCGAGATGCAGTTTGTCAGGGCGGATGCAGACTTCAAGAGGGGCTGCTTCAGGGTGAGGGGAGATATCGTCGATATCTTTCCGTCCTTCTCGCTCGACAAAGTAGTACGGGTCGAATTCTTCGGGGACGCCATAGACTCCCTCAGCGAAATCGACCCGCTGACGGGCCGCAGGCTGAAGAAGATCGACAAGACCGCCATCTTCCCGAACAGCCACTGGCTTACGCCGAAGGACAGGCTCGAGGCCGCGATGGTCGGCATCGAGAAGGAGATGAAGGACTGCGCCGAAAGGTTCCTGCAGCAGGGCAAGATCGCAGAGGCCAGGAGGATCGAGGAGCGGACCAGGTTCGACATGGAGATGCTGAAGGAGTTCGGCTACTGCCACGGCATAGAGAATTATTCGAGGCACCTTAGCGGCCGGGCAGCCGGGGACCCTCCCTACACGCTGATCGATTATTTCCCGGATGATTTTCTGGTCGTGATCGACGAGTCCCATGCGACCGTTCCCCAGATAAGGGGGATGTATGAAGGAGATCGCTCGCGGAAACAGACGCTCATAAACTTCGGCTTCAGACTGCCTTCGGCGCTCGACAACCGGCCGCTTAGGTTCGAGGAGTTCGAGAGAAGGGTCGTACAGGCCGTGTATGTCTCGGCGACCCCGAACCTCTACGAGATCGAAAAGGCGGGCGGCGATGTCGTAGAACAGATCATCCGTCCCACCGGGTTGACCGACCCGAAGCCGACGGTGCGGCCGGTAGCGGGCCAGGTCGATGACCTCCTCGCCGAGATACGGAAGAGGGTCGCGGACGGGGAACGGGTGCTCGTCACCACCCTCACCAAAAAAATGGCCGAGGACCTGACCGACTACTATACCGAACTCGGCATCAGGGCGCGTTATCTCCATTCGGATATCGACACGCTTCAGCGGGTAGAGATCATCCGGGACCTGAGGCTCGGCAAATTCGACGTGCTGGTCGGCGTCAACCTCCTGAGGGAGGGGCTCGACCTGCCTGAGGTGTCGCTCGTCGCGATCCTCGATGCCGACAAGGAAGGCTTCCTGCGCTCCGAGCGTTCGCTAATCCAGACGACCGGAAGGGCGGCCCGGAACGTACACGGCGAGGTGATCTTCTATGCCGACGTCATGACCGGTTCGCTCAAAAAGGCGATCGGCGAGACAACCAGGCGGCGGGAGATACAGGAGGCATACAACCGGAAGATGAAGATCACCCCCGAGACGATAAAGAGCAGCATCAAGGACATCGTCGGCTCTATCTACGAATCAGATTATTGGACGGTGACTGCCGCTGCAGAAGAAACAGCGGAATACAGCCTCGACGACGAGACGCTGAAGCGGCTCGAACGGGAAATGAAGGCAGCGGCGAAGGAGCTCGACTTCGAGAGGGCCGCAGCGATCAGAGACCGGATCAGGGAGATAAAAAAGAAGATGATTGAGATCGGGGTGAAGGCCTGAACAGGTTAAAGGTTAAAGGTTAAAGGTTAAAACTATCGGGCTGGACAGTTCACGGGTTACAAGCAAACATTCGCAAGCCCCACTTCGCGTGGCTGATTGCACTTTCTGTCTTAATATCTCTACCTCTTTGCTTTTCACCTTTAACTTTTCACTTTTCACCGGCCTTCGGCCGCGCGCTTATCCCGCGAGTTTCTTTTCCTCGAGTTTCGCCTTGAGGATATCGCCGAGGCTCCCTAGCCCCGAGGACCCGCTGTCAGCCTGCTTGACTGTGCCGACGTACTCGGCGTATTCCTCTTTGGTTTTCTTGTCCAGCAACGCCTTGCGACTGAGCCTGATCTTGCCGCTCTGTTGCTCAACATCCGCCACGATAGTCTGTATTGCGGTCCCTGAGGCGAACATGCGTTTGGGGTCTGCGCCGTCGGTGGCGCCTATTTCGGAGTTGGGGATGAGGCCGGAGAGCCCGCCCTGCAGCTTCACGAAGATCCCGAACGGCATAACCTTGTCCACAGTACCTTCCATCAGCGTCCCGACCTCCGGCAGCACCACAACCTTGGGGGCCGGCTTAGGCTGCATCGAAAGCGAGATCTTGCGGTTTTCAGGGTCAACGCCGAGCACATACACCTCGACCTCTTGGCCGGCCTCTGCCACCTCCCTGGGGTGGTTGATCCGCCTGCCGGCACCGAGGTTGGATATATGGATAAGGCCTTCGACACCGGGTTCGAGTCTGACGAATACGCCGAAAGGCGCAAGCCGTACAATGGTGCCGTTCACCCTAGTGTCGACGGGATATCTCTCCGTAACTCCGACCCAGGGGTCCGGCTCCAGTGCCTTCAGGCTGAGGGTCAGGCGGTTCCTATCCCAGTCGAGGGCGATGATCCTCACAGCCACCTCCTGCCCGACCGAAAGCACGTCCTCAGGCCTCTTCGAACGGTCCCATGAAACCTCACTCGCCGGGATCAGTCCGTCGACCCCTCCCAGGTCCACGAAAATTCCGAAATTCTGTATCGACCTCACAGTCGCGCTGATATCCATGCCCACCGACAGCGACTCTCTGAGCTTGCCGACTTTTGCCCTTCTCTCTTCCTCGAGCAATACCCTCCGGGACAGAATCACGTTCTTCCCGTTTTCCTCGAACTCGAGGACCTTAAACGGGAAGGACCTGCCGAGGAACAGGCCGCCCTCGCGGCCGCCCTTCAGATCGATCTGCGAAAAGGGGCAGAAGCACCTTACCTCGCCGACCGATACCTCGAATCCGCCCTTTACCTCGCGCTTGACGGTCCCGGTTACAGCCACTCCGGCATCAAAGGCGTCGCGGAGAGCGCCGAGGGTGGCGGCAGAGTATCCGTTCACGAGCGTCGTCATTCTCCTGACCCCGTCCCTGACGGTGACGTAGTAAGCCTCTATTTCATCCCCGGCCTTCACCGAACAGCTGCCGTCCTCGTTCGTCAATTCGGCCAGGTCGATAACTCCTTCGCTCTTGCCGCCGAGATCGATGTAGACGAGGTCGCCGGATATACTGACCACGCTCGCCCTGACCTTCTGTCCCGGTGCAAGTCTTTCCTGCAGGCCCGAACTCTTCTCGAGAAGCTCGGCGAAGCTCTCTTTCGCCTCGACCGCAACGTCGGCCTTGGCCGGATTATTTACCTCAGTGGGATTTTCGATATTTTCATCAGACATGGTTTTAATACCTCACAGTCAATTTAAGTCCTCTTCGCCAAACTACGTCCGAAGGTCAATACCCTGAAGGAGTCTGAACTGACAGAGGTATTAAGTTTAAAAAATTTAGTGCCTCCGAGTCAATGGCCCTCCCCACAAACAGG
>Ga0316624_10000926_pt1 | contig 10914 bp, 8 predicted proteins | sample OWC_Aug_N3_C1_D5_FD_207657 | JGI IMG/M metagenome (GOLD analysis project Ga0316624, IMG submission 207657) | Wetland soil microbial communities from Old Woman Creek delta, Ohio, United States - OWC_Aug_N3_C1_D5_A | ecosystem: Environmental > Terrestrial > Soil > Wetlands | place: USA: Ohio...
CATGATCGCGGCGATGGCATCGAGCACCGGCTCGCGGCCATAGCGCTCGAGCAGCTGGAGGAAGCGCCGCTCGCCGGTCTTGACCGCCGTCACCTGCGCGCGCAAATCGCCGAGCGCGCGGGTCGGGATGCGCACATTCATGCGGATGAAATCGACCAGATCCTGGTTGACGATTCCCGCGCGGTGCAGCTTCAGGAACGGGATCTGCAGCCCTTCGGAATAGATGTCGGTCGTGACGCCGCCGAGCACGCCGCCGATATCGATCCAATGCGCCATGCAGCACGAGAACGCCGCGAGCGTGCCCTCGTGGAAGATCGGCATGGTCAAGGTGACGTGGTTGAGATGGCTGCCGGTCGTGTAGGAATCGTTGGTGATGTAGATGTCGCCCGGCTCCATCTTGTCGTAGCCGAAATGCCGGATCTTCGCCTTCACCGTCTCCGCCATGCCGCGGATGAACATCGGCAGGCCGATGCCGATCGAGACGGTCTCGCCCGAGGCGGTGAAGAGCCCGGTCGTGAAATCGAGCGCCTCGTAGATGATCGTGTTGTAGGCGGTCCGCATGAGATTGGTCTTCATCTCTTCGGTCACCGCGATCACGCCGTTGCGCACGATCTCGGTGACGACGGGATCCGCCTTGCGATTGGTTGCTGTGGCCATCATTTCCTCCCCGCGACGGCGATCTCGAGATGGCCGTAGGCGTTGACGGTAAGCTCGTCCCCCGGCGCCAGCACCGTGGTCGAAGCGTGTTCCTCGACGAGCGCCGGCCCGGTGACGCGGTTGCCGGCGAGCAGAAGGCGGCGCGCATAGGTCGGCGTCTCGACGAAGCCCGCGCCCTCGAAATAGACCGGGCGCTTGCCGGTGAAGGCTTGCTTGGGCGGCTCGGCGCCGCCGCTCTCGATCTTTTCCTGCGCCGGCTTGCGCATGACGCCGCTCACCGCGGTCCGAAGGCTGACGATCTCGGCGCGCTCCTCGGGCGCGCAAGTGCCGTAGCGCTGCTCGTGCTGCGCGTCGAAATGCTTCTTGATCGCCGCGTGATCCTTGGTCTCGAAGACCTCCATCGGCAGATCGACCGTGACCGCATGCTCCTGGCCGACATAGCGCATGTCGAGCGCGCGCCGGATCGCGATCTGCTCGGGCTTCACCGTGGTCGAGCCGATGCTGGCGCGACCTTCGTCCTCGAGCTGTTTGTAGACCGCCTCGATCTCATCGAAGGACGCGGTATCGAGCCGCGTGAACCAGGTGCGCACGAAATCATAGCGCAGATCGGAGAACAGCATGCCATAGGCCGAGAACACGCCCGGCGCGTTCGGGATGATGACGCGGCGCATGCCGAGCTCGCGCGCAACCTCGACCGCGTGCAGCGGGCCGGCCCCGCCATAAGCGACGAGCACGTAATCGCCGACATCGAGGCCGCGCTCCGTCGTCACGCCCTTCACCGCATAGGACATGGCGGTGTTGGCGATGCGCAGAACGCCGTCGGCCGCCGCGGTCGCGTCCATGCCGAGCGGATCGGCGACATGGGTCTTGAGCGCCTTCTTGGCCGCCTCGACATCGAGCTTCATTTCGCCGCCGAGGAAACGGTCGGCGCCGAGACGACCCAGCAACAGATTGGCGTCGGTCACGGTCGGCTCGCTGCCGCCCAAACCGTAACACGCGGGACCGGGTGCGGCACCCGCGCTGCGCGGTCCGACGCGCAGCATGCCCTCTTCCACGCGTGCGATCGAGCCGCCGCCGGTGCCGACCTCGAAGATATCCATCATCGCGATCTGCACGGGCAGCGCCTTCTCATAGCCGCCGAGCAAAGCCGAGCCGGTGGTCAAAGGCTCGCCGTCATGGATGACGCCCGCTTTCGCGGTGGTGCCGCCCATGTCGAAGGCGATCGCGTTCTTGAGGCCCAAAGTGTGGCACAAGGTCCGCGTGCCGATGACGCCCGCGGCCGGGCCCGATTCCAGCATGCGGATGCAGTATTGGCGGGCCTGCGCGGCCTCGTAGAGACCGCCGGTCGACTGCACGATGAGGAACGAGCCCTTGAATCCCGAGCGGCGCAGGTGATCGTCGATCTCGCCGATATAGCGATCGACCTTGGGGCCGATATAGGCGTTGGCGACGACCGTCGAGCAGCGCTCGAACTCGCGATATTCCTGCGACAGCTCGTGCGAGGCCGAGACGAACATGCCGGGATGGCGCGCCTCGAGGATCGCCTTGGCGCGCTTTTCGTGATCGGCGTTGCGGTAGCAATGGAGGAAGAGGATCGCGGCAGCCTCGATGCCGATCGCGGCGAGCTTCGCACCGAGCTCCTCGACATCCTTGTCGACGAGCGGCTTTTCGACCTCGCCATCGGCGAGCACGCGCTCGTTGAGCTCGAAGCGCAGGGCGCGCTCGACCAAGGGCTCGTGCTTCTGGAAAAAGAGATTATAGGAATCGGGGCGGTTGATGCGCCCGATCTCGTAGATGTCGCGAAAGCCCTTGGTGATGATGAGCGCGGTCTTGGCCCCTTTGCGCTCGAGGATCGTGTTGATGGCGATGGTCGAGCCGTGGAGGAAGAGCCCGACATTGCGGTAATCCGTCTCGGCCTTGGCGACGCCGTTGTTGATGCCCTCGACCAGGCGGTCGGGCGTCGACAAGGCCTTGCCGAAGGTGAGCTTGCCGGTGGCTTCGTCGAACACCGAGACGTCGGTGAAGGTGCCGCCGATATCGGCGGCCAGTCTGAGCTGCTGTTGGCTGGTCATGAAACAATCCTGGAATTGAAAGAGTTCGATATCGCGGCCGCGGCGGCCGATACCAGCCGCGTATCTGGATCCGTCGTCATGCCCCGCCGCTCCGCTGCTTGGTTCTCGAAGGGAGCTTGACCACTTTTCCCGGGTCTGCGCCGAAATCGGCATCGGCTCTCGGCGCGGCCGTCGGCAGGTGGACTTGCCGCGCCAGCCGCGTGGAGAAATGGGCGACCACCTGGGTTCGCACATAAGCGTTGAGATCGCGCGCCGTCCGCTCGGCCAGCGGCGCATCGCCGTGCGCGATCGCCTCGACCAGGCGCTGCGAGATCCGCACCGTGCCGGCGAAGCGCTCGGCGAGCGCCGCCGCGCGATTGCGCGACGAGCCCGGCAGGCCGTGCTGCGCCAGGCGCAATTTGTCCGCGAGCATCTGGCGATAGCCGCGCTCGATGCAACGGTTGTGGCTCGCCGCCGCGATCGCCGCGTGCAGATCGTAGTTGAAGCGGATGATCCCCTCGTAATCTTGGCGCGCGACGGCGTCACAGAATTTCGCGAGCTTGCTCTTGATGTCTTGCACATCCGCCGGCGTGCTCCGCGCCGCGGCGAAATGGCACGCGACCGGCTGAAAGACCTCCATCGCTTCGTAATGATCGACCACGTCGATGAATTGCAGCGCCGCGACCCGCGCGCCGCGATTGGGCTGGAGTTCGACCAGGCCCTCCGAGGACAGCCGGATGAGCGCCTCGCGCACCGGCGTGCGCGAGAGCTTGTACTGGCGGCACAGCGCCTCTTCCTCGAGCACCGATCCCGGCTCGATCGAGAGCGCGATGATCGCATCGCGCAGCGCGTCGTAGACGATCTGGCTGCCTGTGCGGCGCGCGGGCGCAGCACCGGATCGACGCCGCCGCGTCGGCGTCTTCTTCGGCTCGATGCCAGCGATTTGCGTCATGCCCGATCGCGCTCCCCAATGATATGTATTTTTAGCGTATACATAATATGCGCGCAACCGCATGGCGGCGCGGCCCGCCCTTGCCGGCAACGCATGGGTTCAAGGTTAACGGCGGGAAGGTCCCGCGCTCAGCGCACGGCGTAGGTCTGGAAGCGCGCCGGCATCGACTCGCCCCATTGCGCGTAAGTCCCGACACCAGCCTCGGCGAGACCGGGGGGCGTTGCCGCGTTCAGCACATCGCTGTCGGTCCAATGCTCGTGGACGCGGCCCCAGGGATCGCACCAATAATCGTAGATCTGGCTGCCCAGGCGGTGGCGGCCGATGCCCCACATATGCCGGTACTTGGCCTTCTTCTTCAGATATTCGTGACCCATCATCACGTCGTCGATGTCGCGGACCTCGTAGGAGAAATGATTGAGCCCGGCCTGCGGCCCCTTCATCGTGAAGAAGACGTGATGGTCGACGAATTCCTCGCCGCGGTCGCAGCGATTGAAAGACGAGACAAGATTGGTCTTGTCGCCGGACCAGACATCGTCCGAGCAAAGAAAGCCCAAGGTCTCGCGATACCAGGAAAGCGTCTTGGCGAGATCGGTGGTAGCGAGGACGCCGTGACCCATGCGCTTCACTTGCGCGGGGCCGGCCGGCAGCCGCGTCAGCTCGCCGGCGCGGCGGAATTTTTCCGGCCCCCAATTGAGGACGTTGCGCGCGACCGGCAAGGGCGCGAGCGTCTCGATGCCGTGGACGACCTCGATCTGGAATCCGTGCGGATCCTTGAGGCGGACGCGCTTGCCGCCGCCCGGCTCGTCGATCGCCTCGACCGCCGAGGCGCCTTCGACCCGCGCCAGCCGGTCGAGATCTTCCTCGTTGCGCGCGTAATAGGCGAAGCCGATGAATTTGGGCTCGCCCAAATGCGTCACGTGAAGATGATGCGCCGCATCGGTGCCGCGCATATAGAGAGCGTCCTTGGTGCGCGCGGCGCGCACGAAACCGAAATCGGTGAGGAACTCTTCCGCCTGGTCGAGATCGGGCGATTGCAGGCGGCCAAAGGCGATATCGGTGACCTTGGCGACAGGCATCGAACGTCCTCCTCTAGATGAGACCCTCATAAGAGCCGCCGTCGATTTGCAGATTCTGGCCCGAGATGAATCCGGCCTGCGCGCTGCATAGATAGGCGCAGGCATCGCCGAATTCCTCGGGCGTGCCGAGACGCTTGGCCGCGACCGTCGAGGCGATGCGCCGGCGCGCTTCCTCGCGCGTGATGTTCTCGGCCTTCATCATGCGCTCGGCCATGAATTGCTGGCGGCCCGTGTCGATGCGCTCGGGCAAAAGATTGTTGAGGGTCACGTTGTCCGGCGCGACCAGCCCGGATTGCGATTTGCAAAAGGCCGTGAGCGCGGCGCGCGCGGCGGTCGAGAGGCCCATATGCGGGCGCGGCGATTTCACCATGGCCGAGGTGATGTTGACGATGCGCCCGAATTTGCGCTGCTGCATGCCCGGCAACACGGCGCGAATGAGCAGCACCGCCGGCAGCATATTGGCCTCGAGCGCGGCGATCCATTGATCGTGGTCCCAATCGGCGAGCTTGCCCGGCGGCGGGCCTTCATTGTTGTTGACGAGGATGTCGGGCTCGGAACAGGCCGCGAGCAGCGCCTTGCGCCCTGCATCGGTGTTGATGTCGGCTTTGACGGTCGTAACCGCGCCGGCAGTCTTGGCGCGGATCTCGGCCGCGGCTTCGGCGAGCGGGCCTTCGTTGCGCCCGTTGATCCAGACCGCGACGCCTTCGCGCGAAAGCGCCGTCGCACAGGCCTTGCCGAGGCCCTTCGACGAAGCGCAGATGATTGCTTTCCGTCCCTTGATTCCGAGATCCATACGTTTCCACCCCGCTTTAGGCCGCGCATCTTATCGACATTGCTTCGACCGACACAAGGCCGGCGGCGCGGCGGCGATTGACGCTTTCGCGGCCTTCTCCCTATCATCGCCGACACCGGCCCATGCGCCAAAGGCATGAGCGGCGCACGCCAACGGCAGAGCCTTGCCAAGGGAGGAACGATGCTGCGATTTGCCTATATCGGCACGGGATGGTGGGGCACGGAACTGGCGAAGAATTCGCTCGCGCTCAAGGACCTCATCGAGATCGCGGGCTGCTACGCGCTCACCGAGAAAGAGACTTCGGCCTTCCAAGCCGCTTTCGGCGGCAAGGTCTTTGCGAGCTACGAAGCCGCGCTCGACGATCCGAAGGTCGACGCCGTGCTGTTGGCGACGCCGCATTCGACTCATTGGACGCAGATCATCGCCGCGGCCAAGGCGAAGAAGAACGTCTTCGTCGAAAAGCCGCTGGCGCTCACGGTCGAAACCGGCACGCAGGCGGTGAAGGCCTGCGAGGACGCGCATATCGCGCTCGGCATCGGCCATAACCGGCGCTATTCGCGCGTCGCGCGGATGATGAAGGAGATGGTCGAGAGCGGCGCCTGCGGCAAGATCCTCCATGTCGAGGCGAATTATTCGAGCGCGGGCGGCATGCATTACGCGCCGGGCATGTGGCGCGCCAAGCGCGAAGAATGCCCGGGCGGCGGCATCGCGCCGATGGCGCTCCATGTTATTGACACCTTGACCTGGATCCTGGGTCCGGTGGCGCGGCTTTCGAGCATCTGCAAGCGCCAGGCGGTGAAGGTCGAGCTCGACGACACCAGCGCGAGCCTGTTCGAGCTCGAAAGCGGCATCACCGGCACGCTCGGCTGCGTCTTCGCCTCGGCGATGAACGCGACGCTCAAATTCTACGGCACCAAATGCAACATCGAGGCGCGCGATAATTTCAAGGAATTGATCGTCACCCCGGTCGATCCCAAAGAGCCGGTCGTCCGTCAGCGCTACGAGATCGACGACACGGTGCAGCAGGAGCTGCGCGCCTTTGCCGAGAGCTGCGCCAACCACACCAAATTCCCCGTGCGGCCGGCCGAGGCCCTGCACAACGTCGCCGTGATGCAGGCGATCATCGCCTCATCCGATCAAGGCAGCGCCTGGGTGAAGCTGCCGCCGCGGGGTTAAAACTCTTTTTCTCGCTGCAGTGGCGCCCTGCAGGCTTCGAGACGCCATCCTTCGGACTGCTCCTCAGCCTGAGACGGCATCGGGGATGGCATCGAGAAAAGAGCCTCAGCCTGAGGAGCCTGCGAAGCAGACGTCTCGAAGGCCGCAACGCCGTTGATCCAGCGAGCGTTTCCGATCGTCGCTCTTAGGTCTTCGGCCTGACCGGCTTTGGGAAGCGCAGCATCCCCCAGGGGCTCGGCATTTCGCCGACCGGCACCTCGATCAGCGCGGGCTCGCCCGAGGCGAGCGCCTTGCGCAAGGCCGGGCGCAAGGCTTCGGGGCTCGTCGCGCGCAGACCCATCATGCCGAAGCTCTCGGCGAGCTTCACGAAATCGGGATTGCGCAGATCGCTGGCGATGACGCGGTTGCCGTAATCCTCGACCTGCATCCGGCGAACATTGCCGAAGGCGTTGTCGTTGAAGAGCACGAAGGTGACAGCGAGCCGATGCTGCACCGCCGAGGCCAGCTCCTGCACGTTGAACATGAAGCCGCCATCGCCCGCGATCGCGACGACCGGCGCATCGGGCCGCGCCGCCTTGGCACCCAAGGCGGTCGCGACGCCCCAGCCCAAGGTCCCCTGATAGGCGGGCGTGAGGAAACTGCGCGGCAACGCGGTCTGCCAGAAGAGGCGCATCACATGGCCGATCTGGGTCACCTCGTCGACGAGGATGCCATTCTCGGGCAGCTCGGCGCGCAAGGCGGCGATGAAGGCCGCTTGCGGCGCGAATTTCGCCGTGGCCTCGGCGGCGAATGACGCCTTCAATTCCGCGATCTCGTCGCGTCGCGAGGCGCGGCGCTTGTTGTGGCGCGGCAAGGCTTGCGCCAACGCGCGCAACGCCGGCGCGGCGTCGCCGACGATGCCCAGGGCCGGGCGGCGGATGCGATCGATCTCTTCCGGATCGGCATCGACGCGAATGATCGTCAGACCGGCATCGACGCCCCATTGCATCTGCTGCATCTGCAGCCGCGTGCCGACCGCGAGCACGACATCCGCCTCGGCCCAAAGCCGCATGCCGGGAATAACCGAAACGCTGAACGGATGGCGCGTGTCGAGCGCGCCCAGGCCCGAGCGATGATAGGCGACCGGCGCCTGCAAGGCTTCGGCAAGGATGCCGAGTTCCTCGCCCGCGCCCATCGCGCCGCCGCCGATGATGATGAGCGGCCGCTCCGCCGCGCCCAAGAGCTTTGCCGCCGTCTCGATCGCGTCCGTGTCGATCGCTGCATGCTCGGGCCGCACCGGGCCGGGCAAGGTCATGGTCGCGCTCTTGCCCCAAACATCGAGCGGGCATTCGATCGCCACCGGCCGCTGCCGCCCGGAGAGCATGTGGCGGAACGCCTCGTCCATGATGCGCGGCGCTTCATCCGGGCTGCGGATGCGCTCGGCCCATTTGGCGAGCCGGCTCATCACGCCGAGCTGATCGGGGAGCTCGTGCAGCATGCCGAGATTGCGGCCGATGAAGGCTTGCGGAATCTGGCCGGTGATCGCAAGCACCGGCGCGTTGCAAGCATAGGCCGTGCAAAGGGCGCCGGTGCTGTTGAGGAAGCCCGGGCCCGGCACCACCGCATAGGCTTGCGGCCTGCCCGTGGCCATGGCCGCGCCCAAGGCCATATAGGCGGCGCCCTGTTCGTGCCGCGTATGGATGACCTTTAACTCGTCCTGCGCGTCGTGAAACGCGGAAAAGAGCGGATCATTCTGGACCCCGGGCAGGCCGAAGACCATGTCGATGCCATTGGCGATCAAGGAACGAACGACCGCTTCCGCGGTGTTCATCCGCCCTGTGTCCTTGCCCGCCATCGCTGCGCGCCGCCCGCGCGGCTCAGCTCATCATCCAATGCGCGTAGCCGGGATTCTTCTCGTGATAGCGCGGCTGCCAATTGTCGTCGAACACGTCCATGTCGGAGAAATATTCGGTGTTCCCGCCCGACGGGTTCTTGAAATACCAGAAGAGGTTCGAACCCATGATGTGCCGCCCGGGCTTGGTCGTGGCCGTCCAGCCATGGGTTTCCATGAATTTCCCGCCGACCATGATCTCGTCGAAGTTGTTGAGCTCGAAGGCGACGTGATTGAACCCGGCCTTCTCGCCGACCGCGATGAGGAAAAGATTGTGGTGATCGGGCGAGCCGGCGCAGCGCATGAAATCGCCGAATTTCTGCACGCTCTCGGTCATGCGGAAGCCGAGGCGGCCGGTGTAGAACGCCGACGTCTCCTTGAGCTTCGAGGACGGCGTGAAGAAGACGGCATGGCCGATTCGCATCGGGCGAACGCGGTCGACCGGCCAGAAGGGATGGTTGATCTCTTTATGGGGCGCTTCGGGCTTGACCGCGACCGGCTTCGAAACGCGGAAGGTGAGCGCCAGGCCGACCGGATCGCGCGCGCGCAAGCCACCCTCGGCGTCGCGCTCGACCTTTTGATCGCGGCTGAGCTCCGCGCCGATGGCATCGAGCGCGGCGGCGTTATCGACGCCCCAGACGACTTCACGCACGGTCGAGCCGGGCTCGATCGCCGGCGCCAAGGACGGATCGGCAGCGCTGCGCAGCCGGATCGTCTGCCCCGAGGGCAAGAGGTAATCGGCGCCGCTTCGGCCGTGATCGACGCGCGGCAGGCCCCAATCGTCGTAATAGCGCATGCCGGTATCGATATCCTCGACACCGTAAATCAGCGATTCCACCCGCATGATCGTCATCGTTCCGCTCCTTCGAGCTTTGATCGAATGAGTTGACCTTACTTTCTTTGGCCTTTCTAATGCAATCGGCTCAAAGACCAGCTACGCGGCCATACCGCGATCAAGGGAGGGTTCTATGACGACGTCCATCCCATCGGTCGACGACCTCATGTCACGCGCGCGCGAAATGATGCCGATGCTACGGCAGAACGCGCTCGAAACCGAAAAGCGCCGCCGCTGTAGCGCGGAAACCGCGCAGCTCTTCCAAGACGCGGGCTTCTTCCGCGTGCTGCAGCCCAAGCGTCATGGCGGCTACGAGATGGATTACGGCACGCAGATGCGGCTCGCGGCCGAGCTCGGCCGCGGCTGCGCCTCGAGCGCCTGGGTGATGAGCGTCATCGGCTGTCATGCCTGGCTCTTGGGCATGTACGGCGCCGAGGCGCAAGAGGAAGTCTGGGGCAAGGATTCGAGCACGCTCCTTTCCTCTTCCTTCGCGCCGGTCGAGATGAAGGCCGAGCGCGCGCCGGGCGGGATCAACCTCTCGGGCCGCTGGAAATTCTCGAGCGGCGTCGATCTCTGCCGCTGGGCGATGCTGTTCGCGATCCTGCCGCCGCCAGACGGCAAGGGACCGCCCGATCCCATCTTCGCCGTGGTGCCGCTCGACGGCAAGAAAGCCAAAGTCGAGGACACCTGGCACGTCTCGGGCCTTGCCGGCACCGGCAGCAACGACATCGTCGTCGACAACGTCTTCGTGCCGGCGCATCGCGTCGGCTCCTTCACGCAGTGGCGCGGGGGCCCGACCGCGGGCTCGGCGGTGAGCGACAGCCACATCTATCGCATGTCGGTCTTCGCGGTGTTTCCGGTCAATCTGATCGGCGCCGCCTTGGGCGCGGCGCAAGGCGCGCTCGATCTCGTCGTCGCGGGGCTCGCCGAGCGCAAATCCCTGGGCCAGGTGAAGCTCGCCGACCAGCAAAGCGTGCAGTTGCGCGTCGCGCGTGCCGCCGCGCATATCAACGCCGCCGAGGCGCTCCTCTTGCAGACCACCGAGACCATGAACCGCCGCTACCGCGCCAGCAACGAGGTCTCGCTCGTCGAGCGCGCGGATTGGCGGCTCAACATCTGCTATGCGGCCGAGCTGTGCGGCCAATGCGTCGACACGATCTTCCCGCTCTTGGGCGGGCGCGGCCTGCTCGCCTCCGACGCGGTACAGCGCGCCTGGCGCGACGTGCACGCGGTGATGCAGCATGTCGCGATCGTCTGGGATCCGACCGCCGGGCCTTACGGCATGGTGCGGCTCGGCAAACCCTGGCCGGATCTGCTGGCGATCTGACGAGCTTCGTCGGGATCGACGCCTTGCGGCCTTCGAGACGGCTGCTTCGCAGCCTCCTCAGGCTGAGGCGAGGCCCTTAATGCCATCCAAGATTTTCCTCATGCTGAGGAGCGCGCAACGCGCGCGTCTCGAAGCACGCACGGCATCGATGCAGCGAAAGCTTGGGTTGGCCGCCCA
>Ga0316624_10000927_pt1 | contig 10910 bp, 13 predicted proteins | sample OWC_Aug_N3_C1_D5_FD_207657 | JGI IMG/M metagenome (GOLD analysis project Ga0316624, IMG submission 207657) | Wetland soil microbial communities from Old Woman Creek delta, Ohio, United States - OWC_Aug_N3_C1_D5_A | ecosystem: Environmental > Terrestrial > Soil > Wetlands | place: USA: Ohio...
GTCAAGGGGGGCCATCTAAAGGGTGCGGCCATCGATCTTCTTTACGACGGCAGGAAGTTTGTGGAGTTTCCAGGATCAAGGATTGATACGAAGAACACGCACGGGACGGGGTGCACCTTCGCTTCCGCAATGGCTACTCTTTTGGCAGGGGGAGATGCGGTCGCGGAAGCGGTAAGAAAAGCAAAGATTTTTACGGCCATGGCCATTCAGTCTGGTTTCAATCTTGGAAAGGGAAACGGGCCCACCCAGCCGGCCGCTTATGTTTTGAGGGAGATGGAGCGGTACCGCGTCATCCAGGAGCTCAAGAAGGCAGTGGAGATCTTGAAAGAAGAGAAAATCGGGGGTCTCATCCCCGAGGTCTCGTCGAATCTTGGATTCGCCCTTCCTCAGGCCGAGGGGATTGAAGACATTGCGGCCTTTCCGGGAAGGATGGTTCGATTCCGCAACTCGTTGGCGACTCTGGGAGACCCCGAGTTTGGTGCTTCGAAACACATCGCTCAAATCATCCTGACGATGATGAAGTTCGATCCGGAATACGGCTCGGCCATGAATATCCGGTACTCAAGAGAGAAGGTCGCCCTATTTAGAAAAAAAGGGTTTCTCGTCGGCCGGTTTGATCGGGGTCTTGAGCCGAGGGGCATAAAGGCTGGAGAGGGGTCGAGCTTGGAGCGGGGTATCGAGACTTTACTTGGAAAAATTGGACGGGTTCCCGATATGATTTATGATTTGGGGGACGTCGGCAAGGAGCCCATGATCGGGGTCTTGGGAAGAAACCCCAAAGAAGTTGTCGCTAAGATATTGAAAGCAGTAGGCAGTCGGAAGGAAAGAGTAGGTAGTAGGCAGTAAGCAGTAGGCAGTAAGCAGAAGATAGTGAGGAGTCAGCAGTATGCAGTCAACGGGAAGTCTAAACAGAAAGTAAAGAGCGGAAGAGGAATCTTCTGCCCACTTAAAGGAAGAGGTGGTCCTATGACCCAGAAGATGGGGGCGGAGAAAGGTATTATTACAAAAGAGATGGAGAGGGTAGCCACGGAAGAAGGAGTTTCGTCGGAGTGGCTTCGGCAAGGCGTGGCTTCCGGCCGGATTGCGATCCCAGCCAATCCGAATCATACGACACTTCAGGCCATAGGGATAGGCGGAGGTCTGCGGATCAAGGTGAATACAAACCTCGGGACTTCCTCTGATCACGTCGATGTGGAAGAGGAATTGAGGAAACTTGAGGTTTCGATCCGGGCCGGCACAGATACGGTGATGGATCTGAGCACCGGCGGGGAGATCGACGATATTCGTAAAGAGATCATCCGTCTCTCTCCCATCCCGATAGGAACCGTTCCCATTTATGAGGCAGCGATCAAGGCAGCCAGGAGCAGAGGCGCCCTGGCCAAGATGAGGGTGGAAGATCTTTTCGAGGTCATCGAGCGCCAGGCAGAAGAAGGGGTCGACTTTATGACGGTTCATTGCGGAATAAACCGAAATTCTGTCGAGCGGTTGAAACGAGATCGCCGGATCATGGGAGTGGTCAGCCGGGGTGGATCCTTTCTTATCGAATGGATGGTCTATAATGATCAGGAAAACCCTCTCTACGAGCAGTTTGACCGCCTCCTGGAGATTGCCAAGAAGTACGATGTGACGTTGAGCCTGGGAGATGGATTGCGGCCGGGTTGTCTGGCAGACGCCACCGACCGCCCCCAGGTGCAGGAGATGATCATCCTCGGAGAATTGACGGAAAGGGCATGGGCGGAGGGAGTTCAAGTGATGATCGAGGGACCCGGTCATGTTCCGCTCGATCAGATTGAGGCCAATGTCGTCTTAGAAAAACGATTGTGCAAAGGCGCCCCTTTCTACGTGCTGGGACCGTTGGTAACGGATATCTCCCCTGGATACGACCACATCGCCTGTGCCATCGGCGGCGCCGTTGCGGGGAAGGCAGGGGCGGACTTTTTGTGCTACGTCACGCCTTCGGAACATTTGAAATTGCCAACGGTCGAGGATGTCAGAGAGGGCGTGATTGCCGCAAGGATTGCGGCACATGCAGCAGACATTGCCCGGGGAAGCAAGAGAGCCATGGAGCGTGATTTGGAGATGTCGAGGGCGCGAAAGAAATTCGACTGGGAGAAACAGATCGAACTCTCCGTCGATCCGGAGAAGGCCAGGCGCTATCACGACGAGGGAAAATCCGCGCAAGGGGATGTCTGCTCCATGTGCGGCGAGTTTTGTGCGATGAAGAGGGTGACAGATTTTCTTAACGAAGCCTGATGGGCCACTGAGATCCGAACCCTGTTCTTGGGGCGAAGGGTCGCAAATTTAGCATCGTAAAGAAGGGGGGATCTCTTATGAAAAAAGTGGTAAAGAAGGTTAAACCGAAGGCAAAGAAGGTGGTCAAGGCGAAAGCGGTAAAACCCAAGAAGGATGAAGTCGCTCTGCTGAAGCAGCGGCTGGCAAAGTCGAGAAAGGAATTGACCTCGAAGATCAGGGCATTGGAGTTGAAAGTTGAGGAGACGGGGACGGAACTCAGGAAGAGAGGGGAGTCGCTTCAGGCCTCGAAGAGGCTCCTTGATCAGAGGGATACTGAATTGAATCACTTGAATGTTGAAGTCGAATATAAGAACAAGCAATTGTCTTCTAAAGATCGGGAGATGGAGACCTATCAGAGGACGGCCGAAGAGAAGATCCTCCAGCTTGAGGCAAGGGTGAGGGAGTTGGAGGCGAGAAGCGGTCCACCCCCCACCCTTTCGTAGAGGAACTCCTTATCGGGCTTCCCATCATGGAACTTTAGCCAACCCCTTAGCAAGGGGCGACTCCGGTCGCCCCTATTTCCGGAAGTCAAGTTCATATCCGGGTATCTCTTATCGCAAGGTCTCGCCGAGATAGGCCTCTTTGACGGCGGGATTTCCCAGCAGATCGAGGCCGCTACCCTCCATGGAGATCCGTCCACTTTGCAGGACATAGGCATAATCGGCTGAAGCCAAAGCGGCCTTTGCATTCTGTTCGATCAGAAGAATGGTCATTCCATTTTCATGGATTCTTCGGAGGATGCCGAAGACTTCGCCCACCAGCTTTGGGGCCAGGCCTAAGGAGGGTTCGTCGAGCATCAAAAGGTCGGGACGGGACATTAAAGCCCTTCCCAGGGCCAGCATCTGCTGCTCCCCGCCTGAGAGCGTACCGCCTTTCTGTCTCGGTCGGTCCTTCAGCCGGGGAAAGACTTGATAGACCCATTCCAAGGTTCGGTGCACTTGCTCCCCGGGTTTCCTGTGATAAGCTCCCATGAGCAAATTCTCTTCCACCGTGAGATTGACAAAGATTCGCCTTCCTTCCGGCACCATGGAGACTCCCTCGCGAACGATGAGATGGGCAGGCTTATTTTGAATCTCCAGGCCTCTGAATAGAACCTTACCCCGGCGGGGTGCGACCAGACCGCTGATGGTTCTGAGACAGGTGCTCTTGCCCGCGCCGTTGGCCCCGATCAGGGTAACGATCTGTTTCTCGGAAACGGCGAGAGAGACCTCTTTGAGCGCGTGAATTCCTCCGTAGAAGACACTGAGACCTGTCACTTCAAGCAATGGCTTCTTCTCCCAAATAGGCGGCGATGACCTTGGGATCGTTTTGAATCTCTCGTGGGGTTCCCTGAGCGATCTCAGCTCCATAGTCCAAGACCTTGATCCACTGGCAGATGCCCATCACCACCCTCATATCGTGCTCGATCAGCAACACTGTCAGATTGAAATCTGTTTTTACTTGAACGATGAAGTTCATCAATTCTTGTGTCTCCTGCGGGTTCATGCCGGCCGCAGGCTCATCCAGCAGGAGGAGCCTGGGGCCTGTGGCCAGGGCACGGGCAATCTCCAGCCTCCGCTGTTGGCCATAGGCGAGACCTCCGGCCCTCTCGTGGGCCAGGTCTGCAAGACGAACGCGGTTCAGCAATGCCGCGGCACCCTCACGCATCCTTTCCTCCTCTCGGCGGTAGAGTGGGGTGTGTAAGACCGCTCCCACGAACGAGGAACGCAAGCGCCCGTGGTAGGAGATCATCACATTATCGAGGACGGTTAAATCCTGAAAGAGACGAATGTTTTGGAACGTTCGGGCAATGCCCCTCCGGGTAATGGCGTGAGGCTTCAGACCGGTAATATCCTCCCCTCCAAACAGGATTTTCCCCTGGTCGGGCCTCAGGTTTCCGGTGATCATATTGAAGACGGTCGTCTTTCCTGCTCCGTTTGGCCCGATCAATCCCGTCAGACTGCCTTCTCCAAGCTCAAGAGAAAAATCGTCCACCGCGTTCAGGCCCTCAAAATTCATCGTCAGGTGTTCTGCCTTGAAAAAGATCATCCCCTTTTCCTATTGAGGTCCCTTACCCTTTTCAATATCCGGATCGATCCCTGCCAGGAAAATTCTCTTTGTCCCATGATTCCCCTTCGGGCAAAGATCATGACCACGATCAGAATCAATGCAAAAATGACCATACGCATCCCTGGAATTCCGGGTATTTCCAGCGAACCGATGGAGAACGGTTCTTCTACGGCCCGAAGGGCCTCGCCTCCGAAGACAAAAAGGATTGAGGAGATGACTGAACCGGTGATGCTTCCCAACCCGCCCACGACCACGATGATCAACAAGTTGAACGTCAGAAAGAAGGTGAAGAGACTGGGCGAGATGGTTGTGATCAGATGAGCGAGCAGGCCTCCGGCCACTCCCTGGAAGAAGCCGCTGGCAATAAAGGCCATCATCTTATACCGGAACGAACGTACGCCCATGGCCTCTGCGGCCACCTCGTCCTCACGAATCGCTTGCATGGCCCTGCCGAAGGAGCTGTGGGTGATCCGCCAGATGAAGAAGAGGGTGAAGAGCATGGCCCCGAAGCTCCACCAGAGATTGGTGTAAGGGGTCAATCCCTTGAGGCCCAGAGGTCCGTTTGTAATGGGTTGCAGATTGTTGGCCACCACCCGCACCACTTCCCCGAATCCCAGGGTAACAATCGCTAAGTAGTCCCCGCGTACACGAAAGACAGGAAAACCCATCAAGAATGCGAAAAAGCCCGTCACCAATCCGGCGGCCAGGAGTGAAACCCAAAAGGGTACGGAGATCACGTTGAGCGGCCAGATGAGAGGTTCAATGATAAAAGAGATCTGCTTTTCTGCCGGGCTCATGGTCAAGAGGGCCGAGGTATAGGCGCCAATGGCTGCAAAGGCGTTGGGTGCCAAAGAGAACTGGCCGCAGAACCCGTTGATTAAATTGTAGCTCGCCGCGAAGGTGATGAAGATGGCGCAATGATTTAGGAGGCGGATCTGGTACTCCGAGGCGCTTCCTTTCGCCCAATACAGGAAAGCGAAAAGGCCGATGATGCTGAGACCCGTCAGGATTTGATCGCGCGTTTGCTTCACCATGGCTGTGGATCTGCGGTGACCCGGGTCAAGGCAAGGGGGAGAAAAATCATCCCGCCCTCCCGGGGGTCCTATTTCTCTATCACCCCATCCTGTTTCTCAATCGGGTAGTTTTTCACCCATGATCCCCGTCGGCCTAAATAGGAGGATACCAATGAGAATGAGAAAAGCGAAGGCATCCTTATATCCGCCCAGACCGGGCAGCAGGGCAACGAGCATGATCTCAAGCAGACCTAGAATAAACCCGCCGAGGGCGGCGCCGGGGACGTTTCCGATCCCGCCCAGCACGGCCGCCACGAAGGCCTTCAACCCCGGGATAATGCCCATGAAGGGCTCAATCTGGGGAAACCTCAGGGCCCACAGGATGCCTCCTGCGGCGGCCAGAGCCGATCCGAGGGCGAAGGTGATCGAGGTGATTCGATTGACATCCGCGCCCATCAGTCTGACCGTCTCCATGTCGCGGGAAATGGCTCTCATGGCCATCCCGGTCCGTGTTCGATAGATCACCAGAAGCAGGAGGAAAACCAGAAAGAGGGTGATCGCCGGAATCCAGATGGAGAGGGTGAGAAAATGGAGATCCCCCCACTCCATGACCTGACCGAACAAAGACGGCCGGTAGAAGGCTTTGGGCCGTCCCCCGAAGAGTACTAAAGCCAGATTCTCCAACAGGAAAGAGACCCCGATGGCGGTGATGAGGGCGGAGATGCGCGGGGCCTTGCGCACGGGCAGATAGGCCCCGCGGTCGATCACAATGCCCAACAGTGCCGTCAATAGAATGGCGATCGGGAAAGAGACCCACCAGGGCAAGGAGAAGATCAGAGCGACATAGAATGCAAAGTAACAGCCCATCATCAAGACATCGCCGTGAGCAAAGTTGATCAGACGGAGAATTCCGTAGACCATGGTGTATCCAATGGCGACCAACGCATAGAGGCTGCCCAGGGAGATTCCGTTGATAAGCTGTTGCAGAAAGACGGAGGGGGTCATCGATGGAGACCCTGATCAACGATTACCGCGAGCATGGAATCGTTTACGTTTTAAAATTGGATTTTCACCGCCCATTCCCGCAAGAGCAGGATTCATGAAAGGCGCGGAGATCGCTGAACAAGACATTCTTTATGGAGAACCGGGAGATGCCGATTCTCTATCGCTCCGCCCCTCGGCGAATCAGTATCTATGGGTTGACGGTCGTCAGGTATTCAAACCTTCCGTTCTTGACTATATTGATCACCATCGGCTTTACCGCATTCCCATCTTCCCCGATGGAGAGCCTTCCCGTGATGGCTTCGAAATTCTTGGTCGTCGCCAGGGCGGCCCGGATCGCCTCTCCCCGGGTTGACCTTGCCCTTGAGATCGCATCGAGTAAGACAAAATAAGCGTCAGCCCCGAGGGCATGGAACGCGTTCGGCTCTTTGGTTCCGAACCTTTTTTGGAAACGGGCTATGAATTCTCTGGCAAGTTTCGTTGCCGCCGCTTGGGGGTTGAAATGACCGGTAAAGGCAACGCCCTCCACTTCCTTCCCTCCGATCTGAATCAATTCGTCAGCCTGGGCTCCGTCTCCTGAAAGGATGGGGGCTTTCAGTCCCAGCTCTCTGGCCTGCCGGGCAAAGAGCGCGACCGGCGAATAGTAATTGGGGGCATAGATCACATCGGGGTGGGTTGGCTTGAGGGTTGAAAGCTGAGCAGAGAAATCCTTGTCTTCCGTCATGCAATAAGTTTCCGCGACGACCCGGCCTCCCAACCTGGAGAAATGGTCCTTAAAAAATTTCGCAAGGCCGACACAATAATCCTGGGATCGATCGACGATGAGGGCAGCACTCCTCGCTTTTAAGGCATGAATGGCATATTTTGCCGCGACCTCTCCCTGGACAGGATCGATGAAACAGACGCGAAAGACGTACTTTTTGCCCTGTGTCACTAAAGGACTGGTGGCCGATGGCGAGACCACGGGAATTCTTGCTTTTTCAGCGATCGGTCCTCCGGCCATCGTGTTTCCGCTGATGGCTTCGCCGATGACGGCGATCACCTTTTCCTTCTCGATCAATCGGCTGATGGCATTGGCCGCCTCGATCTTATCGCTCTTCGTATCCACCACCCCCAACGCTACTTTTTTGCCTATTACCGTGGACTTCATCTCTTTTGCAATCTGGATGGCATCCCAGGCGTCCTGACCGTAGGCGGCCACGGCTCCGGTCATCGGCAGCCAGGCACCGATCTTTACGGTTTCCTCCGCCCATCCCCTTCCCGCCGCCAGCAAGGCAGAAACAGACAGGATCCAGATCATCCATCGTTTTCTCATCTTTCTCTTACCCCAACCTAGGATTGCGTTTCCGCTTTGGTGATGGTCCTTTCAGCGTTCTCGTTTCGAAATTTCGTTATTGAATTTTGGCGTTTAGGTGTCATTTGAAATTTGGATTTTGAGATTTGACATTGATATATCTTTTCGCTGCCTCCAGACCTCTCCAGAGATGGGCTTCCTCATGAGGTTCAATCGTATAAATCGGGCTTAATCTGTAGAAAGAAAGGAGAGAGAAGTATTGCTCAAAATCGAAGCTTCCTTCCCCGATCGGCAGATGTGCGTCCATCTCTTTGTGATTATCATGAAGGTGAGTCTCACACAGATATCTTCCCAAGAGCTCTACCCAAAAGGTGAGAGGGGCCTTGCTGAAGACGTGGTGGTGTCCGGTATCGAAACAGAATCGGAAGGAGGGTGAATCGATCTCTTCAAGAAGATCCCGGAGAGAGTCGGGTTTTTCTTCAAAGACATTTTCGAGGGCGAGGGTCAGCCCCGCCGCCTCCGCCTCTTTGACCATGGGCTCCCAGGTCTGAAGACTGCTCTCGAGCCAGCGCTTCATGTCTCCGTTGAATGTCCATGGATCATAGCCCGGATGAAAGATGATCGTCTTCGGTGTGAAGGATCGGGCCAGTTCGATCGTTTTTAAGATTCGGTCTGCCGTCACGGCTTTGACTTTTGGGTCGGCTCCTCCGGGGCTCAAATCCAGGTACGGGCCATGGACGGTGATCTCCAGTCCATTCCGGTGGAGAACCTCGGCTAAATGGTTCGCCTCCTCAACACGGTAACGATCCAGGTCTTCGGCGCTCACATAGATTTCGGGGTGAATGCGATTTTTCACCACCTGATCGACCCGTTCCTGAAGCATGGCATAGGGCACATTCACTTGTATAGGGACCATCGGTCGCATCCTTTCGATATTTCTTATAGCACTCTTCCACGCAAAACTCAATCTGTTTGCCCGGCCGGAAATGGCTCTGGCCATTGAAATAGCAGGGAAAATTATGGTATAAAAAACCATAGGAGGATTCATGTTTAACATCGGATTCCCGGAATTGCTCATTATTGTCGCAATTGCCCTGATCATCTTCGGCCCCAATAAACTCCCTGAGTTGGCGAAAGCCTTCGGCAAGGCGATGAGGGAGTTCAAGAAAGCGACCGAAGAGGTGAAGGAGAGCTTCGAGGCCGAGACGAAGGACCTCGAAGAGATTAAGCATACTTTGACGGATCAGAATCTCCTGACCGATCTAGCGGAGCAGGTCTCAGCCTCGGAACCCATCCCCGAAGAGACCTCTACGCCTTTAGACTCCTCCGCCGTTGCCACCGCTCCGCCCCTCGAAGAGACCTCCGCCCCAATCAAGGTCGGCGAAATCCAAGAGAAAAAGGAAGAGAAGCCGGAAGAGAAAAAGGAAGGGATTCCTTCGCATGGATGAGAAGAAGCTTCCTTTAACCGGTCACCTCCAGGAGTTGAGGAAGCGGTTGATTATCTCGTTTATTGCCGTGGGTGCAGGGTTCATTTTCTGTTATTCCTTCGCTGATTCGATCTTTAACATCCTTGCATCCCCTCTGATGAAAGTCATGCCCAAAGGAGGATCATTAATCTTCACCAGTGTGGCAGAGGCCTTTTTCACGTATATGAAAGTGGCGTTCATTGCCGGCATCATCCTGGTTTCCCCCTTCGTGCTTTATCAAATCTGGGCCTTTGTGGCTCCGGGCCTCTATCAAAAGGAGAAGAAGTACGTCATCCCTTTTGTCCTCGGGGGTACTCTCTTTTTTGCCCTGGGAGTCCTTTTCGCCTACTTTGTTGCCATTCCTGTCGGTTTTAAGTTCCTTTTAGGGTATGCGACCGATTTCATCAAGCCCTTACCGAGCATGAAGGAGTATCTTTCTTTCAGCATCAAGTTTTTGCTGGCTTTTGGCCTCGTTTTCGAATTTCCCGTCGTCCTGGTGCTTCTTGCGAGGATCGGAGTGGTGGATGCTAAGACGCTGGCCCGACAGAGGAAATACGCCTATCTTCTTATCTTTATCTTTGGCGCCGTCATCACCCCGCCCGATGTCATCTCGCAGCTGCTGATGGCTCTCCCGCTGATCGGCCTGTATGAATTGAGCATCCTCTTCGCTAGGTTTTTTGGGAAGAAGAAAGAAGTCCCTGCTTCCGCCTGAGAATTATGGTCGAATCCCAGTACAAAATCACTCGATGGCCCAAGAAGGAAAGGCCCAGGGAACGCCTGCTTGAACACGGCCCTCAGTCTCTGACGGAGGCGGAGCTTCTGGGGATTCTGCTTGGAAAAGGGACGATGAAGAAGACAGCCATTGACCTGGCGAGGGAGCTCCTGGAAAAATTTGAATCTCTCCGGAAGCTTGGTTCGCGCGCACCTTCCGAGCTGACGAAAATCAAAGGGATCGGATCGGCCAAGGCCGCCACCCTTTCCGCCGCTTTTGAGTTATCGAGACGGATTCAATCCCAGGGGGAGACGGCGAAGAAGTCCTTCAAACGTTCCTCCGAAGTCGCCCATCACTATCTCCCTTTGGTCAGGGACTTAAGAAAAGAGGTGTTTAAGATCCTCCTCCTCAACCGGGCCAATCGACTGATCAGAGAGGTCGTGATCTCTGAAGGAACGCTTGATGCAAGCATCGTCCATCCCAGAGATGTCTTTCGAGAGGCTCTGCTGGAATCTGCGGCGGGAGTCATCTTGATCCACAATCACCCGAGCGGGAATCCTGCCCCGAGCGAAGAGGATCTCCGGGTGACCAAGCAGCTGGTGGAGGCAGGTCGCCTGTTGGGCATCAAGGTTTATGACCATATCATTATGGGAGGAGAGGACTACCGGAGCCTTGCAGATGACGGACTGATCTAATTTCCGATTTCGGAATGCGGAATTCGGAATGCAAAGGGAAGAGTTCAAATTCCGCAATCCGCAATCCAAAATCCGCAATCGACGGTTCATCTGAACCACTCAATTTTAGATTTCGGATTGCGGAATTCGGAATGTAAAGTAAGAAGTTTAAATTCCGCAATCCGAAATCCGCAATCGGTGATCCGCATTCCGAAATCCGCAATGATGATGAGCGTACTGGTTACGGATGGACACTGGAGAAAGAGTCTGGCAGTGGTTCGATCCCTTGGTCGTCGAGGGGTCCACGTCACGGTCGGGGAGAGGACCTTTCTCAATACCTCATTCTTTTCAAAATACTGTGGAAGACGTCTCGTCTACCCATCTCCGCGGCGGTACCCTGACCGATTC
>Ga0316624_10000928_pt1 | contig 10908 bp, 10 predicted proteins | sample OWC_Aug_N3_C1_D5_FD_207657 | JGI IMG/M metagenome (GOLD analysis project Ga0316624, IMG submission 207657) | Wetland soil microbial communities from Old Woman Creek delta, Ohio, United States - OWC_Aug_N3_C1_D5_A | ecosystem: Environmental > Terrestrial > Soil > Wetlands | place: USA: Ohio...
TTGACGTGGAACAATCAACTGCTTTTTACCTCCACCTTCCACGGGGCGAGTTGGCTATCTTTCCCAAATGCGGCCACAACACTTACGAGCAACGACCGCAGGATTATATTCGCACCGTCCTGGACTTTCTCAAGAGAACCACGAAGGGAGAACAGGACCAAGTGGCCCGCCCGGCCATGACCTGTTTGGCCTGATCATTACCAAGTGAGATCATCTTTTAAGCGAGAAGGAATGGATGAAAGCGATGAAAACGCCGGAAATCATTATTTCGGGGAAACCGAACGGGGAGGGGATGGTTGTCCGTTACCAAACCGTGAGAGGGACGGATATCTTTGGCATGGGCATACCGAATATCTATTTGAATGCGGGCTGGGATCTGGGACCTACTTGGTGCTATTTAATTGTTGGTCGCAAAACCAGCCTGATCGATACGGGTCGATTCGGGAATTATGCCGTTTTGGAGTCTATGCTAAAGTCCATGGACAGGGTTTTTTCAGATATTGACCGGATCATACTGACGCATAGCCATGAGGACCACGATGGAAATATCGCTGAAATATTCCCTTCCATACAGGGTGAGTTATGGGCTCATTCCATTTACCGGCAGATGATTTCTTATCATTCCGGCATCACAGATGGTGCCAGGCATCCGGAGCTGCCCGGTTCTTGCCGTCAATGCATCATGCCGGAAAAAATCTACAGTCATTGTTTACAATATCATCGAGAAAGAAGCCTGCTGCATGTCGATTTTGCGATTGATCGTGACCCAAGGCCGGCGGGTGACAGCCTCAGCTTTATCTTTACTCCGGGGCATTCGCCGGATGCCATCTGTGTCGGACTGGAGGACGAAGTCATCTTTACCGGAGATACAGTGCTCCCTGACATCACTCCTCACCCAACTTTATCAAATACCTTTGAAGTTAATCGACGAATCTTACCAGAGGGCTGTAACGATGAGAACACGGTCTATGGCTTGATCAATTATATGAAGTCTCTACACAAGCTGTCTCATCTTGCTCCTCAACCGATGGCAATATTCCCTGGCCACCGTTTGTTCTATAACGACCATTTCAACCTGATGGATAGTCTGCGCGGCAGAGCCAGGGAGATTATCCAATTTCATATTGAGCGTTGCCGAGATATCTTGAGGATTTTAGACAGTCAGCCGAAAGGGCTGGACGAAATAGTATTCGAACATTTTTCGGCTCCCTCTTTGGCAGGGATAGGGAAACTCATGGCACGGGACGAAGTCATGGCTCATGTGGAGGTTATGGAGAAGTGTGGTGACGTCTGTTGGGTCGGTGAAAACCGAGATAGGGTGCAACGGTCGGGGTCAGGCAACTTCCTTGAGGTGATCGGAGCATATCTGCAGTAATGACCATTGAGTGAAATACCTCATCTGTCTGAGGAAAATTCCGGATAACCCAATATTTCTACCGGCCTCTCTAATATTAGGGAAGGTTAAATTCCTATTGGGAAACAGGGAGTTTCAGCGTTAAAAGTTAACCGTGAGTGGTAGGCTTTAGAGGTACGGATATTGCAGTGTTCTCGCTGCTGAGGCGAAAAGAAGCAAGTTATGACGTTGAAAAGCTTAAAACCCGCTGTTTCGAGATCCTGGCTCATTGCCATAGCAGGGTTGATGTGGACCGGAGTAGGAGTGGTGCTCTGTCGTCTTGCCTACCATTGGTTCGCCGTCATCAACACAGGCGCGGCGGCCATCCTTGGATTGCTCGGCGCTGTGATGGCATTAGCGGCATATCATTTCGGTTTTTCCAGAATTGCTCAGAGGAATATCAAGCGGCTTTACCTGTTGACGGAGAGAACCTGTGTTTTCGCCTTTCAAACATGGAAAGGATATTTGATTATTGGTGGCATGATCATTTTGGGCGCCATTCTCCGTAGCTCACCGATCCCGAAACCCTACCTGGCCATCCTCTACACAACGATGGGCGGCGCCATTTTTCTGTCGAGCTTCCACTACTATGGACTTCTCTGGAGGCTGGTGGTTCAGAAAGACTCTCGACAATAACGAGTCGAGAACCCCTCCCGATAGTTTACCTCCAGGCCAGACCGTCCCCTGCAAGCCCCATCACACGGGTGGGAAGCTTCACCTACCGAACCAATGTTAAGTCCTACCTTCGAAGCGAGCGTCGGCCCGACGGAATTCTAACGGAGTTGACTTCGAAATAGTTAGGCAGTATAACCGTATCAATTAAATATCCATCCGTAATCGTTCAAGATGTGCTCGGCATTTGTTCTGACAAGATAAGTCGGGAGGCATCTTTTAGCAGATCACACCATGGACTCTCAAAAGACTTACAACATCCATGTGCGCGAAGAGGGAGGAAAGATTCTCCTCTCTCTGTCAGGCCGGCTCGAGATCGGGAACCTGCATCTTTTTTTGTCCGAAACGGACGGCCTGATTCGCCAGATGCCCCCTGGAAGCCTCAGGGTAGACCTTTCAAAAGTGGAATATCTCGACAGCGCAGGAGCTCTTGGACTTTTGCAGCTGGAGGATAGAGCGAAGGCCAGATCCATTTCTCTCCAGTTTGTCAACGCGACTGAAGAAGCAAAGAGGATCATGGGCCTGATCGACCGAAGGGTCCTCTCCATGAAACCCCTTGCCAGTGAGAAGAGATCGAACATCATCGAACAGATCGGGGAAGGGAGTCTCAGGATGTTGAAAGACTTCGTTTCCATCATGACCTTTTTAGGCGACCTCCTCACGGCTCTGACAAGATCTTTTTTCCACCCCCGGGCGGTACGCCTGGAAGACGTCTTCTTTTATATGAAAAGGGCCGGTGTGAACGGACTTCCGATCGTGGGTCTCATCAGCTTTCTCCTCGGCCTGATTATCGCCTTCATGTCTTCCTTGCAGCTGAAACAGTTTGGAGCCAGCATCTATGTGGCCTCATTGGTCGGGGTAGCCATGGTCTCGGAACTGGGGCCCATCATGACGGCCATCATCGTGGCAGGCCGCTCGGGATCCGCTTTCGCCGCAGAAATAGGAACGATGAAGGTCAACGAAGAGGTCGATGCCCTGATGACCATGGGGTTTGATCCCACGCAGTTTCTCGCGGTTCCCAAGGTTCTGGCGGCCATGGTCGCTGTTCCCATCCTCACCCTCTACTCGGATTTTTTTGGCATTGTCGGCGGTCTGGTCGTAGGGGTCCTCGGGCTCGATCTGACGGTTTACACATATGTCCAGGGAACCATGTCGGTCATCAGTGTCACGTCCATCTTGAAGAGCTTACTCAAAGCAGTCGTCTTTGCGGTGTTGATTGCCGGGATCGGTTGTCAGAGAGGGTTCCAGGTCAGGGGGGGAGCACAGGCGGTAGGGGCGGCAACGACTTCAGCGGTGGTCGCCGGCATCTTTCTCATCGTGGTGATCGATTCGGTCTTCGCCATCCTTTTCACTTACATTTGACCGGAAGGTGCCCCGTCCTAACGGGGCGGGCGGGGAGCTTCACATGGAAAAGTCAAACAGAAAACCCATCATTGTGGTTGAAAATTTGACAGCCCGCTTTGGAGATCATACCATCTTCCAGGGCGTCAGCTTTGAGGTATACGAGGGAGAGATCTTTGTCATTTTGGGTGGGAGCGGATGCGGAAAATCGACCCTCATGAAACATATGATCGGCCTCTACGAGACCGCCTCGGGCAAAGTCATGATCCATGGGGTCGATATCACAAGGGCTGATGAAAAACAGTTGAAAAAAATACGACTCGACGTTGGCGTCGCGTTTCAGTCAGGAGGTCTCTTCGGATCCATGACCCTGGCCGAAAATGTGGCTCTGCCACTGCAGGAATATACAGACCTATCGCCAGAAAGCATTGACCTCATCGTCAAGATGAAACTCGGGATGGTCAACCTTGCCGGATATGAGAATCATCTTCCTGAAGAGCTATCTGGAGGAATGAAAAAGAGGGCGGGTCTTGCGAGGGCCATGGCCCTGGATCCGACGGTTCTCTTTTTTGACGAGCCTTCGGCCGGATTGGACCCAATCACCTCTGCGGAACTGGATTCTCTGATCAAAAGCATCAGGGCAGGGATTGGGACAACTATGGTCATTGTCACCCATGAATTGCAGTCGATCTTTAGCATCGCGGACAGGATCATCATGCTCGATAAGGCCGCCAAGGGGATTATTGCGGAAGGCGATCCGAGATGGCTCAAGGATCACTCGACCGATCCGCGGGTGAAGGCTTTTTTTAACCGGAAAGTGATGGAACAAGAAGGGCGGGGAACCTAAATGGCGAGGAAAACCTCTAGATTCATGATCGGGCTTTTTGTGACCATTGGCATCCTCATCGGGATGGTTGCGGTGGTGTGGCTGGGGGCCTCCAAATATTTTGAGAAAGGAAAGACCTATGTGACGTATTTCGATGAGTCCGTTCAGGGGCTTCAATTGGATTCCGCTGTCAAATATCGAGGGGTCGAAGCGGGCCGTGTGGAAGGGATAAGAGTTGCTCCTGATAACCGATTGATTGAGGTCGTCATGAAAATCAACCTAAGAGGAAAGCTTGAACGCGAATATGTTACTCAATTGAAGGCCGCCGGGATCACGGGAATTGTCTTTGTTGAGCTCGACCGCAAAGAATCGGATAAACCCGACCTCACTCCGAAGATCACTTTTGCCTCCGAGTACCCCGCCATCTCGTCCAAACCCTCTGATGTCAAACAACTCCTGACCGGGATCGACAATGTCATCCAAAGTTTAAACAAGATCGATACCCAGGGGATCTCGGACCAAATCAAATCCACTCTGAAGGTATTGGAATCTGTCGTAGCCAGTGTGAATAACGTTGTCGGGAGTATTGAGAAAGCGCTTGGTACCGGAAAGCTGGAAGAAGCCATCGCGGAAGTCAAAAATACATTGCTCAAAGTGCAGAACTTTGTTTCTGAGGTCGAGAAGGAGTTCCAGGCGATGAATCTCGGGAAAACGGGAACCCACTTGGAGAATGCCAGAGCCAGACTGGATAAGATCATGAATTCAGGAGAGATTGAAGCAGCCCTGGCTGAGGTTAAGGACGCAGCCAAAAAAATGAACCAGTTGGTGGAAGGCCTGGATAAAAGAAGCCTTGCGATCACGAATAACATTAAGGATACCAGTGAGAACCTGAAACGGGCCTCCGAATCTCTCGAGATGCTGATCGACCGAGTGTACGCGAGTCCGTCAGATCTCCTATTCGGCGAGCCCCCTCCTCCCAAAAGGGGAAATGAAAAAGAAGAAAGGTAAAGGGAAAATGATGTGCCACTTCCTAAAGATAAAAGAAAACAGGTCTTGGCCAAGCCTGGCCTTGCTTCTGGTGTCGATGGCTCTGGTGACCAGTTGCAGTCTTGGCGGAAAGCCTTCTTACAAAGTAAATCAGTATACTTTAGAATACCCTTCGCCATTTTTGAAAGAGTTCACTTCGGTCAACGAATTAATTAAGGTAGAACAATTCTCCGTGGCCCAAACCTTTAACACGTCGGCGATGATTTACAAGGAAGGGCCGAATCTCAGAAATGTGGATCCCTACAATCGCTGGAGGACCAAACCCGGAGAGATGGCCGCCGAGTATCTGGTTCGTGATCTCAGAAATTGCGGCCTTTTTCGAGCGGTCATCTCCTACAACGGCAGCGAGGAAACGCGGTATCTCCTCGAAGGACAGGTGGATGAATTCCTGGAGGCGAACGAAAAGGATGGCCGGAAAGCTGTCCTCGGTTTAAACGTAACCCTCCTTGATTTGACGAAGAGAAATACGGCCGAGAAGGTGATCTTTCAGCGGGATTATAAGGCGGTTGAACCCTGTATCGAGAAGACTCCTGCAGCTCTCGCCCAGGGGATGAGCAAGGCCATGGAAAGAATCTCAAGGCAGATCATCCTGGATCTTCAGGACGCGGTAAAAAGTCGATAATCTTTCCAAAATTATTTCTCACTCCAGTCGATATGATACCTGCAGCGGGGACACACTGTAACGTTAGCCCGTATCACTTCATCGCAATGACTGCACTTCCAATGGTCAGTTGGAGATAGGTCCAGGCCGCAGCTGCTACACTTAAGGTCGTCTTCTTCCAGCCGGTTGCCACAACCCGGGCAAGACGAGAAGTCGAGATCCTCGACGTGGGCCATTCCCTCGCCATCGGGAACCTCCGCTGCAAAGACTTTCTCATCGATATCTTTCGCCGAGGGCAAGTCCTCCGGCCGAACGTAGACTGAGAAAGACATACTTGGGGGATCGGACTGCTCGATTCGGTGAGGAACTCCTGCTTCGGCCAGCTTGTCCTGCAGATGGTGGATCCAATCTACGTCAGCCGTCCGCAGTTCTTTGAGAGAGGATATATCATCCTCCAATATCACCGGTTCAGGAGTTTCACCAGACTCGTCTTCAAAGTCCTCTTCAGAGCTGAGTGGAATGTTGCAGATGGGGCAGACGGCTGTATCCGGGGCGAACCCGACGTTGCACTTTGGACAAAAGACAGAATCGGCCATACAAGTGTCCTTGTTCAGCATCTATTAACGAAATCAGGGATAGCGGCAACGACAAAGGTACCGGGAGCCGGGTTTATCGGCGACCCGGTATAGCGACTTGTTCGGTTTTAATAGAATTCCTTTTCGATATCAGCAAGCAAGTACAGAACGTCACCTATGCCAAGAAACCCTTTCTTTGGAGGATCTGGGAAGAGCGGTTGGCCTTGCAGACCTTGGACAATTTCTAGAGTTCTCCACTTTGCAGGCCGCTTTGGTTCGCCTTGGTAGAAATTAAAGAAACCCCTATGTGCAGCGGCGTTTCTGGAGTGGCGGAAGAACTCCCAAACCGGGTCACGCATATGGTCAGCTTCTGTGTTTTCCCATGCGATGGCCCTCCAGTTCAGTAGCTCGTTAGCCTTTTAAACCTCGAATATCCAGGGCTATACTCAATGCCCTATTGAGTTCTTCAATCTTGTTCGGAGAGAGCGATCCGACGAAGTTGGTAAGAAGCGATTTAGGCAAACTGATAAGCTCATCGCAGTGAACGCTGCTGTCGTGCTTCAATCCCTGGTCCACACCAACCAGAACTTGAGTGGAAAGACCATCATGAGTCGAATAAATCGGGGCGCAAATGACCGTGGAGAAACGGGAATCGATGAGGACTTGGCGGCTTACAATGACAAAAACTCTGGATATTTTGGGATCCTTGGCGGATGGGTTGGCCACACGATACAATTCACCACGTTTCACAGATCAACCTGATAAGTAAGAACATCTGCTGCTTCTTGGTTTAGAGAGTCCGCATGCCGATTGAGGATCTCAAGGTCCCTGGCATCTTGCTGCCTCTGGATCAATTGCATAATAAAAGCCCGGACGGCATCTTCGATGAACTCGGACCGGTTTTTGTTTTTTCCCGTATATTCATCGATCGCTTTCAGAACGTCTTCAGGCAGGGTTATAGATGTCTTGACTTTCATACTACAAAAATACCCCATAAATAATACTTTGTCAAGTCCTTTTCTTTTTTGCCTGAAAGGAGAGAGGAGAATACTCGAAATCTGGCGGGCTAAGTATTGATGATTACTTAAGAAATTAGAACCTAGAAGTTCCGATATTTGTTCGTTACCGGTAATCTCCGGTCTTTTCCTAAGGCCCGGTGGCTGATCTTCACTCCGGGAGGGCTCTGCCTTCTTTTATATTCATTCCGGTCCACCATCCGAATCACTTCTTTGATCATCCTTTCCTTAAACCCCATCTTTACAATCTCTTGAACTCCTTTGTCTTCTTCCACATAGGCTTCAAGGATTGGATCAAGAGTAGAATAGGGTGGAAGAGAGTCCTCATCCTTTTGATTCGGCCTCAATTCCGCGGAAGGTGGTTTAGCGAAGACACGTTTGGGGATGAGATCTTTCCTTTCTTTTTTGTTTCTGAATTTTGTCAATTCATAGACCAGCGTCTTCGGAACGTCTTTTAGGACGGCATATCCGCCGGCCATGTCTCCATAAAGAGTGCAATACCCCACACTCACCTCGCTTTTGTTGCCGGTGGTCAAAACAAGCCATCCAAACTTATTTGACAGGGCCATGAGGATGTTACCACGGATACGGGCCTGAACATTTTCCTCGGTCACATCAGGCTTCAGTCCTTTGAAAGAGGGGGCGAGAGTTTTCAGATAGGCTTGAAATACTTCGGTGATCGGAATGGTGAGGAATTGGATGCCGAGGTTCTTTGCCAGGAGTTTTGCGTCCTCGAGGGATTCTTTTGAGGAATATGGCGAGGGCATGGCGACTCCCACCACTCCTTTCTTTCCCAACGCATCCGAAGCGATGGTGGCGGTCAATGCGGAGTCGATGCCTCCGCTCAGGCCGACCAACACCCTTCGAAATCCATTCTTCCGAATATAGTCCCCCGTCCCGAGCACCAGGGCAGAATAAATTTCAGCGACCCGATCCAAAGGCGCTGAATCTCTTCTGGGAAGGGACAGTTTTTTTCTGAGAGGATGAGTCTGGTTTGGAAGATCAATCTTCATCAACTCTTTTTCCTCGGAAAGTTTCTCTCTCCTGATTCGGGGATCATGGAGTCGCATTCGAAAAACTGCCTCCATATCAAGGTCCGCCAGGACGAAGTCCTCCTCGAACTGTTTTCCCCGAACGATCAGATCTCCGGTTTGATCGAAAATCAGGCTACCTCCGTCGAATACGAGCTCATCCTGGCCCCCGACGAGGTTGCAGTAGGCGACAATGGCCACATTGTCTGAAGCTCTGGTGGAAATCATCTTCTCTCGAAATTCGGTTTTTCCGGCGTGGTAGGGGGATGAGGAGATGTTGACGATCAATTCTGCTCCGCCGTAAAGGGCTTGGGTCCGGATGGGGTCTCCGGGATGCCAGAGGTCTTCACAGATGCTCGGCCCGATCGGCGTCGACTTGAGCGTGAAGATAAAATTTTCCTTTCCCGGCTGAAAATATCGGTCCTCGTCAAAGACCCCGTAATTGGGAAGAAAGGTCTTGGAATAAGTCTTGATTCGTTTTCCATCGTGGAGGAGAGCGGCTGCGTTAAAGGTGTCTTCATCCCTGTCAACAAAGCCGACGAGGGCTGTGATCGAAGAGGTGGCCCGGGCAATCCTGTCGATGGCTTTTAAATTGGCCTCGATAAACTTCGGCATGAACAAAAGGTCTTCAGGGGGGTAACCGGTGACCGCCATCTCCGGAAAGGCCAGCAAGTCCGCACCCATCTTCTTTCCCTTGGCAATGTGGTCGAGAATCTTTTTCGTATTTCCTTCGATGTCACCGACGGTGGTGTTGATCTGGCAGAGTCCGATCCGAAGTGTTCGCATGTCTCACCCCCAAAAATGCATGGCCCATGGAGCATAGCGTATAGCGTAAGGCTCAAGGCTCAAGGCTCAAGGCTCTAACATCTTATCGCTTAGACTCGAAAAAATCAAAATCAACAGTGCCAACCCTTGAGCTTTCAACTTTCAGCTTTGAGCTCCTATTCTTCTTCCGAAACCAGCACTTCTTTCTTAATGTTATACTTCTCCATTTTGCCGCGCAGGGTGCTTCGATGAATTCCCAGGAGCGCCGCGGCCTTGAGCTGATTCCCCTTGGTTTTCTGAAGGGCACGGAGAATCAGTCCTCTTTCCAGGTTTGAGATCATGTCGAGATCCTCTGAGGCCGCGGGGGCATTTGAGAGTTCTTCAAACAACGCGTCGAGGAGGTCCTCCACATTCTTCTTGGTCAATTCCTCCTCGGCTTCTCGCCTCTCCCACCCTTTTTCGAAAAAGAGTTGATCCTCAAGGATCCATTCTCCCTGGCAGAGCACCCTGGCCCTTTTCAGGACATTCTCCAATTGACGGACGTTTCCGGGCCATTCATAGGAGTTAATCTTCTCCATCGCTGATGGAGTGATCCCCACCGTTCCCCTCTTCAATTCCCGGTCGAATTTTTTTAAGAAATGGGACACCAGGTCCGGAATGTCTTCTTTCCGTTCTCTCAAGGGTGGAATGGTTATCGAGACCACATTGAGTCTGTAATAGAGGTCTTCCCTGAACTTTCCGCTTGAAATCGCCTCCTCCAAATTCTTATTGGTGGCGACGATAAACCGGATGTCCACCTTGATCGTTTCCGTTCCCCCGAGCCTCTCAAAACTCTTCTCTTGGAGGACCCTCAATAATTTGGCCTGGGTGGAGAGGGACATGTCACCGATCTCATCCAGAAAGATCGTTCCCCCCTGGCACTGTTCGAGTTTACCGATTCGGCGAGAGGTCGCTCCGGTGAATGCTCCTTTCTCATGGCCGAAGAGCTCGCTTTCAAGAAGGGTATCCGGAATGGCCGCACAATTGACCGGAAGGAAAGTCCGATGGGAACGGAGGCTATGATGATAGATCGCCCGGGCGATCAGTTCCTTGCCCGTTCCGCTTTCTCCCCGTAGGAGCGCCGTGACATCGCTCGGGGCGACCTGGCCAATCATTTTGTAGATCTCCTGCATCCTGGGAGAGGATCCGACAATCCGTTCCTCTTCTCCCTCGGACACGGAGAGGGGAGCGTAAGTGACTTCCTCTTTGATCAGTTTTCGCAGGGCGAGGGCTTTTTCAACCAGCCTTTTCATCTCTGGGATGGGGAATGGTTTCAGGATATAATCATAAGCCCCATACTTCATGGCTTCAATTGCCGTTTCGGTCGTCCCGTAGGCTGTCATGATGATCACAAGGGACTTGGGATCGATGAGTTTGATCTCCTTCAGCACTTCGATTCCGCTTCGACCCGGCATCTTGATATCCATGATGATCAGGTCAGGCGAGCTTTCTCTGACCTGATCCAATGCCTCCGTGCCATTTTGAGCCGTGAGGATGGCGTATTTTTCCTCCATCATCCTTTTCAGAGAATATCGGATCGATTTGTCATCGTCGACGATCAAAATGGTCTGCATCTTCTTCCTTTCATGAAACAGGGAGCCA
>Ga0316624_10000929_pt1 | contig 10903 bp, 11 predicted proteins | sample OWC_Aug_N3_C1_D5_FD_207657 | JGI IMG/M metagenome (GOLD analysis project Ga0316624, IMG submission 207657) | Wetland soil microbial communities from Old Woman Creek delta, Ohio, United States - OWC_Aug_N3_C1_D5_A | ecosystem: Environmental > Terrestrial > Soil > Wetlands | place: USA: Ohio...
AATGAAACTAAATTTCCAGTCTTTGTTCTTCGAGAACTTTGTCCGGCAGCGTTGAACGACTTGGTCTTTGCCGCTTTCAATATTGATGATAAGAGCTGAGGGCATTATTGATTGGCGATTGCCCGCGAAGGAGGTTTAATTATGGCCAATCCGAAATTGCGTTTTTACTTTCGCGAACCGACCATCGATACCAACATGCCGATCACCGATGGGACGGTGCAGATCGACGGCTTCGAGTGGGAATTCGTCGCCAACGAGGAGGCCGCCGATGCTTGGGATTGCGGTTTTGCCGCGCGGGTGCGCGCATACGCGCAGGGCGCGGCGCATATATCAATCCCCGCGTTTCCCAACCGTAAATTTCGCCTCGCCTATATGTTTGTCAACAGCAAGGCCGGCATCGAGAGCGCGAAGGAGTTGGAAGGACGGCGCGTCGGTATCATGCAATGGGACAATACCGCCGGGGTCTGGGCCCGCGGCGCGCTGCAACATTACTACGGCGTCGATTTGAAACGGATTCACTGGATGGCGCCGCGGGTGAAGAAGGAGGGTGTGGCCGAGGGAATCCGTATCGAGAAGATCGAAGGAGGCGGTGACGCGGATCATCTATTGGATAACTTGCTGATCGAAGGAAAGATCGACGCGGTGATCGGCCCCAATTTGCTGCCGTCGATTTCGGCGCGCGATCCGCGCACGCGCCGATTGTTCCGCGACTACCGGACCGAGGAGCAGAACTATTTTAAAAAAACCGGGATCTTTCCCACCAGCCATATCGTGACCTTGAAACAGGCGTTCGTCGATCGCCATCCCGAGGCTCCGGCGGCGCTGCTCAAAGCGTTTCGCAAGTCGCGCGATATCGCCTTCGATCGGCTCGAAGGCTCCGATCCGCAAGTCATCGCCTATTCATGGATCGCCGCCGCAGTTGCCGAGCAGCGCGAGCTGATGGGCGAGAATTATTGGGCCTACAATATCGAGAATAATCGCACCGTATTGGATGCGATGACGCAGTACGCGTACGAGCAGGGACTGTCACCGGCGCGGATCGATTATATGTCGTTTTTTCATCCGGAGGCGGCAGGGCTGGGGGGATGGTGAGGGCGAACAGGATGCGATCCTTGGGAGAGTTGGCCGATCCCCTACGCATTCGTGACAACAATCCAGGCGGCTTCATTAGTGTCGGATGACATCAAAGAAGGAGAAAACCGTGGGGTATTTTGCGAGCGCCATAATATTACTCGTCTGGTTGTGCCCGGTTTCTCTATTAGCGCAATCAACCAAGCCGTCCACCCTTGCCGAACTCGCCGTCTACAATGGTCCCGATCGCGAGCAGTTGCTCGTGGCCGGCGCGAAGAAAGAAGGCAAGGTGGTGTGGTACACCGCGCTTGCCGGCGGGTCGTACAGAGAGCTCGCGCGCGCCTTCGAGGTGAAGTACGGCGTGCCGGTGGAAGCCTATCGTGGCGCCAGTCGCGATCTGATCGCAAAAGTGTTGGCCGAAAGCCAGGCGAAAAAGTTCATCATGGACGTGGCGGAAAGCTCGCCGCCGTTGCTCATGCTGATGCGTGCGATGAAGCGGCTTACGCCCTTCAGCGTCCCTCATCTGGCGAAGTTTTCCGCTGATTCTAAGGAAGAAACCGGAAAAGGCACGGTGCTTTGGGCCACCGATCGCGAGTCGTACATGGGCTTTGCTTACAATACGCAAAAACTTCCGGCGAGCGCGGTGCCGAAAAACTACGACGGGCTTTTAAACCCGGCGTTAAAGGGCCGAATGGCGATGGTGACCACGGACACGGGATCGCGCACGGTGGGCGCGATGCTCAGAACCAAGGGAGAAAAATTTTTGAAAAAGCTGCGCGGCCAGGAAATTACTATGCATTCGGTTTCCGGCCAAGCGCTGAACGATATGATTATTTCCGGCGAGGTCGAGGCATCGCCGACGATCTTCCGCAACCACGCCCTGGTGGCGGCGGCAAAAGGCGCGCCGGTGGCCTGGGTGCCGATGGATATCGTGCCGGCGAGTGCGGGCAGCGCGGGTTTGTCGGCGCAGGCGCCCCATCCGCACGGAGCGGTCTTGTTCATCGACTTTCTTTTCAGCCCCGAAGGGCAGAAAATTCTGGAAAGTTTCGAATACGGCAGCGCCGTGAAGGAATACGGTTTTAAACGATGGTATATAGAAAAAGGCATGTCGATCGAGCAGCTCGAGCGCGAGAGCGATCGCTGGGAAAAGGGCCTGCGCGATTTGGCCAGAAAATAGCTCAAAGCGGCTGTCTTGGCGCGCAAGAATTTTACATTATGGAGGAGATGGGATTCATGCTACGGAGAGCGGTTTGTGGAGGGATTTTCTTTGTCGCGGGAGTGATTGCGGCGGCGAATTTATCGATTGCAGCCGGCGAACCGCAGCGACTGAAGATCATTTATTCGTCGTTTACCGGCGCCTACGCGCCGCTTTGGCTGGCGGTCGAGGAGCGGCTGGGGAGAAAATACGGATTGGATTTCGAGGCGGTTTACGCCGGGCGGGCGCGGCCGCACCAGCTCTTGCTCAGCGGCGATTCGCAGTACGTGGTTTCCACCGGAACCGGGGTGGTATCGAGCTATGCAGCGGGAACCAAGGATCTTGTGATCATCGCATCGTTTCTAAACGCCACCGGCTCGTCCATTTTTTCCAAACAGCAGATCAAGACCGCGAAGGAATTGCGGGGCAAGAATATCGCGTCCGGCCGGCCGGGGGCAGTGACCGATATCTTGTTGCACTACGTGCTCAAACGAAAGGTGGGGTTGGAACCGGGCCGGGACGTCAAAATCGTCCCCGTCGGAGAGACCGCGGCGATTTTGCCGGCGCTGGAGCGCGGTGTGGTCGACGCCGCCATGTTGACGACGCCGTCGCGCTTGATCGCCAAGAAAATGGGCTTTCGCGAACTGCTCGATTTCGACGCCCTCGGCGTTCAATATCCTTACGTCGGCATCTCGACGCTCAAAGCCAACGTCAAAAAAAATCCCGACGTCACGCTGCGCCTGGTACGCGCGCTCACCGACGGCATCCAGCTATTCAAAACCAACAAGGAGCGCAGCATGGCCGTGATGAAGCGCTACTTGAGAGGCGCGAGCGACGAGATGTTGGAAGAAACTTACGGCTATTTCATCAAGCGTATGCCGCGATACCCATATCCATCCGTCGAAGCGGTCAAGACCGCGCTCGAAATGATGGCGGATCAGTTTCCACAGGCAAATAATGTCGATCCTCGCGAAGTTGTCGATTTAAGCTTCGTCAAGGAAGTCGAAGCGGGACGATAGAAATTCTTTTGAGAACTGTTCCGCGGCGGGGATTTGCCCTATTGCGCGGCAAACTGAAACAGGGAGCGGACCGCGCCGAGGTGCGCAATCAAGTAGACGAGAACCGATACGACGCAAAGAGCCAGGTAGCCCAATTGCAGCCACTCGGCGCGCTCGATGGACCGGACCGTTCCGAGGCGGCGGGGTAAGGTCGGCATCAGCGCCAACGCCTGTTGTCGTAGCATCGGCATGGCGAGCAAATCCGCGAGCATGTTATAGCCGTCCATTTCGAGGAAACTAAAAGGGTAGAGATTAATCAAGGCGCTTTCCCAAAGCATCACACCGATTCCGAACAGCAGCGCCTCGCCGAACCCTGGCCCGGCGAAATGCGCGGCGATGATTGCGGTGCTGCCCAAAACGACTTCGACCATTGGACCGGCCAGGTCAACGACGACGCGGGCGCGTCGGCTGGACATGAAAATATCGGTGACATCGGCATACCCAGTCGGTAGCACGCCCTGCAGGAGAAAAAACCCCAACTCTCGCACCCTGCGGCCGTAGGATTTGCATGCGAGCGCGTGGGCGAGAGTGTGCAACATGGAAGCTGCGAGCAAGGTGAGCAGCATCGCGCCGGCGACGGTGAACGGTCGAGCTTTAAGATAATAAGCAAAGTTTCCCGCGTTCACGCCATCGCGGACCGCCAGCGCAATGGCGAGGGCGGCGACGCCGGCCAACCCCCCGAACGCGATCGGACGAAACAGCAGAAAGCCGCCGCGGTCGTAAATCACCGTGCAGAATCGGTCCGCGTTGGGAATTTTGAATGAAGCGCCGCGCCATCTTTGCAGCGCCGATTTAAACCGGTGCGGCCAGTCCTGTTCGTGGACGCCGGAAACACGGGGCCGAAAATCGGTGCCGGGTTGGGTTTCCAGCAAACCACAGCTGTAGAGTTTTGTCAGCAATTGCCGGATCAACGAGTAATCGAAGGCGCCGATCGCCAAATGAAAGGCGCGGGCGATTTCCTCCAACGAATGGCGGCCGTCGAAATATTCCCAGAGAAAATGTTCTTTGGCGTTGAGCAGCAGGTAGCGGTCGAGACGGAGATTTTTTAGCACATAGTGGCGCGCACCATCCGCGCCCGGCGGTTGCGCCGTAAGCTCCCATTCCGTCGCCGGCAAACGCCGCGGCTTGTAGGCCCAATAAACGCGCCGGCTTTCAACCTCGACGATCTGAAATTCCGCAGCGCCGGAGGCGCGAGTGAGCAACTCGAGTTTGGCAGGATCGGCCATCGTAATCTTTAAGTCGACTTACGCCCGAACAATCCGTTGTCGACCGTCGGTGAATATCCGGTCGCTTCCATGCCCCAGCGTATCGCCTCGCGGGCCTGTTCGTTGGTTATACGCAGTCGCGCGATAAAAACATTCACCAGCCGGTAGCAAATTCTGGCGGCCATTTCAGGATAATCCATGAGAATGTGCTCAAAGGCCTTGCGATCGAGGCGCCAGAGAATCGCGTCGGATTCCGCGTGCGCGGTGGCGGACCGGGGCGCTGTGTCGAATAACCCCATCTCGCCGAAAAAGTCGCCCCGCTGGAAACGGGTGAGAACGATATCGACATCGCCCTTGACATGCTTGCTGATGATGATTCGGCCGCTTTCCACTAAGTAGAGAGCGTCGGAATTATCCAGCTCGCGAAAAATTACCGTCCCTGCGGAAATTTCCTTTGAAACGAGAAGTGCGGCCAGATTTACCACGGCCGGGTGATCCAGGTCCTGAAACAAAGAGACGCTTTTTAGAAAATTTACATCCATGGGCGCGCGAGGTCGCCACTCATGCTATCTGCGCCGGGCGGGAAACACAACGATCCCAATAGCGCAACCGCGTCACGGCCGGGCTCATTCACTGCGGGGATCGCCGCAGCAAGGCCGATTTTTACGGTTGTGCGTAAAACTTGGCGGATACTCTAGGCGGCGGACGCGAATTTTCTCCGCGGCAGTTGCTCGTCTTGATTGTAAGCCTTGGCGGGTACCGGTCTAAGGTCCCAAATCACGCCGATCCAGGACAGGAATTTTAAAACGTAGTAGGTGATGTCGATTTCCCACCAGAAAAAACCCTGGCGGGTGCAGCTCATGTGTTTGTGATGGTTGTTGTGCCAGCCTTCGCCGAGGGTGATCAGCGCCAGCAAAAAGTTGTTGCGGCTTTCGTCGCCGGTGTCGTAGCGCTTGTTGCCGAATAAATGGGCGAGGGAGTTGATGCTGGCGGTGGCGTGGAAAAGCACCGTTGTGCTGAGCACGAACGCCCAGACGAATAGCTGCATGCCGGTGACCCCTAGGGATGGCACGGCATGCTCAAGCCAGAGACCGCAGAGGTACACGCCCAGTCCCAAGACGGCGGGGGCGGCTTTGTCGAAACGATTTAACCAGACCAACTCGGGAAAGCGGGCGAAATCGCGGATTCGTTCGTATTGGGTAGCGTAGTAGCGCGTGCACATGAACCAACCGGCGTGGGAACGGAAAAAGCTATAATGCACCGGGGAGTGCGGGTCGGCCGGTGTGTCCGACTCGCGGTGATGGTTGCGGTGGTTGGCCGCCCACCAGAGCGGTCCCCGCTGCGCCGACGACGCGCCCACGAAGGCAAAAACAAATTGCGCCGCGCGGGAGGTTTTGAACGTGCGATGCGAAAAATAGCGATGATAGATGCCGGTGATGGCGAACATCCGGACTAGATAAAGTCCGATTGCGGCGTAAACCGCAGTCCAGCTCCAACCGACGACAACGATTCCGAGACATCCTAAGTGAAGGATGACGAAAGGCAGGCAGCGAAGCCAGTTGACTCTGTCGATATCGCGTATCCGAGTCGCCGCACCGGCGGCGTGATAGTCGGCATCGAACCATTGAACCAGAGTAGCAGCGATAATGTTCTTTTGTGGATGCTCCATTAAACATGGGACGATAGCATGAGATTTCGTCCGCTTCAATAAAATTTGTCTCGATTTTTAGCTTTTTATGCGGTTCTGAACCCCCCTCGCTCCAACCTTCAAGCCTCGTCCATTTTTGCGGATTGGAGTTTGAAATGGCGCTTCTCGAAAATGACAATACGCTCCGCACGCGCGCCGTACGCAGCGAGATTACCTCTCGGGAGAGAAGCGGGGCACCTGGTTTTGCACTACCTCGGCTAAAGATCCATGCGCCGTTTGTAGCCCCAGCCGACCGTGGAGATATCGAAGAGGTTGCCGTCCGGGTCCGAGCCGCGTCCCTCGGCGTAGGTCGCTTCGCGCTCTTTCGGCGCGCCTGCGGGATGGATCTCCTGGATACGTTTGGCGATCTCTTTGTTATCTTCGACGTGAAAACCGAAGTGATAGAGACCCGGCTGGTGTCCCGGCTCCTTCGGGTCGGTTGCATTCAAGATCGCCAGGTTGACTTCGCCGTCGGATAAATGCACCGAGCCGTTTTTGGTGCGATACATTTCCTGCATTTCGAAGACCCGCTTGTAAAAATCCGCGAGTTTATCGGGCTGGTGCGTAAGAATCGCTAGATGACGGAGCTTGGCCATGGTCCATCCTCCTCAGGTTTGATTTCGATGCCAGCGCTATCACCGGGGCCGCAAGCTGTCAATCACCCAGCGCGCGCAATCATGCTTCTGGTCTCAGAGCTCGGCCACATAGCGCGCCATGCGCTCGCGGGCCCGCGCGTCGGGCATGGTGCCACCGGCCGCCTTCATGTTGTCAATCAAATGATCGACCTTGCCCGTTGCTGGAATCGCGCAGGTGACAACCGGGTGAGCGATGACAAATTTCAGAAAAAACTGCGCCCAGCTCGCACAGCCGAGCTCCTTGGACCAAGGCGGCAGAGGCTTGTCGCTGATGCGGCGAAACAGCTGCCCGGCCGCGAAGGGACGGTTAACCAGCACGGCGAGCCGTTTCTCGGCGGCCAGCGGCAAGAGCCGTCTCTCCGCCTCGCGCTCGACCAGGGAGTAATTGAGCTGGACAAAGTCCAGCGCTTCGCCGTTGATGACGCGCGCAAGCTCGTCATAAGCGCTTTCCGTGTAATGGGTGACGCCGATATAACGGACTTTGCCCTGGTCTTTCCAAACTCTGAGCGTGGCCAGGTGGGTGCGATAATCGACCAGATTGTGGACTTGCATCAAGTCCATGCGCTGAGTGCGCAGGCGCTTGAACGACTCTTCCATCTGCCGTACGCCGGCGTCGCGACCGGAAGTCCAAACTTTGGTCGCTAGGAAAAGTTGCTGGCGCACGCCGAGGTCGGCGGCAAGGTCGCCGGTGACGCTTTCGGATTTGCCGTACATGGGCGACGAGTCGATGACGCTGCCGCCGGCGCGCACGAATTGGCTTAGAACTTTTTTCAGCGGTTCGCGGTCGGCCGGCGCCGAGCCAACGTCGAAGGTTTGCCAGGTGCCGAGTCCGACAGCAGGCAAGAGTTCGCCGGATTTTGGAATCGGTTTGCGCAGGATCGTTTCCGCCATGGCAATTTTCCCTTGGATTGCGGTGATGCCGGCGCCAAGCGCGACGCCCAGGAAATCACGCCGCGAGATCAGATCAAGATCGATTGACATTGCCCTGTGATCGCGCCCTTGCCCGGCTCATCGCAGCACGGTTAAATTCCCATGTTGTCTTCGGGTTTGCGCCGCCGCCCTTTTCTGAGAGGAATTCCGCTCCAATCGCCGGACATCCAGAATTCGGTCAGGCTGCCGAAGACGCCGAGGGGAATGGCGAGCGCCATGATGAAATACCATAGGTTGTCGCCGTAGCTGCCCAGTAGAGAAGCCAGTGTGGCGACGATTTTGGCCGTGGCGCCGCCGAAAATCGCGCTCATCAAGAGGCGCGTGTTGCGCTGGACGCCGTATTGGGTGGCATAAATTCCCCAGAGCACGCCGACAAAAAATGCCAGAAAGGGCGCCAGGCAGAGAGCGAAAATCGCTCCCGCTTCTTTGCCGCGGAGAGATGTTTCTTCCAATCGTTCTTCTTCTGTCTGGCTGCCAACGCGGATATCGCCGCGAATGACGCGAAAAAGAAAATGCACCGCGCCGTGAATGCCGAGATCGGGCCTCATGCCGTCCCAGTAAAGGGCAACCTTGGCGAGGAGTTGTCGGCTTGCGAGCGGCTGCGGCAGCAAGGGCTGCAACTGCGCGCCGGCGGCAAAGGCCACCTCTCTCTCCTTGCGAGCAACCACTAGAATCACGCTTCTTTGCCGGTCTAAATCGTTCAGCGGCAAACTCTTGAGCGCGCGTTGCGCGATACTGTCGATGGATTCGCCCTCTCGGCTCTTGAGCGTCAGCACCGCGACGGTGTTTGCGGTTTCGGTATGGAAGCGGTGCAGGCGATGTTCGAGATCGTCGATGCTTGCCGGTGGAAACATGCCGGCCATATCGTTGACGCCGGGAGTGAGCGGCGGCAAATCGAGTGCGGCGGCGGCACCGCCGAACAGGCCCCAAATAAGGACGGCGATAAGAATGCTGAGCCTCAATAGACCGACTCCCGGGCGCGGCTTTCGAGTGCGGCGAGCTGATCGCGATCGAGAGGAAAACCAAATTGCTCATTGCGCATGCGCAGGCGTTGCCCGGATACGTGGCAGATGATTTTGCCGGCGCGCCGGAAAGCGGTTTCATCGCGGATCAGCGCGGCCAACGCGCGGGCGCCGCTGTCTTTGTGCTCGACCTCGTCGAGCAAGATCTCGTGAAAGACTTTGCGGATTTTGCTTTCGATCCCGCGTTGTTTGAGCTTGTCGCACACCTGGTAAAGCGCACCGCCGCCGCCCTCGGTGAGCGTGATCGCAGCGCGCTCGAGGTCTTGGTCCTTGCGTCGGATTTCCTTCGACGTGACTTTGCCGGAACCATGCAAAAGGTGCGCGAAGCTCTTGGAGTATATGGCGCGCACCCGAGCGAGCTTACGGTCCTGGGGTAGCCACGTAAGGTCGCGCGGCGTGATTTTCCTACCTTCGATCTCTTCGAGCAGGTCCATGACGAGACGGGCGTGCCTGGTTTCATCGGCGAGTTTCTCCGTCAGCTCGGCATAATCGTGGCGGCTCACGCCGCCACCTACGTTCGGATAGAGCGCCGTCAATGCGGCAAGGATCGGCTTGATCGCCGAATATTCTTTAAATCCCTGAGCCTTGAGCCAGCGAACGTGATCTTTGATCTTTCTTGGCTTTGCAAAAAACGCGCGGACAACCTTGGCTTCCGCCTCGCGATACGCCGCGGCCAATCGGGTCAAACGCGTCACGTAGTTGTTTCTTGATTTTGGCATGAACGTAAATCTTGTGCCGGTAGTTTGAAAGGCCTTTCGCAGCGCTTAGGATGCCGGCGGCGCTGGAATGACGGAGCCGCACCTTTTGCAGGTGCGCAGTTTCTCGTCGCTGGAGAACTTCTGGTAGACCTGACCGACCGGATCGGCACGGTAATCGCCGACTTCGACGGAGGTTTCGTAAACGTTATTGCCGCACTTGTTGCAGAACCATTTGAAATGATCGATCTCGCCGGCTCGGCGTTTGCGTTCGAAAACGATGAACCAGGAGTCGGGTTCAAGGCGCGGCGAGTGTGGCACGCCCGCCGGACAAAGGAGAATCTGGCCGGCTTTTATATCCGCCGTTTGTTCTTTCCCATCGGGCGTTCGATAGACCAGATGCTGCACACCGGTCAGTTGCAACGTCACTTCGTCCGCCGGGTCGGTGTGAAAATCCCAGCGCTCTTTGCGCCCACTGCTCAAGAATGCGATGGATTCCGAATCCTGCCACAGCACGCGGCGGCTTTTGCCTTCGGCTTTGACGTCTTCGATTACGCCTTTGAGATCGATGGGTATGAGCGTTTTCATGGAGAGACTATAGCGCTTTCGAAACCGGCGCGGCAATAGCGGCTCATTGCCTTGACGCTCAAAGTCCCGAGGTGATAAATCTTTCGCTATTCATAATCGTACGGAGGTCCTCCATGGCTGAGCGAGTTTGGGAGAAATATTTAACCGAACAGGACAAGGCAACCCTGGTCGGCAAGGCCGACCGGCGCATCGGTTTTGGCGAGCGGCCGGCGCTGTTGTTGATCGATCTTTACCGCTGGGTGTTCGGCGACAAGCCGGAAGTCGTAACCGAGGCGATCAAGACCTGGCCGGGCAGCTGCGGTCTCGCGGGTTGGAACGCGCTTCCGCACATTCAGAAACTGCTCGCGAAGGCGCGTGAAGTCGGCATCCCGATCATCCACGTTACGGGTATGGACGGCGTCGCCGTCGAGCCCTGGGCTTTTCGGCGCGATACCAAGAAGCGGGCAACGATGTCGAAAGAGGAACTCGACCGATTTCGCCGCCGTTACGATATCGTTGACGAGGTGAAACCGATCCCGGGAGAGACTGTGTTCAAGAAAGTCTCGCCGAGCGCGTTCTGGGGCACGCCGCTGATCGGTCACTTGAATTTTCTCGGTGTCGATACGATCATCACCTGCGGCGAGAGCACCAGCGGCTGCGTGCGCGCCAGCGTGGTCGACGGCACGACCAATCGTTTGCGCATGGTGGTTGCCGAGGAGTGCGTCTTCGACCGCCACGAGGCCTGCCACGCGATCAATCTCTTCGACATGAACCAAAAATACGCCGACGTGTTGCCGCTCGACGAAATCATCAAGTATCTCGATGCCTGGCGCGCCGA
>Ga0316624_10000930_pt1 | contig 10894 bp, 13 predicted proteins | sample OWC_Aug_N3_C1_D5_FD_207657 | JGI IMG/M metagenome (GOLD analysis project Ga0316624, IMG submission 207657) | Wetland soil microbial communities from Old Woman Creek delta, Ohio, United States - OWC_Aug_N3_C1_D5_A | ecosystem: Environmental > Terrestrial > Soil > Wetlands | place: USA: Ohio...
AGGGAATGGATATTTTGAAAGAGGAGGAGGGGAAATGAAGCTTTTCAACATCCATGTGATTACGTGTAACTCGGTGCATGACTTTAACTCGAAATTCAAGAAAAGGATGATTCTCCACACCGTCCTGGAGTCTGTTAAAATCGTCTTCCTCGTGGCCGTTACCGCTTTTTTCGTGCTCGAATATATTGCGCCTCTGGCCCAAAAGAGCCTGCGAACCGACTTTCCAACCGGGATGGAGGAATTTCTTTCCATCACAACATCCTCCGACTCCAGCGTGAAAGAAGTTCTGCATCTGGCGAATGTGATCCGGTTCATTACCGGAAATCAGCTTCCTGAAGCTAAAATGTTGAGGTATGCCGGTTTGATCTCCCATGCTTCCCGGAAAAATGGAGTAAACCCTCTTGAAATCATTGCGATCATTATGGCCGAAAGCAATTTCAGAGAGGATTGCATCAATAAGGAGACCGGCGACTACGGTCTTGGACAGATCAATTGGGAGCACTGGGGCAAGGACTTCGAATTGATGCCCCACCAACTCTTGGATCCATCGATCAATATCTTTTTGACCTGCCATGTCTATAAGTTCTTTGGGAAGGATTTTGGCAAATACCATCGGGGCAACGGCATCAAATCCAGGGTTTACATTGTAAATGTGAAAAGTATTCTTTCTACGTTGAATGCCTTTGTAAAAGGGAACAAAGAGAATATTTCCTGAAACCCGGTCCCGGGGAAATACGCACATTGAACTACTTCCCCGAAGCTTTCGTTCATGGTGGCTAAAATCAGTTCCTCCGCGTCTTTTGCGTCTCCGCGTTGAGAATCCTACTTCGGACGAGAGTGAGTTTGTGTCTCATTTTGTTATTGAACCAGAATGTAAGGACCGTCCCCAGGTTTACCAAATGTGTGGTTCCTTCCTGTGACTTTCACTTCACCAGGGTCAACCCTGAGCCCGTCGGCCTGATCTCAGGTCGAACAAGAGTACCAGCCTCCAGGCCACGGAGTCGAAGGGTTGACTTTTTCTTTCTGAAAGTTTCGGTTGACCAATCTTCAGAGAATTTGTATATTCAAATCAGAAATCAACAGGGTGGCGGTGTAGGAAAAAGCCCGGGGCAGAAGGAAGCTTTCGTGAAATGCGGGGCACGTCCAGGGCGTTCTCCATTTAATGCAAGGACGAGAAAGGAGCGTGGAGGGAGCGAAGTATTCGTTCAATATTTAACCTTAGGAGGGCAAAGATATGGGCATTGTCTGGACGATCGTGTTGGGTTTTGTCATTGGCCTTATCGCCAAGCTGATCCATCCCGGCAAGGAAAATATGGGCTTCATCATGACCATCGTGCTCGGAATTGCCGGCTCTTTCCTGGCGGGTGTCATAGGGCAGTTCATCGGGTGGTACAGGGCCGGCGAGGGGGCGGGCTTTATCGCCTCGGTCATCGTTGCGATTATCCTTTTGGTGGTTTACGGCAAGATCAAGGGCAAGGCCTCTTCGTAGATTTTAGCGGGATCGTTTATATTTACTTTGGGGAGAGGCATTAAGAAAGGAGACGGAACATGGCAAAAAAAGCACGTCGTACAACGCACCGCAGTGTATCGGGAACGAAGCTCTATGCCGTAAGGGACAGCAAGGGTCGTTTCAAGGACATTCAGACTTATAAACGTGCACATAGCCAGGATATGAAGCGGAAGAGCAAGAAGGAAAAATAGACTCCTGCTACGGCAATATGATTCAAAAGCTGTCTTTAGTAGGATTGACGGCACGAGGAAAGAAAACACTCCCCAGGGATATCCGTGTCCTCGATAGATATGTCTATCTGAATTCTGCCGCTATTATCTCAAGCAAAAACAATACTTCTTAGCACAGGCCGATCATTACACTTTGGTAGCGGGAGTGAATTTCACGGGAAGAGAATGATGAGTAAATATACAGCTTACCTCATGGTGGGTCTGGCTCGAATTTCGGGTGGAATGTCGCTACTCGTATTTATGATCTTTCTATTTGTGGGGCCTTTAAATCTCTTGGACATGCATCTGGATGAAAGCGGGGTCTTATGGCTTGATGCTGGCCTCTCCTTCTTGTTTTTCATTCAGCACAGCGCGATGATCCGAAAGCCGTTCCGCCGCTGGGTGGCACGCTTCATCCCGGAAGAATATGCCGGCGCCATTTATGCGATCGCCTCGGGGATCGTGTTGTTGTTAGTGATTCTGCTGTGGCAGACGTCGACTCAGACAGTCATGACACCATCCGGTCTCCTTCGCTGGTTACTCCGTGGAGTCTCTTTTCTTTCCCTTCTCGGGTTTTATTGGGGTGTTAAATCACTGCGGCTCTTCGACCCCTTCGGCCTGAGACCCATCTTCAATCGTTTGCGAAGCGGGAATCCGACGCCAATGCCTATTACCGTCGCAGGACCTTACCGCTGGGTACGCCACCCGCTTTACCTTTTCATGATACTCATGATCTGGTTTTATCCGGATCTGACAAGGGACAGGCTACTGTTCAACCTCCTGTGGACGGTCTGGATCGTGATCGGCTCATGCTTCGAAGAAATCGACCTCGTCTCCGAATTCGGTGATGCTTATCGCCAATACCGGAAGAGAGTGCCGATGCTCGTGCCTCTCTTAAAATGGCCAAAGAGGGAATGGAGCATTGTCGACGAAGGTCATGAGCGGGACTGACCCCAACGTCCATCCTGGAATACCTGATACCGATGGGGCGGATTGCCTAAGAGTCCGCAACCCTTTGCCTGAGCGCTCCTTCCTTGAAACATTCACTTCCCTAGTTTTAAAATAGAAGTTATATTAAGAGTCACAAATAAATAGTGCGGCGATGCTTATAGAGTTGAAGTCAAAATCCGTCGGAAAGGATAAGGTATGACCAGAAAATACCCAAACTTGTGCAGCCCCCTGAAAATAGGCAACGTCACTCTGCGGAACAGAATGGTCTCAGCGCCCATGGCTTTCCCGGACATTACCACCGAGGGTTATGTGACAAAGGAGGCAGCCGCTTTTTATGAGCTACGCGCAAAGGGCGGTGCGGCTGCGGTCACGCTGAGCGAATGTATCGTACATATCAAAACAGGCATGAGCCATTCCAAGCATATCAACCTTCAGGACGAGGGCGTACTGGCGGGCCTTACCGAGGCCGCGAGGTCGATTAAGCGCCATGGCGCGCTTGCTAACGTCGAACTTTCCCACGGCGGAAAGTATGCAGGGGTCGACCTGGCAAAAAACTTGGGTGGGCGAACCCACGTGAGATATGGCCCTAGCGCGGAAATGCTTCCGGACGGCTCAAAGATCGAGGAAATGCCCAAAGAGCTTATCCACGAAATCGTGGAGGCTTTCGGAAAAGGTGCCGCTTTGGTCAAACGCGCCGGCTTTGACATGGTCTTTGTCCATGGCGGCCACGGCTGGCTGATTCAGCAGTTTTTCTCACCCGCATCAAACAAGAGAACGGACGAATACGGCTACGACACCATTGAAAACCGCGCCCGCATTGCGCTCGAGGTTCTGGATAGCATCAGGGCGGCCGTCGGCCCGGGCTTTCCTATCGAATTCCGTATGAGCGCAGAAGAGCACATCCCTGGCGGTTACAACATCGACGATGCCATACCATTCGCAAAGCTCTTGGAGAGTAAGATAGACCTTTTGCATGTATCCACGGGCGCCCACGAGAACTCATTCGCCATCACCCACCCGCCCATGTTCGCAGAGCGAGGCTGTCATGTTCCTCTCGCCGCTACGATCAAGAAACATGTCAAGGTTCCTGTCGCTTGCGTCGGCGCCTTAAACGAGCCGGAGCAGATGGAGGAAATCATCGCCTCCGGCAAAGCCGACGTGGTCGAAATGGCGCGCGCGCTGCTTGCCGACCCCTTCCTCCCCAGGAAGGTCATGCTAGGGCACGACGACGAAATTGTCAGGTGCATACGCTGCTTTACATGTCTTGCGGAGCGAGTGCATACTCAGACCAGGATATGCTCCATCAATCCAATCATCGGCAGAGAGAACGAGAGCCGCTTCGCATTGCCCGCGTCCGAGCCTAAAAAAGTGCTTGTCGCCGGTGGAGGCCCGGGGGGTATGAAAACGGCCATTACAGCCGCGCAGCGCGGGCATAAGGTCGTTCTGTGCGAGAAGAGGGCAGAGCTCGGCGGCACCTTGAACAGCGTAAGAGCCATTTCGTTTAAGAAGGACCTGTACGGGCTGATCAAGAGCCTGGAAACTCAGATGAAGAAAGCTGGAGTTGAGATCCGCCTGAATACTGAGGTAACGCAGGAGCTCGTTGAACGCGAAGCGCCCGACGTGCTTGTGCTGGCAGTAGGCGCAGCACCGATTGTGCCGCCCATTCCCGGCATGAATAGCCCTAAGGTAGTTCTGGCGAACAATCTTTCCGATGAAGGTATCGCCGTCGGGAAAAAAGTCGTCATCCTTGGCGGCGGGCTTGTGGGTTCCGAATCCGCAGTGCATCTGGCCCAAGAGGGAAAGGACGTCACCGTTGTCGAGATGATGAAGGATGTCGCTGTGGACGCCAACGTTCGCCAGAGGCCCATTCTTCTGGACATGTTTGCCAAGCTGCAGGTCAAGGTGGAAACGAGGATGAAAGGCGTTAAGATTACCGACGAAGGACTCGTCTGTATCGATGAAACCGGGAAAGAAAACCTCTTTGAAGCCGACACGGTCGTGTGCTCCGTTGGACAGCATGCGTTGCGCGAGGTTGTCAACGACCTGCTTGACGCGGCGCCCGAGGTCGTTCAGGTTGGTGACTGTATAAAACCCCAAAAGGTAACCGAGGCCCTTTACCGCGGCTACCATGCAGGACTGGATATTTAGCCCGCCAGACAGCGTGTCAAGAATTAAATTGCGGGATTCACGTCCACTCAACCCGAACCCTATCCTCACTTTCAGCTCGTCATCTTAGGACCTTGAATAGGGTGCCGAGCCATGACTTGTAGGCGTTAACAAACAGCTCACCTTTTTAGCTCGTTTTTCCTGAAAGTTTCGGTTGACCGACTTTCATAAAATAGATATATTCGATTCAGGGATCCGCAGGGTGGCGGTGAAGGTAAAAGTCTGGGGGCAGAAGGAAACTTTCGTGAAATATAGACGAAGTCAAAGGTAATGATTCGATCCCAGAGCCACCTACCCTATCGGTTCCTGAAATTCTCAATTGACTATTTTTGGTAAATATGCACATCATATTCAGTCATTGTCCTATCCCTTTAAGTACAGAAGCAAAACAAGTGAAAATTTTGAAAAGGAGGTAGAAATATGTACGGAAAAGTCTTAGTTCCCCTTGATGGTTCACCGTTAGCAGAGTGTACGTTGTCTCATGTGAAAAACCTTTTTAAAGATGGTTCCGTGGGAGAAATAACCCTTCTAAATGTAGTCAAGGTTGATCTGCCATGGGCCAAAATGGGGTCCGATGACATTCCCACCAGAGGCATTGATCTCGAAGCGATCAGGAAACCGCTCTTCAAGGCATCAAGGGATTATCTTGCAGATATTGAATCCCGGCTCAGGTCCGAGGGGATTAAGGTAAAAACGGAGTCACTGGAGGGTAACCGCCCTGCCGATACGATCACTGAGTACGCTCACGAAAAAGGGATGGATATGATCATCATTGGGACCCACGGTTATACCGGACTGAAAAAGCTCATGATGGGCAGCGTGGCTTTCGGTGTTCTCCATCAATCTCATATCCCTGTGCTCCTTATTAGGCCAGAGTCTTGCCGACCCTAGGTAATGTTGGAAGATAAAAGGTCAATGATTTTTCAAAAAAGAGGACAACGAATGGGTAAGAAACCGCCCCATCGAAAGGTGGGGAGGTTCTTTGCTTCGGCTCGTAATCCGCAATCCAATATCGAGTGTCATATGCTCGATAGATGTAACAATCGACCCACTTCTTCAACCCTTTCTTTCTGGAAGTTTCGGTTGACCCATTTTCATAAAATAGGTATATTCCAATCAGAATCCGCACGGTGGTGGTTAAGGAAAAAGCCTGGGGCCAGAAGGACAGTTTCGTAAAACAGAGGCAACGTCAAGGATGAGGATTTGACCCGAGCTCTTGACAGTCCATCATGATGATTCATTGATCATCAACGTGTATATCGGAGAGCTCTTAGATGGACCATAAAGCAAAAGTGGGGACAGACATGGAGAACATCTCATTGAAACGAGAGGCTGCATTTTTGTATGTAAAGCAACAAATGAGAGAGGAAATGATCCTGGCGTGGGATGACTTCTTTGGAAAGAATCCGGGCAAGAATGAGGGAGATGTTTGGCGACGGATTGAGGAGCAGTTGAGAAGCAAACAAAATTCGAAGGATCAGGACAAGGGGGTTTGTGATTTAAAAGAAACTCAAGAGGGACTAACCCAAGGTAAAGCCGACGATCTCCTTTCAAAAGCTTCAATGGCAACCGGGGAGGTCGCCGTATCGGTCAAACCAATTTCATTGGAGCAAGGGTTTAATGCGAATGGTTCAACAGAAGCACATGCGTTGGGGAGGAGAGGGAAAATTGCGCCGTTGATTCTTAAACGAAAAATTTGGTGGAAACCCGTTCCCGGAGCAAGCAGCTACGTAGTGTATGTTAGCAACGACAGAACCTTTTTTGAACCTGCCAGCTTTTCATGGGAGAGAACACCGGGGATAATTTCAAAACTGGTCATTGGAAAGACTGAGTTGGTCGTCCCAGATGAGTGGCCTGAGTTTCCAACAGAATCGGGCACCTACTATATCGGAATTACTTCGAAAGATGATATAGGGAATCAAAGTGACCCCTTCTTATTATCGGGGCTGTTCAAATTCCTTGCCCCGTCGGCTCCGTTGAGAGGTGGGATCGAATATCTTTAATTCAAAAGAATATATTAAGTGATGTTCCAGTCACGAACCCCCAGGTGGTGGCGCAGATACTTCTTCGTTCTCGGGGAAAAAGCCTGGGGTCAGAGGGAAACTTTCGTGAAATGTAAACAAAGTCAAGATAAAGATTCGACCCCATAGCCCGCTTCCGGATTGATCAGGATAGAGAAATTTGCGATGGAATTGTTGTTAGAGCCCAAGAGGCGAAAAATATGAAAAATAAATCGAGAGGAATGAAGTTGAAGCAGACTGCAGCATTTAAGGATTTGGGCGTCATTATTGGTATGGGGATCCTATTGTTTGCCTTCGCATCTATTTTCCATGTATTTGAGAGGTTCGCTGCATTTCATCAAAAATATGGTGTGGGACCAATCGATGATTTCATTATCGTGTTTGCAGCCCTAACAATCGCCTTTGCCATTTTTTCTTTACGAAGGTGGAAAGACCTTCAAAGAGCACTTGGCAACATCAAGACATTGCAAGGGTTGTTACCCATCTGTGCTTCCTGTAAGAAGGTTCGAGACGATGTAGGTTATTGGAATCAGATCGAGTTTTACATCGAAACCCATTCTGAAGCAGAGTTGATACATAGTATTTGTCCTAAGTGTATGCAGAAACTCTATGGCGCGACACACCCTGTAAATAAGAAATCCAGTGGTTCTGTACCCGAAAGGATTGAAGAATGAATTAATATACGGTTATCAAAGATCAAAAAGGAGGGGCATGGATTTTCAATTTGATGAGAAGAAATTAAAGTTTGTTCAGCGGATCTTGAACAACCGCGTGCTCTTCAAGATCGTGCTGCTTTTCCAGGTGCCTATCAACTTCATGGTAGGAATGAGACTCAGGGAATTAAGTGAAGAATCCTGTAAAGTCTCCGTCCCTTATAGATGGCTCAATAAAAATCCTTTTAAGTCGACGTTCTGGGCCGTATTGGGTATGGCCGCGGAGATGAGCACCGGTGCATTGGTTAAGATGTACACCTATAAACTCGACCCTTCTGTTTCCATCATTGTGGGTAATTGTTCCGGAGAGTTCATCGCCAAAGCCAGGGATCTTACGACGTTTGTCTGTAATGACGGAGAACGCATTGCCGAAACGGTAAAAAAGGCGATAAATACGGGGGAACCTCAGGAGATATTGTGCAAAACGGTTGGATATTCAAAGGCAGGAGAGGAGGTTACCCGTTTTACGTTTACCTGGAAGATGAAGAGGCGGGGGGCATAAGAGCTGGACTTCACCTCGGTAGTGGGTCTCGTGTCAGGTCTAGGAGTTTGGGAGATCTTTATAATTAGGGAGTTTTTTAAATGGAGGTTGTCCTATGGAGACAAGAAAAGAATTTCTTGAGGCTGTGATGAAAATGGCCAACCTGAAGGATTTGGAACAAGCTGATGATGCGGCTCAGGCAGTGATTTCATTAACTAAGGCGATCATCGGAAAAGACCTGTCACAGAAGATTGCTGAAGTATCACCCCCTGATCTCCGTAAAGGTTGGGAATCTATTGAGCCAAGCCCAGTTGATTATTATGAGCGGTTGGGAATCTATTGAGCCAAGTTGATTATTGTGAGCGGGACGAACTATTCCTCGAAACCGGAGAAGTCCAGGAACTCGCCGTAGAATGACCCTGCCTCGCGGTTATTCTGGAAAGATTTACCCCTTTCCCTCTCGGATCATCGATGGTGGTAAAGCAAACATCCGGCCAATGAATCTTTTGCTCTGTTTACGAGAAATCTTTGTCGCATCACTAAATTCCATTGATCCATAAAGGGGTCGGAGTTACCCATGGTACAATTTGAGTAGGAAGGTCAAGAGGTAAGATATGTCATGCTCAGAACAATGACCGTTGAAGATAACCTTCCTTTTCGAGAAATGCTCAAAGGTAATTTGTTGTCTGAATTTCCTTCGATGGAAATTATCGAAGCCGCAAACGGAGAAGAAGCATTTAAGGGGCTTTCTTCTAATGCCATTGATCTTGTGTTTATGGACATCAGGTTGCCAGGGGGGAGCGGGCTTCAGCTAACCAAGAAAATAAAAGCTAAATATAGAGATGTGACGATTGCCATGCTCACGAGTTACGACTCGGCAGAATACCGGGAAGCCGCCGCTCAATGCGGAGCAGATTGTTTTATTACTAAGGATTCGATGGAAATGGATCAAATTTCAGCAATGGTCAGGTGTTTTCAGAGAGCAAAGGATGGCGTTGGATTGAAGCCAAGTTGTGTTCGCCTTGCGAGCGAGGGCTCACTATGGTAAATTGTCGACTTATTTCTTGGGATATTGTAAGTGAACCCGTGCTATTGTCTGGTGTCAGGTCTTGATGGGCTGTTGCTCAAGAACTCAATTCAAAAATGTCTGAGAAGTGATGCTTCGATGAAGTGTCCTAAACGAGACTTAAGTTGACGGTGGTCGCGGGAAATGAAAGCATGGGGTCTGGCCTTGACATGGGGCGGAAATGGCGAGACCAATAAAATAGTTTCTATCTAATTGTTATTGAATCAGAATACAAGAACCGTCCCCAAGATAAGTGTAGCCTTCACTTCTTAAACAGCCTCCATAGTACTTTTGCCTCTACACCGAACCATTTATCCAGGAGTTTTTCATATTCTCCCGTCTTCTTCATCTTTTCTAATGTTGCGTTAATAAAGTTCAGCCATTCCTTATCCCCTTCCCTCACTCCCAAGCTGTGTGGGGCGGGAGAGAAAGGTTGCAATCCTGCGATTCTTAAACCTCGACTTCTCTGAAGAAGATTATAGAGAGAAACATAATCCTCTACAAATCCTTCTACACGATGCTCTGTTAAGGCTTTTACCGCTTCGGATGGATGCTCAAACTTAATCCTCCGGGCAGTAGGAACCAGTTCGCCGATAGCGATATCGCCTTTTGAGCCTCGGATGGTACCCACCTGCTTTCCTGCCAAGTCCTGGTATTTTGTAATCTTACTGTCCCCCCGTACTAAGATCGACTGACCGGAAATGAAATAAGGAATGCTGAAATCAATTTTTCTTTTTCTTCCTTCAGTGGTACCAATACCTACGATAATATCAATCTTCCCTGAAGTTAAGAAAGCAATCTGGTTTTCTGGCATGACAGGTACGAATTCAACTGCCCCCTCTTTCCCAAACAGTTCCTTGGCAAGGGTCTTTGCAATGTCAATATCGAATCCTTTATTAACCCCCTTGTTATCCAGAAACCCAAGAGGGGGATACTCGGTTTTTACTCCGGCGATCAGTTTACCTCTTCTCGTGACATCTTGAAGAGTCCCCGCAATTCCTTCTCCAGAATAGACCAAAGATAGAAAACAAAAGACAAGCAATAAAAGCAGAGACGTATTCCTCTTCATTAGTTTACTCCTCTTCTGGTAAAATTGCAGTCCAAACCCGTATTCCAATTATACTTTAAAAGTTTATCAAACTCCATTTCTTCCGCCCATACGGATGTTCGTCCTTTAACCATCCATACCTCTCCGGTAAACATCAACTCCAAGAGCAACTTTCTATTGAACATGAGTAGGTAACAAACAACCCACTTCTTCGACTTTCTTTCTGAAAGTTTCGGTTGACCAATTGTTACAACATTTGTATATTCCAATCAGGAATCCGCAGGGTGGCGGTGTAGATATTTCTTCGTTCTCAGGGGAAAGCCTGGGCTCAGACGAATGTTTTTGTGAAACATAGACAGAGTAAAGGATAAAGATTTGACCCTGGAGTTCTTGCCTAATACCATATGATTGTTCTTGAAGGAGGTAAGTAGATGAACTGGGAAGTGAAATATTTTCCGGAGTACTGGTATGGGAAAAAGCTGGCTTATCCTCATGTGCCAAAAGAATCAGGCAAATTTGCCAAGAGCATGGTTGTAGGCAACCTCGTTTTCGTTTCTGGCTGCACGGGCAAGGATACGACAACTGATATACCCATCGCGGAGAAATTTGAAGACCAGATGATCATGGCACTGTTTAAGCGAAGTCAATATGTCCCCTTAACTGCGAGGTGAAAATGTCCCCTCCAAGGGTTTTGATCTTGACCCTTGAGTGAGTGGATGAACTTGAATT
>Ga0316624_10000933_pt1 | contig 10879 bp, 18 predicted proteins | sample OWC_Aug_N3_C1_D5_FD_207657 | JGI IMG/M metagenome (GOLD analysis project Ga0316624, IMG submission 207657) | Wetland soil microbial communities from Old Woman Creek delta, Ohio, United States - OWC_Aug_N3_C1_D5_A | ecosystem: Environmental > Terrestrial > Soil > Wetlands | place: USA: Ohio...
GTTCCTCGCATCACGCCGGCGACGATTTCGCCCGCCTGAAGGCCGCGCGCGCCGCCACTGGCTGATGCCGCAATTCTCCACCAAGCGTCGCGTCCACCACAGCGCCGCCGACATGTTCGACCTGGTGGCCGACGTCGAGAGCTACCCCGAATTCGTGCCGATGTGCAGCGCCATGCATATGCGCAGCCGGACCGACAAGGGCGCCGGCGTCACCGTCATCGTCGCCGCCATGACGGTTGCCTACAAGATGATCCACCAGACCTTCACCAGCCGCGCCACGCTCGACAAGCCGAACCTCAAGATCCTGGTCGAATATCTCGACGGCCCGTTCCGCCACATGCAGAACCGCTGGGCCTTCCACGCGACCGGCGAACAGACCTGCGAGGTCGAATTCTTCATCGAATACGAATTCAGGAGCCGCACGCTCGCCATGCTGATGGGCACGCTGTTCGACACCGTGTTCCGCCGCATGGCCTCAGCCTTCGAGAAGCGCGCCGACGAGGTTTACGGCCGCAAGCGGGCGTGATGCTGCTGTGGTGCGCGCGCTACAACCGCGGTCACATCGCGCGCCGGAGTAACGACATACTACCGCGCCGAAAAATGTGCGGGTGTAGCGCGTAGCGCAAACGTTTCCAACGCCGCCGTGACGCAACCGGTTCCGCGCGCGGCGAGACTTTTTCTCGCGCCGCATCACAAGATCGCCAATTTACCGGCGCTACCCTTTTGCGATGAAGGGCAACCAACATGGCTGTTCGTTAGAATGAAGTGAAAAGTGAAAGGAGAGTTCGATGTGCGATTATAGTCTGCACGCCGTCGATACCAGGCCGGCCCGCGTGGGCGACAAATTGCGATCGGCGAATTTTGCCAATTGTTTCACGCGCGGCTTTGCCGCGCTCGGCGAGCCGAACGTGGCGGTATGCCTGCGTCCGGGCACCGAGCTCGCCTTCGACCGCGACGTCGAGATCGATCACGGCTTCGGCCGCCTGCTGCCGAGCCTCGGTTTCGGCAGGATTCCGCACCGGCTCGCGCGTTTCCGCCAACTCAACGTGGACCGGCTCGACACCCACCACGACGCCTTGGAGTTCCCCGACGGCCGTCTCGTGCTGGTGACGCGGCTGTGCGACGGCCAGGTCGCAACCGTGCTGCAATTGCCGGCCGCGGAGCAGCCGGCGCTGGGCGAGCATGCCGCGCCGGAGGCGCAGGCGCCCAGTCGGGAAGAACTGATCGCCTGAGTTCGATCGCGCGGGGCGAAGCGAGCGCGCGGGCGGCCTTGCCGGCCGCGCGGGCGTTCGCGCGTTATCGGCCTTTCGTCGATATTGCCCGGCGATGGGCTTTGTGCTGAATAGCGCCGGGGGTACGCGACTCAAAGGCGAGACGGCACGCGCTGCTGTCCGCCGCCTCGCAGAACAATGCCGCCTCAAGGCGGCGCCCCCATGCAACTCTATCTCCCCGTCGCCCAGATACCCGTCAGTCTGTTCGTCGTGCTGGGCATCGGCCTGGCGGTCGGCTTCCTGTCCGGCATGCTCGGCGTGAGCGGCGGCTTCATCACTACGCCGCTCTTGATCTTCTACGGCATCCCGTCCGGCATCGCGGTGGCGAGCCAGGCGAGCCCGGTCGCCGCCGCCTCGTTGGTCGGCGCCATCCGGCAAGGCGGCAAGAAATCCGTCGACTATAAGATGGGCCTGTGGCTGCTGCTGGGCGGTCTCGCCGGCTCGGCGCTCGGCGTCTCCATCTTCCGGGTGCTGCAAAAGCTCGGCCAAATCGATTTCGTCATCAAGATCAGCTACCTCATCCTGCTCGGCAGCATCGGCACGCTCATGCTGGTGGAGAGCGCGCGGGCCATGCGCGCGGCCCGCAAAGGGCAGCACATCGACCGCCGGCCCGGCCAGCACACCTGGATCCACAATCTGCCGTTAAAGATGCGGTTCTACCGCTCGGGCCTGTACATCAGCGTCATCCCGGTGGTCGTGCTGGGTTTCCTGGTCGGCATCCTGACCGCGATCCTGGGCACCGGCGGCGCCTTCATTCTCATCCCCGCCAAGGTCTATCTGCTGCGCATGCGCACGACGCTGGCGATCGGCACCTCGCAATTCCAGATGTTCATCGTGGCCTGCATGGCGACCGTGCTGCACGCGTCGGTCGACCATACCGTCGACATCGTGCTGGCGCTGCTGCTGGTGCTGGGCGGCGTGATTGGCGCGCAATTCGGGGTCGGCGCCGGCGCCAAGCTGCGCGCCGAAGAACTGCGCATCGCGCTCGCGCTGCTGATCGTCGCGATCGCGATCCGGCTGTTCTTCGGGCTGGTGATTACGCCGTCGCACCTCTACTCGGTCATCGCGACCGCGCCCTGAAGCGCGCGACCGGCTACGGCTTTTTTTGACCGGGCTTGGGCTTGGCCGGCTCCTTGGCGACGCCGGTGCGGGCGTCCCGGTACATATCCAGGCAGGCGGCGAGCTCGGTATAGGTCGGCTCGAACCATTTGATCGACTCGATGCATTTGATTCGGTCGGTGCCCGGAAATTTCGACCAGTCGCTCTGCAGTTTTTCGTGGGTCTTTTGCTCGCTCGCCAGACAGCTCTTGAATCGGTCCTCGCCTTCCTTGCCCGGCCCGGCTGCGTCGGCGGCGCCGCGGCAGCTCTGTGACACATCCCAGGTGGGTACGCCGTCCGAAACGGCGATCTGGAGCAGGAGCGGTACTGCAAAAAGTCGAATGAGCATTTCAACTCCCTCGGTCGCCTTGCCTTTTTTCAGGGGCCGCGCCGCCCGCGGTAATGCGGCGCGCGGCGAGCCCGCGTGTCGGAGACCACCCCCCGATGGAGCCGTCATCATAAACGGCTGCGGCATTTTCGCCAGCGCCAAATCGCGCCGGTGAATAGGGCGCCCGGGAGCCGTCCCGACCATCTGGTGCAGCCTGCGCGGCCCGTCGAAGATCGAGCAGCGCGGCATCATCCAGCCGTTCATCCCGATCATGCAGACCGGGACGCTGGTCGCCAGTAGCGTTCAAGCGATACCGGCTCTACCGCCGCGCTTAGCCGGGCGGGGATGACAGCGCCGCCAGCCGCGCTAGGATAGGCGCGGGCTGAGACAGGGAGGCGTTGTCATGAAAACAATACATGCCGCCATTGTTGCCGCGTCGGCTTTGGCAATGCTGCTGCTGGCGCCGCTGCATCTGGTTGCACGTGCGCATGCGGCACATGCGCATGGCGCGCACGCGTTTCACTTTTCCAACCATTTTCGTGCGACCCGCCATCATCATGATCATGGCACCTTCGGCGGCTGGCCGTTCTACGGCGGCATCGAAACGATTCCGCCTTACGCTGCCGAGAATGTCATGACTTACGCGCAGCCGGCGGCGGTGGTCTATGTGCCCGAGCCGCAGCTTTCGCTCGGCTGTCATCACAGCCGGGAGACCGTGACGGTGCCGGCGGAAGCGGGCGGTACGCGCCAGATCACCGTCACGCGCTGTTAGAGCGTGCAGCCTCGGCCGATGCGCCGGTCAGTCTTTGCGCTGCACCGGCGGGCCGTGATGAAAGAGCGCCGAGCGGTCGCTGGCCTTGATCTTGGCATGATGCGGGTCGGGCGATTTCTCGCGCTGCCAGAGCCGCCATTCGACCGGCTTCTCGATCTTGATCTCGGCGCCCAGGTCGACATTGATCCAGGCGCCGGCATTGGTCCGCAGGCAGGGAAATTTCAGAGCAAATGCCGTTCCGTCTTCCGTAACACGCACTTCGAGCTCTTGATTGCACGGCGCGGTCGAAATCGGATGCCACTCGGAAAAGTGAACGCTTTCGGTAATTTCATGGATCGCCTTGTCGGCATCCTTGACCACGTGTTCGACGCTCGCCGGCAGATGGCTGGCGAGGCTCTCTAACCAGTCTTTGCTCATTTGCGGTCACGGGCGGTTGTTTTCAATTATTTCAAGATAGCACAATTTTCTGCCGCTCAATACGACGGGTCTTGCGTCAGGCCCTAGGCTAACTGCTGCAACGGCCGGCCGCCGGTGGCCGCCGAACGCGCTTCCGGCCTGTCAGATCTCGCCGGCCGGCGATCGGCGCTGCCGCCGCGCTCGAGCAATGTCCCGCGCAGGAAGTCCAACTCATAGCCGGCCTTGCGCGCGACCGCCAACACCGCATCGACGCCAAGCTGTGGCGCCGCGGCCTGCACCCACAAGGTCGCGCAACGCGTGCTGCTGCCGCAATAGAACAGGATCGGCCCCGGCAGATCGTCCATGAGACGAGTGAACGCGTCGACGACATCGTCATCGGTGACGTTCAAGCTCCTCACCGGCAAGTAGCGAAAGGCGAGGCCGTGCCGGCGGGCCGCCGCGGCGGCCTGCGCCGCCGGCAGCTGGTCGGGCGCCTCGCCATCGGGGCGAAGATTGACGACCGAGCGGAAGCCGCGCGCCGCCAGCTCGGCGAAGTCGGCCGCCACGAGCTGCGGCGCGACCGCGATTTCCGGCTCAAGCTGAATGACCTTGCTCATGGCACCGACCTCGGCAATCGAAACTGGCCGGCGGCGCCGGACAGTGGAATGTGATCCGTGCGCTAGAAATGCGCTTTGCGAGGAGCGCCGCAAGTGGATTGGGAAAAATAAATCTATAATTCCAATGTTCTATGGGATTTTCGAATATGTTATTCTTTTAATGGGGCTAATGAGGAAAATAATTCTTACCTGCCCGGGGGGGCGCTTTCGGCCATTTTCTTCAGCATAGCGAGCGCCTGCAGCACCGATTGCGCCCGCTGCCGCCGCCCGGTCCGGCCGCGCCGGTGGTGGCGACCGCGAATTGCGCATTGGAATGCCCGATAGCGCCAATTGCAGAAATAGAATTTTGGTGGACGCCGCTGACGTAGCGGCCGTTACATCCGGTCGCCGGGCGTGTTCGGCTTGGTGTCGCCATCGTTCGTGCCGGGCGCGTGCATCTTGTTGCCGTCTTCACTGCCGGACCCGTTGGCGCCACCGAGCCTCTCGTCGCTCTTGTTGGCCGAACTCATGACCTTGTCGATGAGTTGGCTGGCGACGCTGACGCAGGTCTGCACGTTTTGGTCTGCCGGACACTGGATGTCGATGCGCTCATTGCCACGCGCGAAATGGAATTGAACTCCGTCGCAGCGCCCCATGCCCCGTCGTCCCCAGCCGAGCCCTTGGCTCATCGAGCCGCCCTCGGCCCCGGAGCGATGACGCGAGCCCGGATGCGACTTCCAGTCGCGGTCGCGGTCCGAGCTTTGATCTTGCTGCTGCTGATCCATCCTCGGGCCGGGCTGCGATTGATTCTCGTCGCTTCCGCCCGATTTGTTATAGGGCTGCGCGAGGGTTGGTTGCGCCGAACCGACCATGGCGGCTAGGGCAGTCGCTAAAGCGAGTGAAACGATTTTCATGACAGATGCTCTCCCGGACTTGAACCCCGAATTGACGGTGAATGGTAGTCCCTGTTCTGAACTGGCTGGAAACCCAGATTCAAAGAACGGTTCATCGATTGTTTTGCGCTCTCGCCAACACTCAGACACTCACTTCCAAAATGAGCGCATTGAAGCAGCCACGCTAGAAATTAATGCCACGCGAACCATTGAAAGGAATTGATGTAAATCAAGCTGTGCGGCGTCCTGCGGGCCGTGCTCGCCTCGACGAGTTCGAAACGACCATGTCAGTTTTGGGTCATGGCATGAGCCCGACAATGACCGCCGGCGCCCCCTGTGGGTCGCAACCATGAAACGCGCTCTCAAGACAAAGAGCCGTCCCGCCTGTATGTCATCGCACAGCCCGTAGAGCGGATGAGCCGACGGGGCGCGGCAGAGGAGGCCGAGCATGGGACGGCAGAGGAACTCATAGGGCGGATTAGCGCAGCGTAATCGGCGATCCGCTGCGCCAATCGCTCGCGTGGGAACGTCGGGGCCGGTTTAGAGTCTTCCCAACAGAACCAGGATCAGCACGATGACGAGCACGAGCCCCAGCCCGCCGCCGCCATAGTAGCCGGTCCCGTAGAAGGGGCCGCCGCCCAGGCCGCTAAAGCCGCCGAGCAGCGCGATGACTAAAATGATGAGAAGGATGGTTCCGATTGACATGATAATTCCTCCAAGCCAAGTGGCTATTCATTAGTACCGGCCAGGTCCTGCACGACATTGACGTGGGTCAAAGCGCGCGGACGGCTTTGAGCCTTTAATTTTGTTAACGGTCTTGACGAATGAAATCGTCCGGATCTCGGATCTCATCGAAGGGCAGATAACATGGACAAGGATCGCATCAAGGGATCGGCGAAGCAGGCCAAAGGCGCCGTGAAGGAAGCCGTCGGCAAGGTTGCCGGCGATGCCAAGCTCGAAGCCGAAGGAAAGCGCGACAAGCTTGCCGGCAAGGTTCAAAACGCGGTTGGCGGTCTCAAGGACGCGCTTCGCGGCAAATAGAAATCGAGACGAAGGCCCGCGCATGCGGGGCTTTTTTTATTCTTTTTGGAGGCGCTAATGAACGTGATCCCCATCATCATCTACGCCGCGGAGTTGGCGCTCGCCGCCATCATCTTGTTCTATGTGGTCGAGATGTTGACCATACCCGGCAACATGAAGCGGGTGTGTCAGGGCTTGATTATCCTGATCGCGATCTTGTCGGTGATCGGGGTGCTGCTTGGGTCGGCTCCGCCCCCGGCAAGCCACGTCGGGCCGCTTGCGCCAAACTCACCGAGCAATCCTAGTATCATCCGGTAAAGCAGGCCGCGGCGCGCCGCGCCTGGCTTCACATAGTCCTGCTGCATCCCTCACATTTGCCCCGCCGAGACACTATATGCTTGTCGTGGCCCCGAACGATAGCCCTGAAGGCAGTTAGCCTTGCGCCACCGCTTCGTTCCGCCCCGGATTGAAGTGCGAGAGCGCCAGTCGAAGCAAAGCGGTGCTCTGGTAGCTGTAACCATAGGCGGGTCCATCGTGGATCATCGTGCAAGATTCTCAACGCTGAGTGCCAGATTCGACGACTTTCTGTTTGCGCCGGTGTGCGAGGACGCAAACGGCATGCGCCTCAGCGTCCTTTCCACTCTGGCGCGGATGAATGTCGATCCGTGGGAGGAGGCAACGCGATTGGCGGCCATGCCCAAGGCGATCGCGGAGAAGACGCTGCTCTCGATCCTCGATCGGGTCTCGGGCAAAAGCTGGAAGTCACCGGAAGCGGCGGCCATTGCGGCGCGGCTAGTGCGGCTGCTCCCGCAGCCGGGCGAGGCTGCGGCCGCAACCGCAAATGCCGCAGCCGGGGCCGCAAAGGTTTCCGCGCAACGGACAAATTACTGGTGGGTGTGGCTGGGCTTTTGGCTGGCGATGTCGCTCATGATTCCGCACCATCAGGCAACGACACCGAACGCGGGCGCCGCCACATCGGAATCCGGCGCACCATCGCAGTTAAAGAGCGCTCTCCCGGAACCGCTCGGTCTATCCCGCTAGGTTCGGGCAGCTTCGGCAGCGTTCGAGGGCGGCAACACGCTGCCGCGCGCGGCTAAAACCAATTAATTCCCGCCAGCGGCAGCACCCGCTGAAGGATCGCCCCCAAGCAGATCAGCACGACGAGCAATTTGAGAAGGTTTGCCAAGCGACCGTCATTGACGAATTTATCGATGGCCCAAAAACAAATCGCGCCGACAACAACGATAATCAGAACTCCGATCAAGACTGAAAGCATAGCAACCCCCTGTGCTGGATTATTGCCACGGACAATAAGCTACGCATTGATCGATAACGTCGCCCTCAATCGTCTCCACCTGCTGCCACATCAGCTTGCAGCCGTCTTCGGTCAGCCCTTCGCAATACGGCTGGGGCGCCGAAATGTAGGCGTAGGGGTAGTATTCATTCGAGCCGACCAGGATGGCGCTCAAAGCGCTGAGCGCGACGAATGTTCGCCAGCCGCTGCCATGGCGGACGCGGTGTCCGCTTCGCCACGCCGAGTAATTATGGCCGCGAATGACAGCGCGGCGAGTGCCGTGCGCCGGCACCCCGCGTAAACGCGACGCGGTGACGGCTTTGGTACCCTTTGGCGCGACGATCCGCCGGGCGGCGGGCGATGTCGCCTTCCGGCGAGTGCCCTCCGGAGTGGCCTTCCGTTGCTTGACGACGCGCCGTGTAGCCTTCGGCTGCTTGACCACTTTCCGCGTGGCCTTCGGCTGGCTGACCACGCGCCGCGCAGATTTCGGCTGCTTGACCACTTTCCGCTCAGCCTTCGGCTGCCTGGTTACTTTCCGAGCGGCCTTCGGTTGCTTGGCCACTTTTGACGTGGTCTTCTGTTGCCTGCCCGCTTTCGGAGCGGATTTCCCTGCCGGGGCGGCTTGCTTTTTGTTCTTTTTGTTGTCTTTTTTATCTTGCTGTTGCTGCGCGGAAAAATCCGTGCCGGTGGCAGACGCCGCTTGCGCAGCACTCGGCGTACAAGGCGCGAACAGAACAGTCGCGGCGAACAGAGCAGCGGCGAAAAGCATCAAAGCTGAATAACGCGCCATGGCGAATCCTTATTGTTCCGAGCCAATCATTGCTCAACCATTTTCTTTAAAAGCTAAGTTGAGCCTGCCGCGATGTATTGATCTAGATCAACATCGGCATACCGCGACCGCATTCCATCGAGACCTGATGATGATTGCGCTAGGTCAAGGCGCATTCGATCGACTTCCGAGAATATTTTAATAGTGAAGGAAGCATGGTCCGCTGCTTAATCCACTGAACGTCTCAAAGAACTGCTGCAGATGATGATCGTTTCCAAAACACCCGGTAACGGGCTTAGCCGCCGAGCCGTTTGTTGCGGGATATGCCTCCTGCTCGCCGGCTGCGCGACGGCGCCGCAAAGTCCGTTGTCAGGTGGACAGCAGGGCAGCGATGCATATGCGTCGATTTACGGCCCAATCATGGATGGGTCGAACGAGATCCCGGCGCTCGAGCTCGACCAGGTGGATCACGACTTGCTCCGCCGGGAGGTGACTTTTTCTGGACGGTATTCGCCAGGAACTATCGTCGTGAACGTCTCTGAACGGCGCTTATACCTCGTCGAACGCGGAGACCGGGCGTTGCGCTATGCCGTGGGCGTGGGGCGAGAGGAAGCGCTTAATTTCCGCGGCGCAGCTGTCATTGGACAGAAGGCGGAGTGGCCGAAATGGATCCCCACCGCAGATATGATCAAGAAGATCCCGCGCTATGCCGCATATGCGGGAGGCATGCCTGGTGGTCTTGGCAACCCGCTCGGCGCGCGGGCGCTGTATCTGTATATCGACGGCCGGGACACTTACTTTCGAATCCACGGCACGAATGAACCGGCGACGATAGGGAGCGCGGTTTCAAGCGGCTGCATACGCCTCTTCAATCAAGACATCATCGATCTTTACAATCGCGTTCCGCCCGGCGCTCCGGTGGTCGTGCTCTAACCGCTATCGCCTCACCCTTGCAGCATTGTGAACGATCCATGATCGCCAAGTCTAATCTGCTTGTGGTTGCGTTGCTGCAGGTCACTTTATTGCAGCCGGCGAGCGCAGCCGATAAAAAACCGGATGAGTGCGGTCTTGCATCGGTCTACTCATCCGCGAGCGAAGAGACGGCGAGCGATGAAGATACTCTTGCCGATAGTCTTACCGCCGCGCATCGGACGCTGCCATTCGGGACGCTGGTCCGCGTCGAGAATCAAAAAAACGGGCGCTCCGCGGTGGTGCGGATCACCGATCGCGGCCCCACCATCGACGGAAGAATAATCGATGTATCGCAGGTCGCCGGGCGCGAACTCGGCATTCCCGGATTAGCGCAGGTCTGTCTCAGCATCGTATGGGTGCCCGAAAGTCGACCCGAAGCGAGAAAATGATTGTTGAGGTGGGTGGCTGTTAGCCGCACCGCCTGCGCCCAATCGTCAGACAACCGTGCCGAACAGTTTGCCGATGCCGGCGGTGAGCGCCATCGCCAGCGCGCCCCAGAACGTCACGCGGGCCGTGGCGCGCAGCACGTCCGCGCCGCCGGTTTTTGCCCCGATCGCACCAAGCAGAGCGAGAAAGCCCAAAGACGCCGCGGATACGACGGGAACAAGTGCACTGGCGGGAGACACCACGACCATGAGCAGGGGCATGGCCGCGCCGGTGGAAAACGTCGCGGCTGAGGTCAGTGCGGCCTGCACGGGACGCGCGGTGGTGATTTCCGAAATGCCAAGCTCGTCGCGCGCGTGGGCGCCCAAGGCATCTCTTGCCATCAGTTGCTGGGCGACCTGCCGCGCGAGGGTCTGATCGACGCCGCGCTCGACATAGATTTGGGCAAGCTCATCAAGCTCAAACGCGGGATTCTCGCTCAGCTCCCTGCGCTCGCGCGCGAGGTCCGCCTGTTCGGTGTCGGATTGCGAGCTGACGGACACATACTCGCCGGCGGCCATCGACATGGCGCCAGCGACCAAGCCAGCAACGCCCGCGATCAACACGTCGTTCTGCGTCGCGGCCGCCGCGGCAACGCCGACGATCAAGCTCGCGGTCGAAACGATGCCGTCGTTGGCCCCGAGCACCGCGGCCCGCAGCCACCCGATGCGGGTGACGAGGTGGCTCTCCGGATGCAGGCGAAGACGGCTCATCCGACATTCCGTCTGTCAGGTCACAGCCGCCCCATGAGAACCAGTACGACGAGGATGATCAGGATGATGCCGATGACACCGATTCCGCCGTGACCGTAACCGTAGCCGTAGCCGCCGAAGCGGCCGCTGAAGCCGCCGAACAGGAAAATGACGAGGATGATGACAAGAATGAGTCCCAGCGACATGGTGTTACCTCCTTTGGTAGGACCTAACTGGACATTGAGCCATTTCGTAACTCAGACCTCGAAGCCTTTGATCGCCTTACCCCAGGTGCCGCCAGGTCAAGGCGGCACCCGGGAAATGCCGGACAACCTCTTTTCGATGGAAATCCCGC
>Ga0316624_10000934_pt1 | contig 10867 bp, 10 predicted proteins | sample OWC_Aug_N3_C1_D5_FD_207657 | JGI IMG/M metagenome (GOLD analysis project Ga0316624, IMG submission 207657) | Wetland soil microbial communities from Old Woman Creek delta, Ohio, United States - OWC_Aug_N3_C1_D5_A | ecosystem: Environmental > Terrestrial > Soil > Wetlands | place: USA: Ohio...
CGACCACAAGGATTTGGACAGCATCGTCGACGCCACAAAAAAGATTCAAAGGGCATGGGGATGAATGACGAAGCGCTCAAATTTGCCATCGTCGGCGCGGGCAACATCGGCGGAGTGACCGCCCAGGCAGTCGCCGCGGTTCCACAAGCTCGGTTGACCGTGATCTGTGATCGCTCCGAAACGGCCGCCCGTCGATTGGCCGAAACAACCGGAGCGGCGTGGGAGACAGATCCTGAGCGAGCCGTTCAGCGGGGGGATGTGGACGTGGTATGCGTCTGCACTCCCAGCGGCCTGCACGCCGAGATCGCCGTGGCCGCTGCCGAGGCCGGCAAGCATCTGTGGGTTGAAAAACCCCTGGACATCAGCCTGCCTCGTATTGACCGGATCATCCGGGCGGCGGAAGAACACGGGATCAGGCTGACCTGCGTGTTTCCCTACCGCTTCATGCTCGGCTCGCAAAAAGCCGCCGAAGCGGTCCAACAGGGTCGGCTGGGAAGGCTCGTGACGGCCGAGGCAGTGGTGCACTGGTACCGTCCCCAATCGTACTACGACGGAAGCTGGCATGGCACCTGGAAGCTGGACGGCGGCGGGGCTCTGATGAATCAGGCCATCCACAGTATTGACCTGCTTCAATGGCTGGCGGGCCCTGTGACCACAGTCTTCGCCCGCACGACGACCCGTGCCCATCAGATGGAAACGGAAGACACGGCTGCGGCCGTGCTCACTTTCGAAAATGGCGCCCTGGGGAGCATTCAGGGCTCCACCGCCTGTTTCCCAGGCGAGAAGGCGCGGGTCTCACTCCACGGCGATCAGGGCACGATCGGTATCGAAGAAGGCCGAATCGTATCTTGGAAGCTGAGCGATGCCCGGCCAGAGGAGGAGGCGGAAATGCTGAGGCTGGAGCAAGCTCAAGCCAGCGGTTCGCAGAGTGCAACCGGCCTAGGGTACGAGATGCACCGCCGCCAGCTAGCTCAGTTCGTCGAGGCATTGCGGAGTGACATCGTGCTGGCCGTTTCTGGCGCTGAGGCGCGGAAGTCCGTCGAAATCATTCGGGCGATATACCATTCTTCCCGTCGGGGATTGCCCGTGAACCTGCCTTATCAGGATCAAGGCTGAATCTCCAGGAGCTTCTCACGCATGGCAAATCACGCTCACGCGCAGCGCATCTTCGATCAAGTCGACCGGATGACGGACGAGATTGTGACCCTCGCGCAAGCCCTCATTAGGTTTGACAGCGTCAACCAACCGCCCTGGGGCAAAGAAGGGCCATGCCAGGCCTTTGTAGCCGAACGCCTGCGCGCCCTGGGCTTCACTGTCGATTGCTTCAGGCCCGACGAGGTGCCCGGCCTGGAACGTGACCCTGCCTATTTGCGAGGTCGTGACTACACGGATCGCCCCAACGTCGCCGGCATGCTCGCCGGCGCAGGAGGCGGGCGCAGCCTGCACCTCACCGCCCACGCCGATGTCGTGCCTATTGGCGACCCTGCCCTGTGGACCGTGGCGCCATTTGGCGCCGAGATCAAAGAGGGCAAGATCTACGGGCGCGGGGCAGTGGACGATCGAGATGGGCTCACGGGCATGCTGGCTGCCGCCTGGGCGCTTCAACAGGCGGGCTTCAAGCTACGCGGCGACTTGATTCTGAGCAGCTATGTGGACGAGGAATTCGCCGGGGGCAATGGTTTGCTGGCCATCGTCCGAAAGGGCTACCGGGGCGAGGCCGCCATCAACTGCGATGGGGTGGGGTTTGTCCTGGGGGTGGCCAATACTGGAGGCGGGCCGTTCCGGGTGCTCATTCAAAGCCAGGAGGATGCCGCCCACGTGACGCCCGGGATGCGGCGGGTGGAGGCGGCCTGCCACGAAGCCCTGACCGACCTCAGCCGCAGGTGGCTGCCGTACTGGCAGCATCCCCTGTACCCGCCTGGCACCAAGTCGATCTTCCGGAAAGCCCCCATTGAATTGAGCGATTGGACCGAGGGACTGATCGAGTGGAATTGGCTGAGCCATGGCCCAGCCTGCGGCCTGAAGGGCTACGCTACGACCTTTCCGGGTCAAGATCGTGCCCAGTCGCGGGCGGAGGTTGTGCAGGCTGTGGCGCGGGCCTATGAGGCCGCAGCGGCGCCCGACGTCTACCCGCCCCGCGTGGAATGGGTTTATCGTTATATGGATGCGTGCGAGGTCTCGCCTGAGACGCCGATTGTGCAGACGCTCGGCCAGGCCTACAGCCAGGTCACCGGCCAGCGGGCCGAAGTGGCCGGCGGGCCGCGCTCAGACCTGTACATGCTGGCTCTTCATGGCGGCGTCCCCACGGTCAACTATGGGGTCGGGAGCGTGCTGCAGGGCCGCGGCTCTGCTCACGAGCCTGACGAATGCATTGATATTAGGGACGAACTCATCCCGTACGTCAAGAGCCTGGCGCTCGCCATATTGAACTGGTGCGGTTTTGTCGGCCCGGCTGCTTGAATACCCGGGTAGGCGGCGACCACAGGCTATGGTACCCAACGAATTTCTGCCGGTCGAGCTAGTCTTTATGCCCTCGTGGTGGCACAAGCACTACGGCATCTGCTTCGACGAGAGTTTCTACCTGGACAAAGAAACGCGCCTGCGCAATGAGCAGCGCATGAACCAGGCGCTGGTCAAGCGCTTCGGCGAGATCGGGGTGGGCCGGCCCGATTTCGGCCGCCGCCCCGTCATTGGCTCACAGCATGTGGCGGGCGGTTTCGTCATGCCAGCGCTCATGGGCTGCCAGATAAGGTTCTCGCCAGACCAGGCGCCGACGGCCCTCGAGACGCGCCTCCCCGAAGATGCAATCTGGCGCCTGGAGGCGCCCGATCCGCGCACGACCTGGCCCATGAGCAATCTCCTGGCGGATATGGATTCCCTTGAGGCGGAGTTCGGCCGCGTGGAGGGCGATTTTGACCTGGATGGCGTCTTCAACCTTGCGCTCACCCTGCGCGGCCAGCAGCTTTTCGTGGATTTCACAGAGAATCCTGCGCTGGCCCGGCGCCTGCTCGATGTCTGTGCCCGGGCCCTGCTGGCGGTGGCCGAATGCGTCAGGCCGCACACAGGCACTCTTGCCCTTGCCACTAATCGAATGATCGGGCATGTGGACGACACCCTTTTCTTGCACAGTAACTGTTCGGTGCAGATGATCTCGCCCGAGACCTACCAGATGTTCTTGTTTGAGCCTGAGCTCTTCCTGGCGCATCGGCTGCAGCCCTATGGCATCCATCACTGCGGCAACAATCTGCACCGGCATGCTCCCCTCTACGCCCGTGTGCCGGCGGTCTTTTTTGATGTAGGCTGGGGCTCCGACATTGCCGAATGCCGCCATGCCCTTCCCGAGGCCTTCTTCAGCCTTCGGCTGAACCCCGGGCGAATGTTGAGGGGCACGCCGGCCGAGGTATCGGCGGATGCGGAGCATTTGCTGCAGAGCGGCGCGCCGCTCCAGCGGGCGGGCGTGTGCTGCATCAACATGGATGCGGACACACCGGACGAGAACGTGTGGGCGATGTTCGCCGTAGTGCAGCGGTACCGCCGCTACGGCGCCTGAATCGCCCCGGCCCCCCTAACGCTCTCCCCATTCTCCAAGGAGGAAACCCGATGAAGGTCAAAGCACTGAAACTACACGATGAGCACTTCGGCAGCCAATGGTTCGATGAGATCGAAGACCATTGGGAATATGACCAGTTCAAAGCCTCGGCGGCCTGGCGCAAGCGTTGGATCAGCTTTGACAGCGTTTTCTATCATGCGCCGGACGACCGGGTCTATCTGGGCATCACGTCATTTGACTCGGATATCTTCCGCGCCTATGATCGGAAGACCGGCCAGTTCCTGGACCTTGGGTACAGCCGCATCGCCCATCCCCAGGACGCCAAGTTCCACCGCTCGCTGGTGCGGTGGGACAAGGACGGTTGTCTCTACGGCGCTATTGCCTTGCTGCACGACGTCGACCGCTATTGGGACGCGCCCGGAGGGGCGATCGTGAAGTATGACCCCCGTACCGGCGCCCTAGAGAAAGTGGGCATCCCGCTCCCGCACATCTACATCCAAAGCATCTGCCTAGACCAGGCGCGCGGCGTGATCTACGGGCAGACGTTTACGCCCGAGCGCCTTTTCCGCTTCGACCTGGCGACGCGCGAGTCGCGGGATCTGGGGCCCATCAGCAGCGGCATGGCCATGGCCCAGGGCGAGACGGTGGAGCTGGACGACGACGGCTGTGTCTGGTGCGGCTGGCATGTCACGCGCGCCTGGCAAGGCGAGTCCGGCGTGGACAGCCATCGCCTTGCCAAATTTGATCCCCGCACCCATCGCATCCACTATCTCGATGCCGGGCTGCCCCGGCCCGACGGCAAGTACGGCACCATCAAGGTTGAAGGTCTCTTCAACCTCGGGGCGGGCTGTCTCCACGCGAGCGGCGGAAACGGGTCGCTCTTCCGGGTGGATCCGGAGACCGGCCGGGGGAAATACCTGGGCACACCTGTTACAGATCGGCCCAGCCGCCTGGCGTCGCTGCGCCTGGGGCCTGACGGCAAGGCCTACGGCGTCACCGGCCGCGCCGGGAAGTGCGAGGTCATCTGCTTCGACCCGCGAACCGACAAGTACCAGCTCATCGGCCCGGTGGCGGATGGCGACGAGCCTTGCTGGCAGGTGCACGATGTGAGCATCACGCCGGCTGGCATCATGTACGCCGGCGAGAACGATAACCCGCAGCGCAGCGGCTACTTGTGGGAGATTCAACTGTAGTGACGATTTAAATCGTTACTACCTGTTATCAGGGGAGGTCAACGATGGAGTTCCTATTCAGTTTGCAGGTGGACTGCGAGTCTACCCAGCGGACAATCAACAACCCGGGCTTGGGCGAGCGCGCCGTCCGCGGCCTGGCCGAGATCCTGGGCCGGGAAGGGCTGAAGGCGACGTTCGTCGTGATCCCGCCGGACCTGAAGGCGCATGCCGCGCTCTATCGTGAATTGGAAGCCCAGGGGCACGAGGTGGGGCTGCACACTCATCCGGCCGAGCAAGGGTACGAAGAATTTCTCGGCGTCTATGGCTTTGAGGACCAGAAGCGCATCATTGGCGAGGGGGCGGCGGTCTGCGCTGACGTGCTTGGCCATTCACCCCTGGTTTTCTGCCCGGGTTACTGCTCGGCCAACGACTACACTTTTCCGGTCCTGGAGGCGCTGGGGTTCAAGCACGGCACCGTGTCATTGCCCACGCGCAATCTGCCGCAGTGCGCTTGCGTGTGGGGCAACTCGCCGCAAGACGCGCACTACGCCCACCGGTATAACCGCTGCCTGGCCGGCGACATGGATTTCGTGGATGTGCCCCCAACGGTGGACGCGGAGTCGCGCATGTGGGGCGGCGCGCACCCTCAAGACCTGCGCATCGAATTGGTGGATGCCAAGAATCACTGGTACACCATCTACAAGAGCGTGAAGCGGCAGATGGCGGCGGGCGAGGCTCTGCCGGTCAGGTATATCAAGGCGACGACGCACAATATCTTTGACTACGGCGACCCCCGCGACTTCCGGCGCGAGACGCTGTTGGGTGTGATCGCCGCCGTCCGGCAGATCTGTGCTCAAGAGGGCGCGAACTTGACGCCGGCCACCACTGCCGATATCGCCGCGGCGTACCGGTCGAGGGTGCCGCGCCCGGCGGGCGGAGCCACGTTGGCCCTGGATGTGCGCGGCCGGGCCGGCTGGCAGGCGTCGCCCGCGCGCGAAGCCCAGGGATAGTGAGGAAGGCCCCATGATCATCGATGGCTACTGCGTGCTGGGAGTAGACCGAGAATATGACCTGACAGCACAGGCCTTGCTGCCGGCTATGGATGCGGCCGGGGTTGACCGAGCCGTGATTGCGCCTGTGGACCGCTGGCTGGCCGTGGACAACCGCCGTGGAAACGACTATGTCCTGCAGGCGGCGGCCGCTCACCCCGGGCGCTTTATCCCGGCTTGTTCGGCCAATCCCTGGTACGGCGAGGCCGGAGTGGACGAGTTCCGGCGGGCCCTCAGCGAGGGGGCGCGACTGCTTGTGCTGCATCCAATGGTCCAGGGATACCTGGCCAACGATGAGCTGGTATGGCCCTTGCTCGAGGCGGCCAGGGAGGCCAGGGTCCCCGTCTACATTCACACCGGACCGCCCGGCAGTTCCAGCCCCTGGCAGATCACAGACTTGGCAGAGCGCTATCCGGCCGTTGATTTCATCATGGGGCACTCTGGTTCAACAGACTTCTGGAACGATGTGAATGACGCCACGCTGGCGGCAGAGAACATCTACCTTGAGTCGTCGCTGGCTAGGCCCTTTGCCTTCGTGCCCCGGCTTGACGTGGTGGGCGCCCACCGGGGCATCATGGGCTCATTTGCACCCAACAGCGACTTCGGCTTTGAGTGGCGGCAAATAAGGCAGGCGGTGCCGGCCGATCTCTTTTCGCAAGTATGCGGCGGAAACCTGCGACGGCTGCTGGAGAAGCGAGGCGCGCTATGATCGTCGACTGCCATACGCATTGGGGGACGATGTGGACCGAGCGCTACGGCGAAGACCCGGCCACCTGGCTCGCGACGCTCGACCGCTACGGCCTGACCCATGCCCTTGTGTTTGGCCTCGACAACATGGTGCGCCTTGACCTGTGCCAGGCCGACAACAACCGGTTGGCGCGCCTGGCGGACAAGGGCGCCGGGCGGCTGATCCCGTTCGGCACGGCCTGGCCGCAGATGGGGAACGCCGGGGTGGAAGAGGCGCGCCGCTGCGTGGAAGACCTGGGGATGCGAGGGCTCAAGTTCCACCCCTGGCTGCAAGGCTTCAGCACGGCCGATCCGACGTTCGGCGCGATTTGCGGGCTGGCGGGGGAGCTGAAAGTGCCCGTGACCCTGCACGACGGCACGCCCTGTTACAGCCTGCCTGAGCAGATGGCCGGGCTGGCTCGCCGCTTCCCAAAGACTCAGTTCGTCCTGTCCCACAGCGGCCTCCTGTGGAACTGGCGCAGCGCCCTGGAGGCGGCTCGCCGGCCGAATATCTGGCTGTGCCTGTGCGGCCCGCACATGCGCGCCAGTGAAGAACTCTGCGCGCGCGCTGACCCGGGCCGGCTGCTGTGGGGGTCAGACTTCGGCTTCAGCTTTGCCGACCCCATCGGTTACCGGCTGGCTGCCTTTCAAGAGTCCAGGATTGACGACCGGTTGAAGGAGCAGATCCTGGGTGTCAACCCGCTTCGACTGCTGGAGGCGCGCTAGCTGGTATGCCAACCTACACCATCGCCGCTTGCCAAATCAATTGCGGCCCCGCGAGCACGCCGGCCGCGAATGCCCAAAAGATCATTGGATGCCTCCGGGAGGCAGCCGCGGCCGGGGCCCGGCTAGCTTTGTTCCCGGAGCTCAGCCTGTCGGGTTACACCACGCAGGCGCCGGATATCGAGGCCAAGGCGGCGGCTACCACACCTGCGGTTGTAGCCAGCGTCTGCCAAGCGGCCAACGATCTGAGTATTGCGGCGGTTTTCGGCCTGTACGAGCCGGCGCCCGCACCTGGTAAGTTCTACAACGTGAGCATGGCGGTCGCGCCCAGCGGGACGCAAGCGCGCTACCGTAAGATCCACATCTGCCCCAATGAACCCTATTGGCCGAGCGACGGCGGACCAGTGACGGCCGACCTGGGGTTTGTACGGCTGGGCCTGAGCGTCTGCTACGACAACTGGTACCCCGAGACCACGCGGCTGGCCTTCTTGAATGGCGCGCAAATGCTGCACGTGCCTTTCTATTGGCCGGCCGAGTGGGAACGGCGCGACGACCTGCCGCGCAAGCGGGTGACGGGCGACGATGGGGCCGTCCTGGCCGCGCGCCGCGAGCGGATGCTCAAAGTGTTCCCTGGCCGTGCGCTAGATAACTCAATGTATCTTGTGCTGGTCGATCACGCCGGCCGGAGCGACGACGTGCGCTCCCATATGCCGGGCAAGTCGATGGTCTTTGACCCGTACGGTGAACTGATGGCCGAGAGCCGGGGTTGGGAAGAAGAGACGCTGTACTTTGAATTTGACCCGGATCGCGTTGCCGAGTGGCGGCAGAATGACTTCTTTCCGGGCAATCACCTACGGCCCGAAATCTATGAACGCGAGTATGCGCGTTATCGGCAGAGGTAGAGGTCGAGCGTCAGCACGCTGGTAACGGCTACGTCTCCTGGGCGGAATCGCATTGCTGAGAGACAAGGATGGCGACCTATGCAATCAATCCGCATTGTAGTGCGCGAGGCGTTAACGGGCCAGGCCCTGACGGTGATGCTGAGCGGCGATGAGGTGAGCACGTCACCGGGGGGTCGCATCGCCCACGATGGCCTCTACCTGAGTCCGGGCTGGGTAGACCTCCAGGTGAACGGGCTCGCCGGTTATGACGTGAACGCGTCCGGCCTCCAGCCTGAAGACATAGGCCAGATGGCGCGCCGCCTGTGGGCTGAAGGGGTAGCGGCCTTCTGCCCGACGGTGGTCACGGCCGCACCGGAGCACATCGAGCGCTGCTTACGCATGGTGGCCCTGGCTTGCGAAACGGAGCCGGAGGTCCGCGCCTCTGTGCCTGGTATTCACCTTGAGGGGCCGTATCTGTCGCCTGTCGAGGGCTTCCGCGGGGTCCACCCCGCCCAACACATCCACCCTCCCAGTTGGGATGAATTCAGCCGCTGGCAAGAGGCGGCGGGTGGCCGCATTCGCCTCGTCACCCTGGCGCCGGAACAGCCCGGTTCCGTCGATTTCATTCGCCGGCTGGTCTCCATGGGCGTCGTCGTCGCCATCGGCCATTCGCAGGCCAGCACCCGCGACATCGCGGCCGCGGCTGACGCCGGCGCTACCCTGTCGACTCACCTGGGAAATGGCATCGCCGCCACCATTCGGCGCCACCCCAATCCGATCTGGGACCAACTCGCCGACGACCGCCTGTTTGCGAGCGCCATCTTCGACGGCTTCCACCTGCCCCCCAGCGTCATGCGCGTTTTCATTCGCGCCAAAGGAGTCGCGCGCATGCTGCTGGTCAGCGATGCCGTGGCGTTGGCGCGCATGGCGCCTGGCGTCTATGACAGCCCCGTTGGCGGCAAGGTCGAGCTGCATTCTAGCGGTCGCCTGAACCTCCTCGGCACCGAGTACCTGGCGGGCTCGGCGAGTCTGATGACGGATGGCTTTGAGAACGCGCTGCGGCTGGCCGGGTGCTCGCTGGCCGATGCGGTGCAGATGGTGGCGATAAATCCGCTGCGCGTGCTGCCGGGGAAGCTCCCAGCGTCCAACACGCTCTTCAGGTGGGATCCTCAGGCACAGCGGCTCACGGTGCTGGCTACCCTGCGCGCCGGCCATGCGCTGTACGTGTCGCCTGAATTGCGCAACTACCATAGTGACAACGAATAAGGAGAATTGATATGCGCCAAATTCAATTTGACCGGCTGCCCGTCGAAGTTCATCCCACCAATGCCGCGCTCGGACGCGCGGCCGGGGAGGCTGCAGCCAAGGTGGTCCGCGCTGCCATTGCCGAGCGTGGCCGGGCCAACCTGATTGTGGCCACGGGGAACTCGCAGTTGACCTTCTACGAGGCGCTGCGCGAGCAGGGCGGCATTGACTGGCAGAAGGTTACCTTGTTTCACATGGATGAATACGTTGGCATATCGCCCGATCACCCGGCCAGCTTTCGCCGCTACCTGCAAGAGAAAATTGTAAGCTTCGTCCACCCGGCCGTCTTTCATGGCGTGAGGGGGGATGCGCCCGACGCGCAGCAAGAGTGCGAGCGCTACACGGGGCTGCTTCGCGCGCACCCGGCCGATCTATGCTGCCTGGGCATCGGCGAGAACGGCCATCTGGCATTCAACGATCCGCCCTTTGCCCGGTTCGATGATCCGGTCTGGGCCAAGATCGTCAAGCTGGATGAGGCCAGCCGCCGTCAGCAAGTTGGGGAAGGGCATTTCGCTACGCTGGACGAGGTGCCCACGCATGCCATTACGCTCACAATCCCGGCCCTCTTGGCCGCCCAGCAGGTTTTGGCCATAGTGCCGGAGCAGCGGAAGGCGCCCGCCGTTCGGGCGGCGTTGACGGGCCCTATCACTACGGAGTGTCCAGCTTCGATTCTGCGCACTGCTACGCACGCGCGGCTGTTTCTCGATGCCGAATCGGCTTCGCTTCTACTTACTTAAGGGGTCCGCAATGCCGGTTCATGCATTCGTATGCATTAGCTTGACAATTGGCAATGGGAATGCTAGACTGGCCGTATGCATTCGTATGCATGGCTCTCCTAGTGCAGCAAAATTCAGTCATTCGTCACTTTGAGCTCGACCCTCTGAAAGGAGAACGAGACGGGGATCTCTTTTCACTATTAGGAATGACCCATCCTGCGAGGTGTAGGTGCGTTTGGATCGTAGGGGCATCATGTCGAATCAGGCTCGATGCTCCCAGGCGAGTGCCTAAAGGCTGTCAACATTCCCAGGGTGCTAGAAAGGGATTGAGAAGTCAATCACATTCTACTTAAGGAGGGATGTTTCGTATGGAAAAGAAAGGTCTATTCTTGCGCGAGGCCACTGGCCTCGTGAGGACCCTTGGCACCAAAGAGGCGTTCCTGATCAACACTGCCATCCTGAACCCAGGCGTCGGGTTCATCTACTTGATGTTTGCGCTTGCCTTCAGCCCAAATGCCGACGCAACGGTCGCGCTGCTCATCGCCGGCGTCACCGCGATCTTCCTGGCCCTGTGCTACAGCCAGTTGACGGCCGCCATGCCCCGCAGCGGCGGCGATTTTGTCTTCACGAGCCGCCTCCTTCACCCTCTGATCGGCGCCATGGTGGGCGGAGCGGGAATTTTCGTTTTCCTCACCGTGTGCGGCACCAATTCGGCGACGTTTGGGCTGCTTTTCCTGCCGCAGAC
>Ga0316624_10000935_pt1 | contig 10865 bp, 12 predicted proteins | sample OWC_Aug_N3_C1_D5_FD_207657 | JGI IMG/M metagenome (GOLD analysis project Ga0316624, IMG submission 207657) | Wetland soil microbial communities from Old Woman Creek delta, Ohio, United States - OWC_Aug_N3_C1_D5_A | ecosystem: Environmental > Terrestrial > Soil > Wetlands | place: USA: Ohio...
GGTGCCGGGGCAATGGGTAGCCTCTTTGGCGGACTCCTGACCCTTTCAGGGGAGGAGGTTTGGCTGGTTGACATCCGCAAGGATCATGTGGATGCCATGCGCACCGGAGGTCTCACCCTTGAGGAGGGGGGAAAGCATCAAGTCATCCGTGTGAACGCCACAACCGATGCGGCTTCCGTTGGGAAAGGCGACCTCATCCTTCTCTTTGTCAAGACCTATCAGACGGAAAAAGCGGTCTCCGATTCTTCGGTTCTTCAAGGAGAAGATACCATTTATCTCTCACTCCAGAATGGCCTTGGAAACGAGGAGACGATCTGCAAAAGGGTGGATCGAAAGAAAGTGATCCTTGGAGTCACAGGGCAAGGAGCGACTTACCTGGGGCCGGGCTTTGTTCGCCATGCGGGATGGGGAGAGACGCACATCGGCGAGCTGGAGGGAGAGAAAAGTGCCCGTACGGCCCAGATTGCCCAAATGCTCAACCGAGCGGGGATTCCCACCCGCGCTTCTTCGGAGATCCGTGATCTCATCTGGGGTAAGCTGTTCGCCAACGTGGGCATTAACGCGTTGACCGCCCTGACGGGAATGAAGAACGGACAACTTCTGGACTATCCCGAGACCCTGAGATTGATGGAGGCACTCGTTTCTGAGGCAATCGGAGTGGCCAAACAAAAGGGGATTCGGATCGAAGGGGACCCCGTTCAAAAAGTGAAAGAAATGGCTGAAGCGACGAGAGGAAACCGGTCTTCGATGGGCCAGGACTTTGACTACAAGCGGAGGACAGAGATCGATGCGATCAACGGGGCCGTGGTGAGGGAGGCACAGCATCTGGGAATTGCGTCTCCGGTCAACCAAACCGTGACCGATCTGGTCAAGGCGATCGAGAAAAGCTTTTAGATTCGATTTTGAGAATTCTTGGCTGTTCAGGGTTTCGTGCTTCGAATATTTCGTACCGAAAGGATAGAAGGAGGTGAAGATGGATCGTAAGAAACTGACACCCGTCGATATTCAGGCGATGAAGAGTAACGGGAAGAGAATCAGCATGCTCACGGCTTACGACTATCCTACGGCTCTGCTTCAAGACCGGGCCGGAATCGACGTCATTTTAGTCGGGGACTCTTTGGGGATGACCGTTTTGGGTTATGAAAACACTCTTCCTGTCACCATGGACGAGATGATCCATCATACGAAGGCCGTGACCCGCGGGACCCAGTATGCCTTAGTGATCGGCGATATGCCTTTTATGTCCTACAACACCTCTGAGAGGGATGCGGTTTTCAATGCCGGTCGCTTCATGAAGGAGGGAAGGGCCGATGCCGTGAAATTGGAGGGTGGGGCGACTGTCAAGGATGTGGTCAAGGCCATTGTCAAGGCGGGGATTCCGGTGATGGGTCATATCGGACTGACTCCCCAGACCATTTCGATGCTCGGCGGATTCAAGGTTCAGGGGAAGGACGCTCAGGCAGCTCAGAGGATTATCGATGATGCCCTGTTGCTCGAAGATGCGGGCGCCTTCTCCGTTCTGCTTGAAGCGATCCCCGCACCGATTGCAAAAAGAATTACGGAACGCTTGAAAGTTCCAACGATTGGCATTGGGGCAGGCGTCCACTGTGACGGTCAAGTACTCGTGGTCCATGATATGATAGGACTCTTTGACCGGTTCACGCCCAAGTTTGCCAAGCGATACGTCAACATGAGCGAACTGTTGCTCAAGGCCTTTGAGACCTATCGGGATGAGGTCATCAAGGGAGATTTTCCAACGGACCAGCATAGTTTCCACATCGATGAGAGTGAACTCAGCAAGGTAAGATAGATGTCCAGCCGTTTCTCTACCCCGTTAGAAAGAGCCTCGCTGCTTGCGGCAGGGCACACGGAGTTTAAAGCTCCCTGTGTGCTCTTCCGTTGGAAGGTCGAAGGTCTTCGAACGGGGTTTACTCGCGGATGAAAGCGGAGAAAAAGCTATGAGCCGAACCTCGGTCATCATGATGTTGGCAGCTCTCTTCGTCTTCAGTCCCGTTCTCATCGGTTCCGCTTCAAGCCAAGAAAGGGAGGTGGCCCTGAAGCTGGGTCACGCCGTTGCCCCGGAGCATCCCTATCATCTCGGAGCCGTAAAATATGCGGAGCTGATCGCACAGAGGACTCAAAAAAGGGTGAAGATCGATATCTACCCTTCCACTCAGTTGGGTAACGAGCGGGACATGGTTGAGGGGCTCCAACTCGGAACGATCGATCTGGTGGTCACCTCGACGGGGCCTTTGGGCGGCTTCGTTCCAAAGATGTTCGTCGTGGATTTGCCGTTTCTCTTTCGTGATCGGGAGCACGCTTATAAAGTGCTCGATGGCCCGGTGGGTCGAGAACTGCTGGAGGCTTTTTCTGCGAAAGGGATACAAGGGCTCGCTTTTTGGGAAAATGGATTTCGCCACATAACCAATCATGCCCGGCCCATTGAGAGACCCGAAGATCTGAGAGGGATCAAAATCCGAACCATGGAGAACAGGGTTCATCTGGCCGCCTTCAGGGCTTTCGGGGCCAGCCCCACCCCCATGGCCTGGAGCGAGGTTTATACCGCACTCCAGCAAAAGACCATCGACGGGCAGGAAAACCCGATCGCCATCATTTACTTTCAAAAGATCTACGAAGTCCAAAAGTATCTCGCCCTGACCGGCCACTTCTATTCTCCCGCCCTGCTCCTGATGAGTTCGAAAGCGTTCAGCCGCCTTCCCAAGGATATTCAGAAAATCATGCTCGATACCGCCTTGGAGTGTGCGACCTATGAACGCGGGTTGCTTCGTGATAACGAAGCCAAGCAGTTGATAGAGCTCAAGGCGAAAGGCATGCAGGTGTCCATCCCGAACAAGAGGCTTTTCCAAGAGGCAGCGGCCCCGGTTTATAAAGAATTTGAATCCCAGTTCGGAAAAGAGACGATCCGGCAGATTATTGCCACGAGATAAATGACGATCATCATTGAACCGGGAGCGCTCTCCTGCCGATCGAATGCAACGTGATGGTTTGACTAGATGCGGATGCTCCTGCGTATTCTGACAAAGATCGATGATCTTCTCGCGAAGGGCGAGGCTTGGGTTCTGATCACTCTCCTCGCCGTCATGACCGCCATCGTCTTCCTCCAGGTAGTCTATCGCTATGTCCTGGCCGAGCCCCTTTACTGGTCCGAAGAATTGGCGCGTTATCTTTTCGTTTGGCTCTCGATTCTGGGGGCTGCCCTTGGACTCCGGAAGCGCGGACACTTTGGACTCGATTTCTTCCATCGGATGCTGCCCCAGAAAGGAAGACGACTTCTACATTTGTTGATCCATCTTCTCATGGGAAGCGTCATCCTCGTTGTACTGATTCAGGGGGTAACGCTTGTCCAAGCCACGGTTCTCCAGAAATCTCCCGCCATGGGGATTTCCATGGGTTGGGCGTATGCCTGTCTCCCTGTGGGAGCGGCGCTCATGACCGTCCACCTTCTGATGATATTTCTGGGAGATGCCGCAAAAGGTCATCAATCAAAATGTCAAATGCCAAACCCCAACGTTCAAATGAAATAAGGTCAATGTCAAATTTCAAAATCTCGGCTCTGAATCTTTGGAATTCGGGTTCTGTCATTGGTTTGACATTTGAGCTTTGACATTTGGGTTTCAGAAATCATGGGTCTCGTCCTGAGTCTTGCTTTTATTGGGTTCGTCGCGATCAACATCCCGATTGCTTTCAGCATGGGGCTTGCCTCGATCTTCGGCCTTCTGATCCAAGGAAGGATCCCTCTGGTCATCATTCCGCAAAAGATCTTCACAGGCTGCGACTCCTTCCCCCTCTTGGCCGTTCCTTTCTTCATCCTTGCGGGGTCCTTAATGGACACAGGGGGGATCTCCATAAGGCTCGTCAATCTTGCCCGTGCCTTGGTGGGCCATTTTAGAAACGGTCTCGGGATGGTTTCAATCGTATCGGAGATTTTTTTCTCCGGGATATCGGGTTCGACCGCCGCTGATGCAGCAGCCGTCGGTTCCATCATGATCCCGGCGATGAATCAAGCCGGTTACAGTCCTGCTCGGGCCACCGCCATTGTCTGTGCGGCTTGTGGCATGGGGATTCTGGTCCCCCCTTGCATTGCCATGGTGGTCTATGGGGGCATTGCCAATACCTCCATCGGAGCTCTTTTCGCAGGCGGATTTGTTCCTGCCCTCGTCATGGCCTCTGCCTTGATGGTCCAGCTCCACGTCCAAGCCCGGCAGTCTGGCGTGGCCCCGGGCGAATGGGGAGGGCTCAAATCCTTGGCCAAAGCCTTCAGGGAATCGGCCCTCGCCCTCTTCATGCCGGTCATTATCTTCGGTGGCATCCTGGGCGGAGTCTGTACTCCCACGGAAGCGGCTGTTCTCGCGGTGGTCTATGGACTCGTCATTAGCCTGTTTGTTTACCGGGAGATCCGTCTTCCAAAGCTTTTGGAGATCCTCTTAGAAACGGGAATCGTCACGGGAAAGGTGATGATCATGGTGGGGATGGCCTCTGTTTTTGCCTGGATCCTTGCTCGCGAGCAGGTCCCTCAGGCTCTGGCCGATTTCATCCACTCGATGGGAGGGGGAAAGGTTCTCTTCCTCTTGCTGACGAACATCGCCTTCCTTTTCATCGGCGCTGTGCTGGAAGGGGTTCCGGCCCTCATCATGACGGTGCCCATTCTTTCCCCGATCGCGACCCAGCTTGGGATCGATCCGATCCATTTCGGAATCGTTCTGATTGCCAACATGGGAATCGGTCTCTTCCTGCCTCCCATTGGTCTCGGAGTCTTCATTGGGTGCAGCGTTGGAAAGGTGACGGTTTCAGAAGTGGCCAAACCCCTCCTTCCTTACCTTGGCGTCAACTTTGCCACCGTGCTTTTGATCACCTACTGGCCCTGGCTGACCCTGGTGGTTCCAAGGCTTCTCTTTTCATGAGAACCTTCAAGATTTTTCTTGACAAGAATTTCTGCTTATTCTATAAGGTTGAGGAAAAATTTCCTTTTAGGAAACCGTAGGTTGGAGCCTAGGCCCCTGAAGGATAGATTCATGGGTCTCCCCATTCCCCGCTGCCTCAAAAAAGAAGGCTTCGTGTAAACAGGGAGGTTGGGGTCGGTCAGGAGATTGCAAATGCTGTTTCATCTTGTCTCGAAGATCAGCCGGTGGATGAATGCGATTGCAGCGGTCGCACTCGGTTTCATGATACTCCTCACGGTGGCCGATGTGATCTTAAGGTATTTTAGAAGACCCATTATCGGCACCTATGAAATGGTAGCCCTTTCAGGGGCCGTCATCATCGGGTTCTCCCTCCCTTTCACCTCCATGATGAAGGGACATGTCAACGTCGATTTCCTCACACTCAAGCTGTCTCCGCGGGGGAAAAGAATCCTGAGCGTCATTACGAAAAGCCTGGGAATCATCCTGTTCATCATCATCGGTTGGAATCTGATTGTCTTGGGGATGGATTTTCAGAAAGTTGGGGAGGTTACCCCCACCCGCCGCTTGCCTATTTACCCGGTTCTCTATGGGATAGGGATCTGCTGTTTTTTCGAATCCCTTGCCCTTCTGTGTGATTTCTTGAAGATCGTCGGAGAACATAATGAGTGAGATTGCGATAGGGATTATCGGCTTATTCGTCTTAATCGCCGTTTTCCTTACGGGGCTTGAGCTGGGTTTTGCCATGGCCCTCGTGGGCTTCGTCGGGTATAGCTTGATTATCTCGGTCAAAGCCGGCTTTGGCATGGTCGCTCAGGATGTCTACGACGTTTTTTCAACGTACGGGTTTACGGTCATCCCCGTTTTCGTCCTCATGGGCCAGATTGCCTATAACGGAGGAATTGCCAAGAGGCTCTATGATTCAGCCTACAGATTCTTAGGGCACATCCCCGGAGGATTGGCCATGGCCACCGTGGGAGGTGCGGCTGCCTTCGGGAGCGTCACTGGATCGACGACGGCCACGTCCGCAACATTTGCCAGTGTCGCGATTCCGGAGATGGACCGGTACGGATATAGTAGGATCCTTTCGACGGGGATCGTCGCTGCCGCAGGGACTCTCGGCTGTCTGATTCCCCCAAGCGTTCCCTTGATCGTCTACGGCATCATCACCGAACAGTCCATCGGAAAGTTGTTTCTTGCTTCTGTTTTTCCGGGCTTGCTGGTGGCTCTATTCTTCATGGTTATTATCTACGGGTGGTGTCGCATCAACCCCTCCCTGGGTCCCAAGGGGGAACTGTCTTCATGGAAAGAGAGACTGGCATCCCTAAAGGAGATCACAGGGGTCGCGATCATCTTTATCGTGGTGATGGGAGGGATGATGAAAGGCCTCTTCACCCCGACAGAGGCTGGTAGCGTCGGGGCCTTTGCAGTGACGGTCCTGGCTCTCGTCACAAGAGACATTGATCTGAAGGGGATTTTTAAATCTCTGAAAGAATCTCTGGTGACGGCTTGTATGGTGCTTATTCTCATAACAGGGTCTGCGATATTCGGCCATTTTATCGCAGTGACCAAGATTCCAATGGTGGCAGCCGATTGGATCATGCAGCTTCCTCTGCACCGCCATTTGATTCTGGTCCTCATCGGGTTGATCTATCTCCTCGGAGGATCTTTTATCGATGACCTTGCGTTCATGATCCTTGCCACTCCCATCTTTTATCCGGTCGTGGCCAAACTCGGTTACGACCTGATATGGTTCGGTATGTTTCTGCACCTTACGGTCATGATCGGCGTGATCATCCCGCCTGTGGCGGTCAATGTGTTTGTGGTGAGGAACATCACGAAAGATCCCTTTGGGGTGATCTATAAAGGAGTGACTCCGTTTCTGTTCAGTCTTGCCTTTGTTGTGTTTCTATTGTTCCTGTTCCCCCAAATCGCCCTTTTCTTGCCTTCTTTTCTAAAGCAATAGAGGGAAGAAGGCCGGCCGTGATTAGAAAGGAGTGGAGTTGGAGGGATGCGGAAAGGGCCGGGAAGTGGGATGCTCCGCCCAACCCGGTGCTAAGGTGAACGCTTGGTTTGTCGGAGCGAGAAAAACATGGAGGTGATGGTATGAAAAGAATGTTTTGGGTGATGGCAGTGGCGGCAGTACTCGTGTTAGCAGGATTAACCTGTCCTCCGATTGAGGCTCAGGAGAAGACAATCACACTCAATCTCTCGAACTTCTTCCCCCCGGATAACAGGATTAGTGTTGCAATGGATCAGTGGTGCAAGGAAGTGGGTAAGAGAACGAATGGCCGGGTCAAGGTGACCCAATTCACGGGGGGTACTCTTACTCCTCCTGCACAAACATACGCCGGAGTCCTCAAAGGGATTGCGGACATTGGATTAAGTTTCTTCTCTTACTCCATGGGACGCTTCCCCCTTGCGGAAGTGCTTGACCTGCCTTTGGGTTACAAAAGCGGGTATGTAGGAGCGAAGTTGGCCAATGAATACTACAAGAAGTTCAGACCCAAGGAACTTGACGAGGTGAAGGTCCTTTTTCTCACAACCTCTCCCCCCCATATGCTCTTTGCGAAAAGGCCGGTCAGGAATCTGGAGGATCTGAGAGGGCTCAAGATACGGTCGACGGGGACCAGTGCAAAGGTCGTCCAAGCCCTGGGAGGTATCCCCGTGGCCATGCCGATGTCGGATGCCTATGATGCGCTTTCAAAGGGAGTTGCGCAAGGTATCATCGGACCCTATGAGCCGATGAAGGGCTTTAAACTTGCTGAAGTCGTGAGCGACAGCACCGAGTACGGCTCGGCTTACGTAGGCTCCAACTACGTCGTCATGAATAAGGCCAAATGGAATGCACTCCCGGCGGACGTCCAGAAGATAATCGATGGAATTGACGAGGAATGGATAGAGAAGATGGGAAGACTCTGGGATGAGCTCGATAAAGAGGGGAAGGAGGTCTTCATCCAGAAGGGCGGTAAGGTCGTTATTCTGTCCAAGGAAGAGGATGCCCGCTGGGCGGAAAGGTTACGCCCTATCCTTGATGACTATGTCAAGGACATGAAATCAAAGGGCCTGCCCGGCGAGGAGGCCTTAAGGTTTTGCGTCGACTATCTGAAGAAACACGATAAATAGCCACCACACAACAATCGGGGCAGGGTATGCCGTCGCATACCCTGCCTCCAGCTGAAACGACTCTCCCGCTCTCCACCCTTACTCCTATTCTTCTCGCCCATGCGGACGACCTCGTCTTTATTCCTTTGTAGGGTGTGTGAGAAGAAAGTCTCTTGCCTCTTTCATCCAAGGATTACTCTTTTTGAGCATTTTAAGCTTGAAATTGAATGTGGTTTGATATAATCTTCTATCTCAAGGAGGTGAGCAGGATGTCGATCTCTGCCTATGTTTTTATCGAGTGTACCGCAGGGGCTGCCAGAGATGTGGCTAAAGAGGCGGCAAAGATACAGGGGGTAAAGCGGGCGAATTCGACAACCGGTCCCTATGATGTGATCGCTCTGGTTGAGGCCCCGGACATCAGCATCCTGGGCGATTTCATCGTCACAAAGATCCAAGGACTCCCGGGCGTACTGAGAACCCAGACCAACGTCATTGTAGATTAGAGGGGCCGCTATTTTTAACAGCATGAGACCGAAGCCATGGGCTTCAGCCGATGGCAGGATGGAGGAGAGATTATGGGGAGCGTGGTCAAGAAGCGCAGGAAGAAGATGAGGAAGCACAAACACAAGAAGCAATTGGATCGAGATCGTCATAAGAAGAAGAAATAATGGCTTCCATGCGACGACCCCTGATCCATGTCGTTCTTTTTATCTTGACGGTAGCCTCGACATGGCTAACCGGCGGGGTTAGTTACTCTATTTCAATCATGCTCATTCTTCTGGGACACGAAATGGGACACTATTTCATGTCCCGGAAGCATGGGATCAAGGCCACCCTGCCTTTTTTTCTGCCTTTTCCTCTCCCACCGTTTGGAACCCTGGGTGCGGTCATTCGAATGGAAGGCACGGTCTCCTCTCGAAAGGCACTTTTCGACACAGGAGTGACGGGACCTTTGACGAGCCTCGCGCTCAGCATCGTTGCGATCGCGATTGGCTTAAGGCTTTCGGAGGTAACCCCGATCTCCCAGATGAGAGAGGGAACGATTCGTCTGGCAGACCCTCTCCTCTTCTCTCTCATCCAGCATTGGGTCTTAGGTGCTGTTCCAGACCATTACGATGTAATCTTACATCCCATTGGGTATGCGGGATGGGTGGGCCTTTTTGTCACAGCCCTCAACCTTCTTCCCATTGGCCAGTTGGACGGGGGCCACGTCGTCTACGCCCTTTTTGGGAAAAGGAGTCGGCTTGTTTTTATCATCGCTATCTCCGGCATGGCTTTTATTACCATTTTTTACAACCCCGGATGGATTCTCCTGCTCGTCCTGATCATCCTATTCGGCTTTCGGCACCCTGCCCCCATGGATGATGTAACCCCCCTCGACGGGAAGAGGAAGCTGTTGGGCGGGATGGCCTTTCTTGCCTTTTTTGTCTCATTCACTCCTGCTCCATTTCCGGAATTCGTCCAGGAGTTCGAGAAACTGTTCTAGGGAGGGTCTTAATGGGCAATATTCTCTTCCCGAATTCTGCCCACCCGACCGACTGCAGGGATTGAGGAAATGTAAAAACGGCTGGATATGCAGGGCGCTTCGCGGTGAGATGCAGTGATCCAGAGATGCCGATGGGTCCCCGGGAGGTTGAGCAGTAACTTTCAGATCTTGCGCCGGTTGTTCAGTATCACCTCATCAACGATTTCGCCGCAAGAGATGCATCTCCATCCGAAATACTCCTCAGATTGCCCGTAAAATTTCTCATAGGACATAATGCCGCCGCATTTTGTACATTTCATTTTGATCACCATACTTCGTACCTCTGAAGAAGTTTCGGGAAACCAGGACTCAGGGACCCACGCATTTCACTAAAATCCCTGGTTCCTCTTGATAATCTTTTATTAATTTAGGAATCGGACATCGAAAAATCAATGCCGGATTCAATTTCTTTATCAAAGTCAGAAACGGGCTCATGAAAGGTTTATGGGGCACCTGATAAAATGGAGAATCCTGCTTGAAAAAGTGTGGAAATCATGAATCATGGAACCCTAGGATTCCATAAGCAAGCCTTGGATAGAAAGTAGAAGCCCTTTGAATCCGGCCTATGATCAACCAGCCCGATTGATTTTGCATACTCCCTATCTTATCCTCACAGGTAAAATTTTTGTAATCTATTGATATTTATTATAATTTTAGCACTTATGAGTTTTCTATCCCGACTGCCGGCCGAAGCAATGAACATAGAAAGCAGATCTGGTGCCTTAACCCGGTGAAGTGACATTTTGGGGGCAGGGCATACGGCTGATAATTCCATGCCAAGAATCTAAAAAAAATTTGACAAACATGAAAAAACCTGATAAACTTAAAAAGTTTTTTTGCTGAAGGGTTGTAGTGACGTCTCTTAATTTTTAACTTCCTGAAATGATTTGGTTTTATTTTTTAAAGGGGGAATGATGCCGACCATTCATCAACTGGTTCGAGAGGCGAGAAAGGGTGTGAAGAGCAAAACTTCTGCACCTGCCCTTACAGGGTCCCCTCAGAAGCGGGGGGTCTGTATTCGAGTTTATACGACCACTCCCAAGAAGCCTAATTCGGCCCTTCGAAAAGTGGCTCGGGTGAGATTGACCAATGGGATCGAGGTAACCACTTATATTCCCGGGGTCGGCCACAACCTCCAAGAACACTCGGTCGTTCTCATTCGAGGAGGAAGGGTGAAAGACCTTCCAGGAGTTCGGTATCATATCATCCGTGGCACGTTGGATTCCGTTGGGGTTCAAGACCGGAAGCAGAGCCGCTCCAAGTACGGTGCAAAAAAACCCAAGTAAGAAATACTTCTCTTCTGAAGAGATACGCAT
>Ga0316624_10000937_pt1 | contig 10838 bp, 9 predicted proteins | sample OWC_Aug_N3_C1_D5_FD_207657 | JGI IMG/M metagenome (GOLD analysis project Ga0316624, IMG submission 207657) | Wetland soil microbial communities from Old Woman Creek delta, Ohio, United States - OWC_Aug_N3_C1_D5_A | ecosystem: Environmental > Terrestrial > Soil > Wetlands | place: USA: Ohio...
CTATAGACCGGCTGGCCGTCCTTCGAATGCAGCGTCGAGCCGTCGGCGCGCGTGCCGCCGTGCTTCAGATCGGTGGCATGCAGGCAGTAGCTTTGGCGCCGGGTCCTGCAGTTCGGACACTCGCCGCACCACGGATAGGCCATCACCACATGATCGCCCGGCTTGAACTTGGTGACGCCGGAGCCGACCGCGCGCACCACGCCGGCGCCTTCGTGGCCGAACACTTTCGGAAACTGGCTGGTGTAATAGGCGTCGCGTCCGTGCAGGTCGGTCGCGCACATGCCGGAGGCGACGACCTCGACCAGCAGTTCATCCGCGCGCGGATCGCAAAGATCGAGTTCTTCGATTACGAAGGCGCCGCCACGCTCGCGCACCACGGCGGCGGTGATTTTCATCTGAGTGTGTCCGGATTATTCGGCGGCGTCGCGGCCGGTCGCCAGGCGTTCGATCGCTTCGGCGAGATATTCCGGCGCCTGCGCGCCCGACACCGCGACCTTGCCGCCGAAAATGAACATCGGCACGCCCTCGATGCCGGCCTCCTTGGCGGATTGCGCCTCCTGCTCGACCTGCGCCACGTCCTGATCGCTTGCCAGCGCTTCGCCCACGTCTTCCGGGTCGAGCCCGACATCGGCGGCGGCCTGCACCAGCACCGCGTGGTTGGTGAGGTCGGCGCCTTCGGTGAAATAGAGGTCCATCAGGCGCTGCTTCATCTCGGCCGCCTTGCCGATGCCGCCGGCCCAACGGATCAACCGGTGGGCATCGAGCGTGTTGGGCTGCCGGCTGATCTTGTCCATGGCGTAGTTTAGCCCTTCGGCCGCTGCCGCCGCCGTTACGCGCTGGGCGATGCCGGCGTAACGCTCGGGCGAGCCAAACTTGGTGGTGAGATAGTCAGCGCGCGAAATGCCCTCGCGCGGAATCCAGTCATTGAGAAAATAAGGGTGCCAGTGCACCTCGACCGGGATCTCCGGCTTGAGCGCCAGCGCCTTCTCCAGCCGGCGCTTGCCGATGAAGCACCATGGGCAGACCACGTCGGAGACGACGTCGATGCGGACGGGTTGTTGGTCGGACATGGCTGGCTCCTTTAGGCGCCAGCCTAGGCCGTAGGCTATTCCGCGGCAACCACCCGGCTGTCCATCACCCGCATGATCAGCGAGTCGAGCGTGTCGCCGGCCTTGAGCGTGGCAAGCGTCACGTTGGCGGTGATCTTTTCCTGCGGGCGCGCCGGCACCAGCATGTTCTTGAGCGCTCCGGCGATGCGACGCGCCACCACGTGGGCGCTCTGCAGATCGGTCTGGGTGAAGACGATGAGGATGCCGCCGTCGTCTTCGCGAGTGGCGAAATCGATGTTGCGCACGAGCCGCGTCACCAGGCGTGCGCAGTCGAGGCTGGCGCGCTCGTCGAGCGCGCCCTCGAAGGAAAAGCGCGCGATCGACAGCGCCATGCTACGGTCGCTGGCATCGGCGATCGCCTTGGCCAGCTCGCGCCAGAACGCGTCGCGGGTGAGCAGGCCGGTGTCGGGGTCGAACATGCCGTCGGCCTCGAGCGACTTCAGCATGCGTTTGAGGCGCGCCTCGAAGGCGTGCATGCGCACCAGCGGCACCATGCGCGCGACCAGTCGGGCAGGATCGCCGTCGACGTGATCGATATTTGGCAGGCTGTCGGCGAAATCGGGCGGCGCTTCGCCGATAACCGCCACCGGAATATCGCGGAAGCGGGTGTCCTGTGCCAGCAAGGTCAGGAACGCCTCGACCATGCGCGGCGAGAAGCCGTCGCCAACCACGATGCCGTCGATCTCGCGCGAGGCAAGGTGCTTGGCGGCGGTCTCGACGCTCAGGCCGCCCACCATGTTGACACGCTCGCCGATCGCCACGCTGAGCGCGGGATAGAGCGGCCCGCGGCCGGCGATCAGCACGGTTGCGTCTTCCAGTGCGTCGCCCACCGGCAACGCCGGCAGCTTGCCGCCGTGCGAGCCGAACATCTCGATGCGGCGCAGCACCGTGGCGTGCAGCGCGCGCACGCGCATGGCCGATTGCAGGCGCGCGACCAGCCGCCCGACCGGCAAGGATGCGTCGGCCGGCAGCGCGACCGGAATGGCGGCGTCGAGCTCGCCTTGCGCGAACGCGACGGTCGGCACGATCGGGCCGCTGGCGGTGGCGATCTGCAAGCAGAGCATGCGCGCCGAGGATTCAGATTTCGGCGCGCCCGGCTCGGCGATCACGACGGCGGCGGGCTTGACCGCAACGAAGGCGGTCGGCGCGTCGGCCCATTTCGACTCGACGATGGGGAAGGCGCCGGCGGCGCCCAGCGCTTCAACGAGGTCGGTGGCCGGACTGTCGGCGACCACGATGATCGGACCTTGAAGCGACATGGCTACGCACGCGACCGTTACAGGATGCAAGAACCTTAACGGGCGGGCTATTAATAGGCGGTCAACGAGAATGGCGATCAGGCGGCATCGGCCCGCCCGCGCGGGCGAAAGGCTTCGGCGATCAAGGGATTGACCCCGCGCGCCAGCAAGGCGGCGCGCGCCGCCAGACGGTCAGGCGCCGATCCGGCCAGGCGCTGGCCGAGGATACCGTGCGGCACCGCCATAAGGGTAGCGGCCGGGTCGATGCCGGCCACCTCGACATCGACTGACGGCTGGCTGAAGCGGTAACCGCCGACGGCGACGATGCCGCCGGGCGGGCCGGTAACGGTCAAGGCATCGCCTTCGCCATCGAGGCGGCAGGTGAAGCCGGTGTCGAGGAAGCCGGCGGCGTCTGGCGCACCATTTGCTTCGGCGCCGGGCGGGAAGGGCTGCGCCGGTACCATGGGCCCGCGCAGCGCCAGCGTGCCGGTGCGGGTGCGCGCGGTCTCGGCCACAATTGCCGCACCGGGACTCCCGCGCGGCGCGCTCAGAAGCCCGTGTGGGAGCGGGGGCGGCAAGCCGTCGCCGCCGCGGCGGTCGGCGAGCAGCCCGATTTCGCCGAAGCTCGCAACGTCGACCAGCGCCGCTTCGCCGTTCCAGACCGCGCTGGTGGCGAGCCGCTCGGGCGCCCGCCAAAGCGCGGCGATTGTCTTGACGCCCGCGCCAAGCCGGCCCGCCTCGGCGAGTGGAGCCAGCGCCGGACCCGGCAGCATCAGCGTGGCGTCGGCGAGGCTGTCGCATTGCGCGGCGAGCACGTCCGGATCGCCGCCGTGATGCAGCGCGAGCGTTCCGCCCGCGAGCAGCCAGGGCAGCACCGTCAGCGCGACGCCAGCAAACGAAGCCGGCGGGATCGACGACAAAATACTGGCCTGTTGAGAAATGCCGGCTTCCAGGAAAACGCCAAGTCCGCCGGCCATGAGCTGCAGATGGTTGCGCGCGACCGGAGTCACGCCGGCGGTCATGACGTCGAAAGTGATGAGCGCAACATGGGCGGCCGCCGGGCCCGGGCGCGGCGCGGCATGCACGATATCGGGCGCGCCGTCCGTGAACAGGTCGTCGAGCGGCACCACGCCGTCGGGCAGGCCGCGCCCGAAGGCGCAGATATGGCGGATGGGAAACAACTCGACCGCCGCCAGCGTCGCGCTGCGCGCGGACGCCGCGCCGCTGGTGACGATGGCCTTGGCGCCGACCCCGCACAGCGCGGCGACGATTTCCTGCTGCCGCCAGAGCAGCGGCAGCGGCGCCGCGATCATGCCGGCGCGCAACACGCCGAGCAGCGCGATCACGCTTTCGACCGTGTTGGGAAGCTGCAATGCCACGATCGCGTCGGTGCGCAGGCCGAGCCCGCGCAAGCGCGCGGCGAATGCCGAGATCAGCCGGTCGGTTTCGGCGTAGGTGAGCTTAAGTGGCACGCCGTCGCCGAAGCTTGCCCGGTTGGGCGGATCGATCAGCGCGAGGGCGCCGGGCGAGCGCACGCCGGCGCGCCGGAACAGCTCGTCGAGCGTAGCGCCGCATTCCGTCTTGTCGGGATCGCCGAGGATCATGACGTTCGGCTCACGATCTTGCGTCCTGGTGCCACCAGGTTTCCGGCAGATAGCCGAACAGCGAGGTGCGCGCGGGGTGCTTTATTCTCTTCCAGCGCGCCACCCACTGCACCGGCGGATAGTAGAGCGGGATGACGTAGAAGCCCGTCAGCAGCACGCGGTCGAGCGCGCGGATGGCGGAGACGAAATCCTCGCGCGTGACCGCGGCCAGCAACGCGGCGATAATGGCGTCGATCGCCTTCGACTTGACGCCCATATAGTTGCGGCTGCCGTTCTGGTCGGCCGCCTCCGAGCTCCAGTAGAACAGCTGCTCGTTGCCGGGCGAGAGCGACTGCTCCCAGTGATAGTGCGTCATGTCGAAGTCGAAGCTGAGCAGCCGGTGCTCGAACTGGGTGGGGTCGACATTGCGCACCTGGGCCGCGATGCCGGCGCGCTTGAGAGTCCGCGCATAGGCGAGCGCCACCCGCTCCTGGTCGCGGCGGCTGGTGAGGATCTCGAAGCCGAACGGCCGCCCGCTGGCGAGATGGATAAGCTGCGTCCCTTTCAGCGCGTAGCCGGCGGCCTTGAACAGCGTGAGGGCGCGCCGCAGGCCGGAGTGGTCGATGCCCGATCCGTCGGTCACCGGCGGCGACCATTGACCTTCCATGATGTCGGCGCGCACCGCGTCGGGAAACGGCGTGAGCAGTTCGCGCTCGCGCGCATTGGCCGGCACGCCGTGCGCGGACAGGTCGCAGCCGTCGAAATAGCTGGCGGTGCGCTTGTACAGATTGAAGAAGAAATTCTGGTTGATCCACTCGAAATCGAACAACTGCAGCAGCGCCTCGCGCACCCGCACGTCGGCGAACATCGGCCGCCTGGTGTTGAACACCAGTCCCTGCATGCCTTTCGGCAGCCCGTAGGGGAATTCCTCCTTGACCACGCGGCCCTGGCGCAGCGCTGGAAAATTATAGGCCAGCTCCCAGCGCCCCGGATCCATCTCCGGGCGCGCGTCGTAGAGGCCCTTCTTGAACGCCTCGAAGTGCGTGTTGCCGTCGCGGTAATAGTCGTAGCGGATGGTGTCGAAATTCCACAGGCCGCGATTGATCGGCAGGTCGCGGCCCCAATAATTCTTGTCGCGCGTGAAGATAACGCTGTTGCCTGGGCGAACCGCGCTGACGATATAGGGCCCGCTGCCGAGCGGGGACTTGAAGCTGGTGTCCTCGAAAGTGTCGGGATCGGTTGCGTGCTTGGCCAGCACCGGCATCAAGCCGATGATCAATGGCAGCTCGCGATCGCCGCCGCCGCCCAGATCGAAGCGAACGCCGCGCCGGCCGACGATGTCCGCCTTCACCACCTTGGCGTAGTAGATGCGGAAATTCGGCCGGCCCTTGTCGCGCAGCAGCTGCCAGGAAAAGATCACATCCTCCGGCGTGACCGGCGTGCCGTCGGCCCAATGCGCGGCCGGATTGACGGTGAAGGTGACCACGCTGCGCGCGGCGTCGGTCTCCACGCTGTTGGCGAGCAGACCGTAGAGCGTGAACGGTTCGTCATAGCCGCGCGCCATCAGGCTCTCCACCACGTAGCTGCGGATGTTGGCGGCGGGCAGGCCCTTGACGATGAACGGATTGAGACAGTCGAAGGTACCGAGGACGCCTTGCACCAATTGGCCGCCTTTGGGCGCGGCTGGATCGGCGTAGCCGGGGTGGTCGAAACTCGGTCCCCAGGCCGGCTCACCATGCATGGCGATGGCGTGGTGCGCGGTGTCGGCGCGCGCGGGTCGCAAGGAGAGCGCCGCGGCGGCGCCAAGCGCGCCGCGCATCACCGTGCGGCGCGATGCGGTCACACGCATCAGCGCGCGCAGGTCGAACGGGGGCGCGGGCAAGGTTCGAATGCGATTCGCTCCGAATTTCGCGCGAATTTATCACAGGGCCGCCGCGGCCGCCGGCCTGCTATTTTCGGCGTATTCATGGCTTTATTGCAGGCGCGAATTCGGCTATCACGCAGCGGGCGATGTCACGCTCCCGCCGTATTTCACACGGAGAGAGCCGGTAAAGAGACGACCCGCCGGGCGGGCGTAACGGCCGCCGGCCGGGATAACAAGGGACCATTTGTAATGGATTATCGGACCGCATCGGCCCGGCCGCTGGGCCGGGCGCTGACTGCCGCTTTGGCGGCCTTCGGCTTGGCCGCGGCCGCGTTGAGCGCGCCGCCGTCCGCGCACGCGCAGGCGAAAAAGCCGGCGCCCAAGGCGGCGCCGAAGCCGGCCCCCGCGGCCCCGCCCGCGCAAGCGCCAGCGCCGAACGGTGCCGCCGCCGTGGCGCAAGGACAGCCGCAGCTCATGTATTCGCCGTGGATGAAAGTGTGCGGCAAGGGCCAGGACACCAACGGCAAGCAGGTCTGCGTCCTCACCAAGGACGGCCGATTGGAAAACGGCATGCCGGTCGCCATCGTACAGCTGTTCGAGCCGGAAGGGCAGCCGAAGATGCTGCGCGTCACCGTGCCGCTCGGCATGCAGCTGCAGCACGGCACGCGCGTCATCATCGACCAGGAGCAGCCGGTCAACGAGCCGTACAAGATCTGCTTTCCGGTCGGCTGCATCTCGGACTATCCGATCACCGACGACGTAATCAACAAGATGAAGAAGGGCAAGCAGATCGTCATTCAGGCGATCAACATGCAGGGCACGGCGATCAGCCTGCCGCTGCCGCTCAACGATTTTGCCAAGGCCTATGACGGTCCGGCCACCGACCCGAAGGTATTCGAGGAGCAGCAACGCAAGCTGCAGTCCGAGCTGCAGAAGAAGGCGGAGGAGGCGCGCAAGAAGCTGGAGACGCAGCAGCCGGCGCAACCCGCGCCCGCGCCGAAGCAATAACTGCCCTCGGTATATCCACAGAAGTCAAAAGGCGCGGCTCGAGGCCGCGCCTTTTTGTTTGGGTAGAAAGCCGCTAGTGATACTGGCTATTGCGCGGCCGGTAGCTGCCGCTCCCATCGCGTTCGAACACTTCGGCGACTTGCGGATGACGCACCGGTGCGCCCGACGTGTCGGGCAGCAGGTTCTGCTCGGAGACATAGGCGATGTATTCGGTTTCCTCGTTCTCCGCGAACAGGTGATAGAACGGCTGGTCCTTGCGCGGGCGGATCTCGGCCGGGATCGACTGCCACCATTCCTCGGTGTTGTTGAAAACCGGATCGATATCGAAGATCACGCCGCGGAACGAAAACAGGCGGTGCTTCACCACCTGGCCGAGCTGGTATTTGGCGTTGCGCATCTTTTTCATAACGTGGTCCCCATAGCGCGTCCTTGCGGCATGCGCCAGACAGTTCACAAGCCGTAGCGGGCCGCCATCGCGGGATCCTTGGCCGCCACCAGCCTGGCGAGGTCGAGCAGCACCTTGGCCTGTTTCCAGGTGGCGTCGTCCTGCATCTTGCCGTCGATCATCACGGCGCCGGCGCCGGTCGGCATGGCGTCGACGATCTTCTTGGCGAAGGCGACCTCCGCCGGATCGGGCGAGAACACGCGTTTGGCGATATCGATCTGCGAGGGATGCAGCGACCAGGCGCCGAGGCAGCCCATGAGGAAGGCATTGCGGAATTGTGCCTCGCAGGCGGCGCTGTCCGCGAAATCGCCGAACGGTCCGTAGAACGCCTTGATGCCGGCGGCGGCGCAGGCGTCGACCATTTTGGCGATGGTGTAGTGCCAGAGGTCCTGCTGGTAAGCCGTGCGCGGCGCATCGCCCTGCGCGTCGGCCAGCACCTTGTAGTCGGGATGGCCGCCGCCGACGCGCGTGGTCTTCATGGCGCGCGAAGCCGCAAGATCGGCAGGGCCGAGGCTCATGCCGTGCATGCGCGGGGAGGCGGTGGCGATCGCTTCGACATTGTTGACGCCCTGCGCCGTCTCCAGGATGGCGTGGATCAGGATCGGCTTCTTGATGGCGTGGTAGGCTTCGAGCTGCGCCAGCAGCTGATCGAGATAATGGATGTCCCAGGGCCCGTCGACCTTGGGCAGCATGATGACGTCGAGCTTTTGGCCGACCTCGGCCACGATGTCGATCACGTCGTCGAGCGCCCAGGCCGAATTGAGCGCGTTGATACGCGTCCACAGGCCGGTTGCGCCGAAATCGACGTCCTTGGCCATCTCGATGAAGCCTTCGCGCGCCATCTCTTTGGCTTCGATCGGGATCGCGTCCTCCAGATTGCCGAGCACCACGTCGACCTGGCGCACGAGTTCGGGAACCTTGGCCCGCACTTTCTGCACATGCGGCGGCACGAAATGGATCATGCGCTCGAGCCGCACCGGCAGCTCGCGCAACGGGGCGGGTGCGCCGATGGCGAGCGGTTGGTAGAACTGGCGCGGGAACTTCACGGGCTATTGGTCCTTCCAAAACGACAATCCAGGAGCCTGTTATTGGGCAATAGTCACCTACAAAGCTAGCATTTTTGCGTTGCGCATGATCTTACCCGAAAACCGGTTCCCACTTTTTAGGCTCATGCGCTAGAGCAATGCAAAGGCCGCGCCAAGTGGGGGCGGCGGCCGGAGCCCGCCGGATGCTCGACGTTCTCAATCTCGCGCTGCCATTTTTCGGGCTCATCTTCATCGGCTTCGCCAGCGGCCGGATCAAGCAGATCCCAGACACGGCGATGGCCTGGATGAATTTCTTCATCGTCTACGTATCGCTGCCGGCCCTGTTCTACCGCATCCTGGCGCAGACGCCGCTGGAGAAGCTCAGCCAGGTCGATTTCATCTTTGCCACCACGCTAGCGACCTTCTGGGCGTTCGCCACGGCCTTCGCCATCGGCATGGCCATCCGCAAAGGCAATATCGCGGAGTCGACCATCGCCGGGCTCGCCGGCGGCTACGGCAATATCGGCTACATGGGGCCGGGCCTGGCGCTGGCGACGCTCGGGCAGCAGGCGGCGGTGCCGGTGGCGCTGATCTTTTGCTTCGACAACATGATCTTGTTCACGATGGTGCCGTTCCTGATGGCGCTCGCCAAGCCGCAGCCGATGAGCGTGCCGGCGATCGCGCTGGAAGTGGTCAAGCGCGTCGCCGGCCATCCGCTGATCATCGCCAGCGCGCTCGGCGTTCTGTCGGCGGCGCTGCATTTTCATCCGCCGGTCGCGCTCGAGCGGTTGATGCAGTTCCTGCAGAATGCGGCGGCGCCCTGCGCGCTGTTCGCGCTCGGTGTGACGGTGGCGCTGCGGCCGCTCAAGAAAATTCCGTGGGAGGTGCCGCCGCTCGCCGCCGTGAAGCTAATGGTACACCCGGTACTGGTCTTTCTGCTGCTGTCGCTGTTCGGGCCGTTCGATCAGGTGTGGGTCGATACCGCCGTGCTGATGGCGGCGCTGCCGCCGGCGCTCAACGTGTTCGTATTCGCGCGGCAATACGATGCCTGGGTCGAGCAGGCCTCCAGCGCGGTGCTGATCGGCACGCTGGTGTCGGTGGTGACGCTGACCAGCGTGATGTGGATGGTGAAGAGCGGCGCGCTGCCGGCGTTGCTCTTCCGTTAAAGCGCTTCCCCGCGCATCAGCCGCGGCCGGCTGCCGCGCGGCGCGACGCCTTCGCGCATCAGCGCGCGCCGCAAGGGGCCGATGCGGTCGAGCATGTAGAGCCCGAGGCCGCGCGCGCCCTGCACGGGCAGGAAATCGGTGAGCAGGGTGCGGTTGAGCAGGTCGACCGCCAGCGTGCGGCTGCCGACATCGGCGCGGCGCATTTGGTCGTATTGCGCAAGCGCGTTGATGCCGCCGATGTCGCGGCCGGCGCGCCGTGCGGCGATTGCGATCTCGCCGATGGTGGCCGCATCGCGCAAGCCCAGATTGAGCCCTTGCGCGCCGATCGGCGGGATCACGTGTACGGCTTCGCCCACCAGCGCGATGCGGTTTCGCGCGAAGCGGCGCGCATTGACGCGGGTAAGGGGAAAGCGCCCGCGCCCCGGTTCGACCGCGATCTTGCCGAGGATCGAATGGGAGGCGCGCTCGATCGCGTCGGAAAGCGCGGCGTCGTCGAGCGCGGCGAGCTCGTCGGCATCGGCCGGGTCGAGCACCCAGACTAGGCTCGACCGCTGGCCCGGCAGCGGCACCAAGGTGAACGGACCGCCCGGCGTGTGAAATTCGGTCGAGGTGTCGCGATGCGGCCGGCTGTGGCGCAGGCAGACCGTGAGCGCGACCTGCGGGTATTTATGCTGCTCGATCCCGATGCCGGCGGCTTCGCGGCAGAGCGAACGGCGCCCATCGGCGCCGATGACCAGCGGCGCCTGCAAGGTTTCGCCGCTCGTGAGCGCGAGCAGCACGCTGCGTTCGCCCGGCGCGATGTCGAACACCGCGTCTTCGATCAGGCGAAGATTGGGCAGACCGCGGGCGCGGCGCTCGAGCGCGTCGATGAGATGGCGGTTCTCGATATTGTGGCCGAAGGCATCGAGCCCGATTTCCTGCGCCGCGAATTTCACTTCCGGCGCGCGCCAGAGCCGGCCGGTGTCGTCGACGATGCGCATGATCTTGAGCGGCGCAGCCTTGTCGGCGCAGAGTTCCCACACGCCCAAGGTGGCGAGCGCGGTGACGGAACCGGCGAGCAGGGCTGTGGTACGGTTGTCGCCGGGCGCCGGGCGCCGGCCGACCAGCACGGTTTCGATGCCGCCTTGGGCCAATGCGATCGCCGCAGTCAGGCCGGCCGGGCCGCCGCCCACGACGATGGCGCTCTTGCATAGGTCTTTGTCCGGCATCAAAATGCTCGCGATTTTTTTCGCTATAATTGCAATACCACGCCAGGGACCGCGCCGGAAACCGGGCCGGTACCGCGGTCCGCGCCGATGCGCTAGCGTTGCAGGCATGCCAATGAGCCGGACCGCCGACCACGACCTCAGTCATCTGCCGCCCGCCGCCGGCCGGTTGGGCGCGGCCTTCGCGCGGCCGAA
>Ga0316624_10000938_pt1 | contig 10837 bp, 6 predicted proteins | sample OWC_Aug_N3_C1_D5_FD_207657 | JGI IMG/M metagenome (GOLD analysis project Ga0316624, IMG submission 207657) | Wetland soil microbial communities from Old Woman Creek delta, Ohio, United States - OWC_Aug_N3_C1_D5_A | ecosystem: Environmental > Terrestrial > Soil > Wetlands | place: USA: Ohio...
GGTTGGCTCAGGAGGGACAGAAACCCTTCGTAGAGTGCAAGGGCAAAAGCCAGCCTGACTGAATCCCAAACAGTAAGGGATGCAGAGGAGAAATCCGGGCTTAGCGATCATCCATGCTCCCCATTGGTGGGGGCTGGATGTGTCAGAAAAATTACCCTAGGGATAACAGGCTCGTCGCGGGCGAGAGTCCCCATCGACCCCGCGGCTTGGTACCTCGATGTCGGCTCTTCCTATCCTGGCCCTGCATAAGGGGCCAAGGGTGAGGCTGCTCGCCTATTAAAAGGGAACGTGAGCTGGGTTTAGACCGTCGTGAGACAGGTCGGACTTTATCTGCTGGGAGTGTTGGCTGCCTGAGGGGAAAGGGTCCCTAGTACGAGAGGAACGGGACGCTGTAGCCTCTAGTTAACCGGTTGTCTGATAAGGCAGTCGCCGGGCAGCCACGCTGTTGTGGATAAGAGCTGAAAGCATCTAAGCTCGAAGCCTCTCCCGAAAAGAGGCAGCCATTTCCGTTTCACGGGACGAAGGCTCCCATAAAAGATGGGTTTGATGGAGCCGGGGTGTAAGCTAGAAGACTTCGGTCGACTAGCTCAGCCTGCGGCCACCAATCGCCTAAGGTGTCGTGTCAATGTAGTGTCTGAGCGATATTTGCGTGAGCACTATTTTGGTGTGTTTGCGTCGTTGTTGTTTGGCCTGTGCATGGCGTACCTATTGGAAAAAACAAATTAGCATTTCTGGCGACTTTTTGTTAGCATTTGTTTAATACAAAGCTGTTGTTAACTTTTAATAGGATAATTTTTTTGCAACTGAAAAGACAATCCTGTTAAATTTCCTGCATTTCGCGCTACTTTACTAAAATTCTTCATAAAATGGTTGCAAAAAATTATAGTTTGGTTTCATTTAGCTCAAGGTCGCTGATTTTCTGTGGCACTAAACGTTTTCCGAACTCTTCTTCGCTGGCAACTTCGCTAAGAGTTTTTCTCGTTCGCACAAGCCGCAGAAGCTTACTTGACAAATCAACCTTCTCCTGAGCATAGCCAACCGCTAAAAGCACAAGAACTTCAAAGTTATCAGGAATTTTAAGCGCCGATTTAACATCCTTCTCAATGAAACTTCCCACACAACACGTACCTAAACCCTCGGCAGTTGCAACTAAAATCATGTTCTCCACTGCCAAACCAACATCGATTGCATACCAGTCAGGTGATGCTTCCTTGTCGCCGCACGCCACAATCACAAGCGGCGTCTGAGCTAAAAACTTGGCGAATATTCCGCGTGATAGCGCTTTCCGTTTGTCGGCATCTGTAACTGCGATAAAATGCCACGGTTCTGTGTTTCTAGCTGATGGTGCTAGGCGGGCAGCCTCTAAAATCTTTTCCAGTTTTTCTCTTTCAACGGGCTTGTCTTTGTAGACGCGGATTGATCGGCGTTCCTGTACGGCTTCGAAAACATCCATGTTTTGATCCCTAAAATAGAATTAACTTAGGAGGATATAGGTTTCGCTAGTAAGTAGACAAGTTGAAGTTGAGTTGCCAGATTGAGTCTAAACCTCACAGCAGGCACAGACCGCCTTTAGCACTTGCCAAAGCCGCTTTCTTTGATATGATCTCAGTTGGCACTTTGGCAGTAACCCAAAGATCGGCTCAGTTGCCTCCGTGAAGCGTGTTCCTCAACTGGCATTAGTATATGTACTTTTCATTAAATATAATGTTATGTTGTCACAACAAGACTACAAAAAAGCGCGACAAAAAACTTAAACAATACCGCGCCGACTTTATCGGTGCTGGTGCCGGGGTATCCGAGCCAGGTCTAAATAGGCGGCCAGATATTGATTGCCTAAGATATGGAGGAGGACTTAAGATCCTCTGGCGCAGGCCTTCGTGGGTTCAAGTCCCACCCCCGGCACCACTATGGTAGAATACCGTTTTGTCGTAGTGATATTTCTTAATTGTTTTATGTTTTCTTCAACATCAAAGTCATTTCCCAAGACTTTTATCAACTATGGATTGCTCAATACAAGCAAGACTTGATCTAACGCGCTCGAAAGAGAGTAGATAAGTTTTTAGATTTCCTAACTCGCGAACAATGGGAGGTAATTAGGGTTATTGCCGAATGGCAAAAATACCTTAAACAGGAAAAACAGGCAAGCCCTGTTTAATGGATAACTTATTTTTCTGCTATTTGTTAGAAGAAGAAAAAATGTGTTTTCCTTCGAAAGTGTTGTCCTTCTTCTTTCAGAGATAAACTTAAGCTTCAGAGAAAAAGATTCTTGAGCGAAGAAGAAAAAACCGAATTTCTGGGGAAACCAATTTTTTCTTCTTTCAATCTTGTAATTAAGAAAAGAACAACAGCTGTTGAATCCTACAAAAAATGCGTTGTTGTTCTACCGTTAATATGAAATCTTTTTAACCACTCTGTAGAAGAAGAAACGCAATTTCTCAAACTTTCTGGTCGTAATGATGCTTAAGAAAAGACCATAGAGACCATCATAGCATCAAACCATCTCCTTTTTTATTCTATCTACCAAAATCAATATGTTTTAGGCGGTTCAAACTCACTCATCACGTTTAAGCTGTCATTCTTTCCATTTCGCACAAAGCCAAAAAAGGTAACTTGCTTAAAGCTTAAATTGGCAGGCAATTGCTTACTCGATATTGGTGAGGAGAGCCTGTGAAGCGGTTGGAGAGCCCCTCTCCCTTCCAAATTGGGGCTTCTTTAACCGTCGAGTAGGAACAGACTCACCATTTATTTTTAAATTAAGATAAAAAGCGCGAAAGCGCATGTGCGAAGAATTCTAGCGATTAATCGATTTTTTGCCTGATAGCCATCCAGTTAAGTAAATATTTAAAACCACATCTTTCCATATATTTAATGTCTAAGCGATTCTACATCTGCGATAAAAGATTAACTAAAAGAAATTGTTTGCAGAAACGCAGCAATCAAGTCTGACGCAATTTCTATACAAAGCGAAGGAGAAGTCAAATTTTGAAGTCGACAGGAACAACTTCGAGTTTGTTTCTGATTTTGATGGGTTCCATGGATTGCTTAACGACAGTTTTAGGAGTCCTCTATTTTGGAACAATAGAGCTTAACCCATTTATTGCAGGTTTGGTCAACACCAACCTGCCAGCCTTTGTTGTAATCAAATTAACAGTAACAGTTACAGCCGCCGCAGTCTTCATTTTCGCACACAAGAGTCTTTTAAAATTGCACAACCACGAATCGAAGTTATTTTTGAACGCTCAAAAAATTTTAACAATCACCTATATTGGCATTGTACTCTTTCTTGTAACAGTTGTAGCAAACAACATCCTGGTAATTCTAAGAATGCTGTGACATAGAACTTTGCTGCCAAGTAAACAAAAACACTTTTACTATATACCCACATTACCACTAACTAGTGAAATACACTTGCCATGCGAATTTGTTCTTTTCTCACGCCAAGGCAGAACTGACCCGAACTTTAGCAACCTGCACGATGCAGGAAGACTCGACATTGTCCACGAATGCATAGTCGCAAGCCTCTTTCTCTCTCATGGATTGCGCAAGGACGTAACCTTCCACGCCATCCTAAACGGTCCACCTAACCCGCCTGTCCACATCCAAATCAACGGAGAAACAGTCCACGACGTACGTACAGACATAAACACATGGCAACAGATCATAAAAAAAGTCTTCAGCCACAAACCTCACCCAGGCATAACATCTGACAAAACAAGTTTCGAAACCCTAATAAAAACAAAAGCGCAAACCCACCAAATCTGCACCTTGGAAGAAGGTGGAACACCAATAAACCAAATGACGCTGGAGCCAAACAGCCTCTTCGTTCTCGGTGATAACGTCGGACTCCCCAAAAACGCTGAACGTTTCACGCTAAGGTACGGAAAAAAAATTAGCCTTGGAAAACATCCATACCTAGCCGCAACATGCATAACAATAATCAACTACACCCTCGACCAACAAACCTACAGTTGACTTTTAAAATGCTCCCAACCTCGAGCCTCAATCAATTGGCGTTTTCCACAAACATCCAAGTACATTCCTTTTTCACATGTTGCTTTTCCAATTGGCAAAAGGCAACCGCCAACGGCCTCAACCGTAGCCTTCGCAAAGGCAAACGCTTCAGCCTTAAGCGTAACTACTAACTCGTACTCTTCACCACCGTACAACGCCAACTCCAAAGCATCAACACTATTATCCTTTGCAAATCGCCTAACTTCATCAGCGATTGGAATATTGTCGACTACAAAGCCGACTCCGTTCATTTTGGCAAGCTCATGCAAACTCCAAGCCAAACCATCACTTGAATCAATCGAGGCCGAAACCACCCCCAAACTCGCAAGCGCCAAACCCACAGCAAGCTGAGCTTTAGGCATCAGAACTGCATCAATCAAAGCTCTACGTACATCCTCAGAGACTGAGCAGCGCTCATCCAACAGCAGCCGTAAACCAGCCGCAGATTTGCCAAAAAATCCTGTAACAGCCAAAACATCACCAGCCTTTGCGCCGCTACGCAGCATAAGCGCCTTCTTCCTTGCCGTTCCAAAAAGCGAAACTGAAATTATCAAGTCCGAAGCCTCACCCGTGTCTCCACCAACAACGAAAGCGCCATATTCTCGTGCTCCGGCATTTAAGCCATCAGCGATTTCCTCAATATCTTTCTGCGTCAACTTTTTGTGCAAACCGAGTGCTACCAAGGCGGCTGCGGGTTGTACGCCTTTTGACGCAAAATCGCTAACGTTCATGACGATAGCTTTACGTGCTGCTTGCCACAGAGTCATTTTCAGAGGCACATCCGTCTTGCCCACAAGCATATCAGTTTTCAGCACAGCAACTTCCCCGTCGCCAACAGCTACAGCTGCGATGTCATCCCCAAATGGCACGAGCATATCAGGCATAACTGTAAGGCGACTTTCAATAATCTCTATAATCTTGCGCTCGCCAAGCTTACAAGCAGTTTCCACTCTGATTTTTTTCACGAAAGTCGCCTATTCATAGTGTGGGCTTGTGAAGATTTAAAAATTGGTGTTGGATTGTTTAGGCTTTGATGCCTCGATAGCTCAGCCCGGTAGAGCGGCTGCCTCGTAAGCAGCAGGCCGCGGGGTCAAAGCCCGCTCGAGGCTCCTCCTCTAAGTTCTTGCTTTATAAACTTTTCTAGGTTTAAGCTTGATAGTAGGTCAGAGGAAAAAAGAGTTCAGTTTCTCAAAAAGTCTATTCTTGAAAATCTCTCGAAAATACATCGAAAAATTGGCGCCGGGAGGGGGATTCTAGCTCCAATTTACAAGTAAAATTAAAGGGCGCAAAAAAAGTAAAAAGGAAATTTTGTCTATTTGGTCATCAAAAGTTCAGCAGTTATGACGCCTGATGTCTCCTGGATGTTTGCAATGGTAACGCCTGAATATCCGAATTTCGGAATTGTTTCTTTCCAAAAGTAGTATGCGCTGGTGTTTGGTTTTGTGACGCTGCTCAAGCTTGTAACGAAAAACTTTCCAGGATATAGATCTCCTGAATCAGCCACGCTTGTGCCGTGCTCGAGATGCCATTGATCATCTGCCTGTATAAGTGAGATTGCATAATGAGTCTCGCCGTTATCCGCTTTCTGCCACCCTTCTGAGCGGTATTCCTTCCAGTTTTCTGCTTCATTAGGTTGCCAGTAGTTTCTCACAAAGACGGTCTCATCTACATGGTAAACCGCCAAGCCATGAACACTATACACCTTTAAACTCTGGTCAAAGCCGATTTGTTGCCGATTTTCCAACAGGAAGTATTCTTTGCCTCCCGAGTTTGGCACATCTACTCTGTACACCACAGGGTCGGTCTCAACTGGCGGCAACACCGTAGTTGCCTCGATTTGCTTTGGCGTTACTAATCCTAGTCGTATTTTGCTCCAGGCATCGATTTGGGCTGGTGAATTACCTGAGAAAATCGCATAATAGGGATATAGCCCCCAGCTTCCAGCAGCCATCAACGAGTACATTCCCGTTCCCTCCGACTCGTAACCATAGTCATACTGATCTGGCAAGCCAAGAACGTGTGCAAACTCGTGGGCATAAACTCCGCACGTTGGCGGAAATGAACCGCTAATCCTTCCTGTGTAGCCTGTCAAGTCTCCGCCCACCTCAGGCATCATGGCATACTTGTTGATTTTTACGCCGTCAACAGTGAAGCCATCCAAGCCAGTTCCTGAAGATAGATCCCAACTATGCGACCATATTAGACTTGGGTCCGTGCTCCATTCCGCGCCGGTTCCAGCGTGGACAACGAAGAGGTTGGGGACCTCGCCATTCACTGCATACTGTGAAAAGTCTACCTGGTCATCCACAGCCTTGATTGCGTCTATCACGAGCCCCTGCGCGTTTTGTGGATAAAGGCCCCAGCCGTAGTTATGAGTTCCATCCGCTTTGCAGTAGTAGCCGTAGGTGTGCCCAGAGTTTGCCCATCCCAACGTGCTAGGCATGTTGTGCGTAGTAACGAAGATCTTGCCGTAGGACACCTCTTCCCAGTAGTTTCTAAGCGTTCTGTCTGTTGGATGCCCAACATAGGGAGCGTACTCTGGAGGGTCATATACCTTGCCATAAAGCATATTGTCAAAATAGGATAAGTCAATTCTCGTGCTTGGTCCACCAGGTGGCGGGTTTGTGAATTGCACAAAGATTGCTATAACAGGTTGGTCTCCTTCAGGACTAACGAGTGGTTCAAGGTCGAGTGTTGAGGGATTGAATTTGCGTCCGTTGTTGTTCATGTTGGGAAAAGGATAGTCTAGACTTTTTCCTTGAGCTTTAAGCGTTTGTTCTGCATCTGGATTCATTCTAACAACCTCAAACGGACCAGACTGCAAAGAATCACTGGTCGAGAATGCAGTCGGTACGATAAATGCGCTGAGAACTAGGCCTGTCACCAAGAGAACTACAACTATTCTTCGTTTCATTTTTTTTCTTTCCTTTCCTTCCTATTCGAAATCGCCTTTCGGAATTTGTGAGGGCGAATAAGTACCCTTATATTTGTATGGTATGAAGCAAACGCTGTTTGTCTGTGATGAAACAGCACATGCTTATGCCGGTGAGGCAGTTTCTAAGTGTGAGGCTTTAGCTAGTATTTTCTATTTCAGTTTCTCTCAAGACAGCTTACGCAATGCGTTCAGCTAAATTTTTTGGAGTCAGCTTTCGCATGATTCCATAAAGGAAGGAACAGGTTTGTTTTATCTTAATAAGTTAAAATTACGCTAAATTTGTATGATGGCGCCGGGAGGGGGATTTGAACCCCCGCGGCCCCGAGAGGCCACAAGCTGATTGGTGCCCGTTTAGTGGGCATCTCCAGGCTTGCTCCCTGCCTGGCTAGGATACCCCGGCAATCTAAACCAACTTTTGGATTGACGCTGTTTCGTAAAGTTTCTTGACCTTAGCGGAATTTAAAGGTTGTCAGATAGCTTGTTGTGTATGTGAGTGTTCTGTTGGGAGAGCGGTGGTTGTTTATTTTTGGCGTTTGAGGCATTCAGGAAAGGCAGAAAGCCAATTTTTGCCTAGTTATGCTTCTATCTTCTTTTCCTTAGTCTTTAATGGCGCTAATACTGTTAATAGTTGCAAATTTGTTGCAAACCGTAACGTGCTTGGCTATCTTTGACAATTTTTTGAATGCTATTTTTATAGAATCCATCTTAAAATTCTGTCATCAGTGACCACTTTCCACTTAGCCTTAATAAAGATGACAACATACGGAGTTGCTAAGCAAGGCCTTCTTCAGAGGTCTTGCCAAAACTTAATGGAGAAAAGAAAAATGCAAATGACAAAGAAAAGCACTATGACTATTATTATCGCAGTACTTCTCGTAACATCTATGGCCAGCGCAATATCCATGCAACCAACTGTTAAAGCACATGATCCTCCCTGGGCTTTCCCAAGCTATGCATACATTGTACCCGCACCTGACCCAATCGGTGTCGGACAAAGGGGTGCTATCGTCATGTGGGTTGATTACCCTATCAGCGGAGCATCGGTATCTAACGACCGAAGACGGATTGACTATACATTAACAATCACCAAACCCGACGGAACAACTGACACACAACATTGGGATATAATTCAGGACACAACAAGCATCCAATACTACCAATATACACCCACCCAAGTAGGCACCTACATGCTCAAATTCGACTATGGTGGACAAACCTTCACATGGGCTGATAACACCTTCAGAAATGACACATACGCGCCCGCATCTAGAACAATAAACTGGACAGTCCAAGACGAACCAGTACCTGCACCCATATCAAGCTTCCCGCTTCCAACTGAATATTGGACCCACCCAATTGAGGGACAGAACACTGACTGGTGGACAATCTCCTCAAACTGGTTAGGTTCTCCACAAATTGTCAACAGGTTCCAGCCATCAGGCTTGGCACCTAACAGCGCACACATCATGTGGTCTAAGTCAATTCAGCAAGGCGGAGTTATGAGCGGATATATGGGGGACCCAACATCAACTGATGACCAACCGGTCAAGACCTGGTACATGGGTGGTTCATACAACGTAAGATGGGGCAATCCACTCATCATGAACGGAAAAATATACTATGAACTCCCATGGGGCAATTCAGGAAGCGGCGGCGGATACGTCTGCAACGACCTGCGAACAGGTAAAGAACTATGGCGAATCAACACCACACAAGTAGGAGTCGGAGCAGTAGCAACCAACTTAGTGCCATCATTCGGTTGGATTGAATCATTTGACGACGGTAACCAGCACGGAGGACTACCAAACGGTGTATTGGTAGCAACTTCTGGAACTACATGGTACAGTTATGATCCAGATACAGGCACTCGTACAACAATGAACATCACCAACGTCCCATCAGGCACAAGCGTTCAAGGTCCAAAGGGCTCTATACTACGGTATGCAATCGCTAACGCTGGAAGTGCGTCAAGTCCAGACTGGCGCCTAACCGAGTGGAACTCGACTAAGCTAATCTCTTCAGGCGGAATGGGCCCATCAGGCTGGTATACTGGTACGATAAACGCAAGCTCATCATCACGCTATGACTTCAACAAATCAATCACTCTTATGAACTCAGGCAGCTGGAGCATTAACAGCAATGCAAAATACGGAGGCTACATGATTCTGACACAGGGATCTTTCGGTGGCAGAGCAGACAACTACTATGGTGGTAACTGGTACGGCGCAAACATCACATGCATCAGTCTAAAACCGGAAACCATGGGACAAGTTTTATGGGCAAAGTACTTCCCAGCGCCACCAGGCAACGTTACCCGAGACTTAGTAGCGCTTGATCATGAAAACGGAGTCTTCATTTTCGAAGACCGCGAAACCCAGACCCACACAGGCTTCAGCTTAAAGGATGGAAACCAACTTTGGGGACCAACTGAACCAGTAGACCAATATGATTACTTCAGATCAACAACCCGCTGTGCGTATGGCAACTTCTACTTCGGCGGTTATGGAGGAATACTTTACTGCTATGACACCTTAACCGGCAAGTTGAAGTGGACTTATGGCAACGGTGGAGAAGGCAACAGCACTGCCAGTGGTCTTGTAACGGCATGGGGTCACTACCCAATCTTCCTACCCTGCATCGGAGACGGCAAAATCTACTTAGCAACAACAGAACACTCACCAAACTCACCATACTACAAAGGCGCCCAAGTAATTGCTGTCAACGCAACTTCAGGTGAAGAAATCTGGACTCTGTCAGGCTGGGGTACAGGAATGGATGCCAACTACGACATTATTGCCGATGGCTTCTATGCATACTTCAACGGCTATGACCAAAAAGTCTATGTCGTTGGAAAAGGTCCAAGTGAAACCTCAGTGAGCATAGAAGACAATGTCCTTCAACAAGGCAACAGTGTTTTGATTGAGGGTTCAGTCATCGACACCGCAGCAGGAACACAACAAGACGAACAAATCGCACGCTTCCCGGCAGGTGTTCCAGCAGTCTCTGACAAGAGTCAAAAAGGCTGGATGGAATACGTCTACATGCAAAAGCCACGCCCAACCGACACAGTCGGCGTTGATGTCACTCTTATTGCGCTTGATCCAAACAACAACTACCGAGAAATCGGAAAAGCAACAACTGACCAAAGCGGAAAGTACAGCATTCTATGGCAACCTGATGTACCAGGAAAGTACACAGTAACTGCAACCTTTGGTGGCTCAGAATCATACTGGCCATCATGGTCTGAAGCTGCTTTCGGCGTAACAGAACAACCAGCAACGACAACAGTACCAGAACAACAAATAACACTGCCACCAACTGAGATGTACTTCGCAGCATCAACAATAGCAATAGTCATAGCAATCGCTATAGCAACAGTGCTAATAATAAAGAAACGATAGCAACCTCTACACTAAACTCTCTTTCCCTTTTTTCATTTATGAAAAAGAAGAGCGCACATCTTGCTTACCATTAATTCGGTTAATGGAAATCGTTTGATGTTTTATCAAGCCTTAGTCTACAAAACGAGCAATACGTGAACTGGTCATCCGCTGAAAGCCAATGCTTTTTTTTGTTTGTATTTGATTCGTGTAATAATAGCTTTTTGTGCTTTCGCTTCCGGGTTCTTTTTGACTCCCAAGAAAAATCAACGTTTAGAGTGTGCCCATAAGGACGCGATAGCCGCTTTCTCTTGCCAAAATCGTGCTGTTGCCGAAGATTTCTTTGAAGAGTGCTGGCAAGGTTTTGGCCCCGATTTTCGAACGGATGACCATTTGAAATGTTGCTTTTGTCTCCATAGCATTGGGGGCTTGTTTCACGATGGCTCTTACTATTTCCATGCCAGCACTTATCGGCGGGTTTGAAAGAATACAGTTGAAAACTAAACCTTTA
>Ga0316624_10000939_pt1 | contig 10836 bp, 10 predicted proteins | sample OWC_Aug_N3_C1_D5_FD_207657 | JGI IMG/M metagenome (GOLD analysis project Ga0316624, IMG submission 207657) | Wetland soil microbial communities from Old Woman Creek delta, Ohio, United States - OWC_Aug_N3_C1_D5_A | ecosystem: Environmental > Terrestrial > Soil > Wetlands | place: USA: Ohio...
TCCGGTCATTTATGCCATTCCCTCTCCCGCCGGACCCTCCTCTTGAGATCGGCCCATCTCTCCGCGAAGAACTCGACCAAGCGCTGATTTCGCTCGGGCGTCTTGATAGCGTCTCAAAATTGCTTCCCGATATCGACCTGTTCCTCTACACATATGTCAGGAAAGAGGCGGTGCTTTCATCTCAGATCGAAGGGACAAGATCCTCTCTTTCGGATCTTCTGCTGTTCGAATTGGAGGAAGTCCCCGGCGTTCCGTTGGATGATGTCAAGGACGTATCCAGCTATGTCTCTGCGATCCTCCATGGACTTCGGAGGCTCGGGGAAGACTTTCCTTTGTCCAACAGACTCATCCGCGAAATGCACAGGATCCTGCTGGCCCAAGGGCGTGGCCGGGACAAGGACCCGGGCGAGTTCCGGCGTTCCCAGAACTGGATTCAAGGGACGCGGCCCGGCAACGCACTTTTCGTGCCTCCGCCGCCCGACCGGCTCTCGGAGGCCATGAGCGATTGGGAGAAATTCCTTAATGATGTCCCTCTACGGACCCCGGCGTTGATCAAAGCGGCCTTGATGCATGTCCAATTCGAGACGATCCACCCGTTCCTGGATGGGAACGGAAGGATCGGCCGGCTTCTGATCACCCTCTTGCTCTGTCGCGAGGGCGTCCTGCATTATCCGTTGCTTTACCTGAGTCTTTATTTCAAGCAACATCGGGACGAGTACTTTGGCCTCCTGACCAAGGTCCGACTAGAGGGGGATTGGGAGGCTTGGCTGGAGTTCTTCGCGGTCGGAGTTCGTGAGATGGCTGAAGGGGCCGTAACGACAGCCCGACGATTGCACGAAATTGCCGAGGAAGATCGAAAGACCATTGGATCGATGGGCCGTAAGGCCGGCTCAGCACTGAGGGTCCTGCAGGTCTTACAGAGCCGCCCGGTCGCCAGCGCGCCTTTCCTAGTGGAATCGACGCAGCTCTCCGCTCCTGCCGTTTCCGGGGCGCTTCGGGCTCTGCTTGATGCTAAGATCATTCGAGAGCTCACGGGGAGAAAGAGGAACAGGATATACATCTATAAGAAATATCTCGACCTGATGAACAAAGGCACATAAGGGCCGACCATGAGCAGTGCCCACGATCATGCGCATTCAGAGCATCAGCGCCCGCTGGCGATCGCCCTGGTCATCACGGCCGCCGTTTTCATCCTTGAGGCCGCTGGCGGCTTCCTGAGCCACAGCCTGGCCCTTCTCGCCGACGCCGGGCACATGCTGACCGACGTCGCCGCGCTCGCCCTCGGCCTCTTCGCCTTTTGGCTCTCAGGTCGGCCGGCCTCGGCCCGCCGCACCTTCGGCTGGCGCCGCTTCGAGATCTTCGCCGCCTTCCTCAACGGCGTCGCCCTCTGGGTCATCGCCGCCGTCATCGGCTACAAGGCCTTCCAGCGGATCGAGACGCCCCAGCACGTCAATGGCCTCCTCATGCTCGTCATCGCCGCGGTCGGTCTTCTCGCCAACATCGGCGTCGGGGCCATCCTCTACCGAAGCCGCGAGCGCAGCCTCAACATCCGCGGCGCCTTCCTTCACGTCGCCGCCGACGCGCTCGGCAGCGTCGGCGTCCTCGTCGCCGCCCTGCTCATCGAGACGACCGGGTCCTTCATCTGGGACCCCATCGTCAGCGCCGCCGTGTGTCTCCTCATCCTTTGGAGCTCGGCCCGGCTCATCCGGGACTCCTTCCGCGTCTTCATGGAGGGCGCCCCGTCCCATCTCGACCCCGCCGCCATCCGGGCCACCCTGGCCGCGCTCGACGGCGTCACCGACGTCCACGACCTCCACGTCTGGACGATCACCTCGGAGTTCGTCTCACTGAGCGCGCACCTCAGGGTGCGGGCGGGCGCGGACGCGTCCGACGTGCTGCGCCGGGCCCACGAGGCCATCTCGTCGCACTACAAGGTCCTCCATTCGACGTTCCAGGTCGAAGCGGAGGAGGAGCGCGCCTGCGCCACCGCGTCGTGCGACGAGGAGCCGCCTACGTCCTCTTGAGCAGCTTGCGGAGCTCGGGCCAGCGCCTGGTGTTGACGACGTCCGACGGCTCGAGCCAGCCGCGCCGGGCCTGGCCGATCCCGAACCGCATCAGAGACAGGTCGTCCAGGCTGTGGGCGTCCGTGGAGATGGCGATCTTGAGGCCCATCCTCTTGGCCATCTGGCAGTGGACGTCGTCGAGGTCGAGACGGTCCGGGTGGGCGTTGAGCTCGAGGACGCAGCCCTGCTCGCGCGCGGCCTTCATGACCTTCTCCAGGTCGATCTCGTAGGCCGGCCGCTCGTTGATGAGGCGTCCCGTCGGGTGGCTGAAGATGTGGACGTGCGGGTTGTCGAGGGCCCGGATGACCCGCTCGGTCATCTTCTCCTTGGTCTGGTTCGTGTTGTAGTGGACCGAGGCGATGACGAGGTCGCACTCGACCAGGATCGCGTCGGGGAGGTCGAGGGAGCCGTCGGCCAGGATGTCGCACTCGATCGACTTCAAGAGCGTGAGGCCCTTGAGCTTGGCATTGAGCTTGTCGACGTCCTTGTTCGCCTTGGCCAGGCCCTTGGCGTCGAGGCCGTGGGCCATGGTGACGCGCTTCGAGTGGTCGGAGATGGCCAGGTACTCGTAGCCGAGCTTCTTCGCCGCCTCGGCCATCTCCTCCGCGCTGTAGTGGCCGTCGGTCGTCTTGGTGTGGGCGTGGAGGTCGCCCCGGATGTCGCGGAGCGTGACCAGGTGCGGCAGCCGGCCCTTGAGGGCCGCCTGCAGCTCGCCGCGGTCCTCGCGAAGCTCCGGCTCGATGTAGGGCATGCCGAAGAGCTTATAGATCTCCTCCTCGGTCCGCCCCGCGATCATCTTCTGGCCGCGGAAGACGCCGTACTCGTTGACCTTGATGCCGCGCTTGACCCCCATCAGGCGGACGGCGATGTTGTGGGCCTTGGAGCCGGTGAAATAATGGAGCGCCGCGCCGAACGACTTGGGCTCGACGACCCGGAGATCGACCTGGAGCCCGCCGCGCAGGATGACCGAGGACTTGGTCTCGCCCTCGGCCAGGACCTTGGTCACGTCGTCGTAATGGACGAAGCAGTCCATGGCCTCTTTGCTCTTTCGCGCGGCAACGAGGATGTCGACGTCGCCGACCGTCTCGGCCCAGCGGCGGTAGCTCCCGGCGATCTCGATCTCTTCGACGCCCGGGGCCTTCTCGAGGGCCTCGAAGAGCGGGGTCACGATCTGCTCGGCCACCGCGCGCTTGAAGCGGTCGGGCCCGCGCTCCGTAACCTTGGTTTGGCCGAGGCCTTCGAGGATGGCCTGCTCGGTCTTGGCGCTGAACCCGGCGAGCTCGTGGATCTTGCCCTCGGTCGCGGCCTTCTTGAGGTCCTCGAGGGAGGCGACCTTGAGCTCCTTGTAGAGGGTGGCGATCTTTTTGGGGCCGAGGCCGCGGACCTTCATGAGGGTGCTCAGGCTGGCCGGCATCTCCTTCCTGATCTCTTCGAGGAGCGGCAGCTTGCCGCTGGCGACGATCGTCCGGATCTTCTCCGCGAGGTCCTTGCCGATGCCGGGGATGCCGTCGAGGCCTTTTTCCTCCTTGGCCAGATCGCCCACGTTGCGGGACAGGCTCGAGACGGTGCGAGCGGCGTTCCGGTAGGCCCGGACGCGGAACTGGTTCTCGCCCTTGATCTCGAGCAGGTCGGCGAGCTTGTCGAAGATCTCGGCGACGTCGTTGTTGTGGATGGGCATGGCCGGACCGGACCCCGCCGGCTCGATTATTTGAGGCTGGAGCGGGCGGCGTCGATGGCTTTTTTCAGATCCTTGGCGGCCTGCACGAGCCCCTTCTTGACCTCCGTGCCGGCCTTCTCCCCGGCCTGGGACCATTCTCTAACCCGGGTCCTGAGGTCCTGCTGGGCCGTTTCGAAAGACTTGACCCCTTTCTCGAGATCCAGACGGGCCTCGAGCCGGAGCTTGCGTCCCTTGACCTTGAGTTCGGCGAGCCCGGCCTTGATGTGATCCATCTCGATGCCGAGCCTCTCCATGAGCTCGTCTTTCTTGGTTATTTTCGCCATGGTCTCCCTCCCCGGCTTTTAATCTACCAGAAATCGGCCCGGCGGGCGATTGCGGCCGGTCACTGGCCCGACTTGAACCCGATCGCCAGGTGAGCGCCGTCGCAGAAGGGCTTGTTCTTCGAGGCGCCGCAGCGGCAGAGCGTCACCCGCTTGCGGACCTCGTATTCGAAGCCGTCGACCGCGACGACCGGGATGCCCCCTCTGACCCAGACCGGGCCGCTCGTTCCGGCCGCAGTGTTCTCGACGAGGCCGATCGACGGCTCGCATGAGGGCTCGATGGGCTTGCCCGTCTCCTTGTCCCAGGCAACGAGGCTGCCCGAGGGGCAGGCGCAGGCCTTGGCGATGGCCCGGGACTTGGCCTCGGGATCGGCCGAGCCCTCCGCGCATTCCCAGGCGTCGGGACTGCCGTGGCAGAACCGGGCGATGGCGCAATATTCTTTCGACCAGGTCAGGTCGAGCTCAGCCCCGGCCGACCACTCCGCGTTCTCGAGATAATCGTCGCGCTTGGCGGTCTCCGCGCCGTCGAACCCGATCTCGGCGTGCGTCCCGTCGCAGAACGGATTCGTCTTGGACGCGCCACAGCGGCAGAGGCAGTAGCACTCCTCGTGGGCAATGGCGCGGCCCCTCTCCCAGCGCTCTGGCTCGCCGTCGGGGCCGATGACCATGCGCTCCTCCGTTAGGGGGACGTTTCCCGAGACGAGATAGGGGCCGTCCTTCCGGACTTCGATCTTCGGGGCCTTCTTCTTGGCGTCGCTCATGGTTCTCTCCTCGGCTCTCGCCCTAATCTAGCATAAAGGGGAAACCGGCGCGACGCGGTATCTCTTGAAAGTGCCGGGGGCTTTCTCTATAATAAGCGGGCCCTCGCGGGGTCGTAGTTCAGCTGGTTAGAACGCCGGCCTGTCACGCCGGAGGTCGCGAGTTCGAGTCTCGTCGGCCCCGCCATTTCTTGTTTGGAAGCCTAAATTCGTCGCCGTGGGTGGCTTCCCAGTCCTTATCATCCTTCCTGATCTGCTCGATTAGCTTTGTTTCCCATAGCCAGTTAAACGGCTCATTCCAAATAAATTCGATTCCATTATAGGTCTTGCCCTGAAGCGGCTTTCCTAACTTGGGGTGGGGCAAGGGGTCACCCACTATCATGTTTCTAAATATCGTTTTCAACATTATCTTCTTTTTGAGCAATTCCTCTTCGGTTTGAGGGCCATCCGCTGTTAACTTCTTGTTTTTGAATAAGTTCAGGAAATCGTGCGCGATTTCTAAAGTTTCGAGGCCTTCCTCCACGAAGGAGCCGTCTTGGGAAGCGAGTTCTTCAATCCGCCCGCTAACCTCCTCGAGTTCAGCCCTGATTTGGTCCTGGACCATGTTGAAGTCCTCTAGCTCGTCCGGTGTTACTTTTCCGTCTATCTTAGCTTGGAGATTCCGCCCCTTCTTGTCCAGAAGCTCTTTGCGGCGTCTCCGCAGAACAGCGAGTTCATCTTCAGCGGCGGCGTGGCGATCAGCGACCTCGCCGGTGACCTGTTCCCGAAGAAGGTCGAATATCGACTGATCAAAATCCAAATCGGCAAGCGCTTGGCTGACTGCTTCGGTGATCTCTCGTTCCTTCCATTGTCTCTGCAAACATTTCTCGGTGCCGAACTTCTTCTTATAGAAATCCGGATCAATTGATCTTTTGCCTGAGGTGCAATGGTAATAGGTGTAAGGCCCGAGGGGGTTTCCATCCCCTACCAACGTACAAGTGCAGTACCGGCATTCCAACAAGTTCCGATAAAGTAAGGGCTTCCCCGACCTTATCATTCGTCGGCCCCGGTTCTTTTTAAATGTCGCTTGGACCTTGTCATAAGTCTCTTTTGAAATCAGGAGAGGATAGGAAGGTTTGTTCTTCTTTTCAACCCCCCGGTTATCCCAAAGCTGGTCTCCCCATTTAAAGACCCCGTAGTAAAAAGGATTCTTCAGGAGACGCCATACCTCGGCTCTGGATATAGGCCGGCAAGGCATGATCTCTTGTCTTTCCTTGTTTGGGGTTCGGACAGTGAGGCCCTCCCTTTGCATCCTCTCGAAGATATCATCGAGACTAAAGTCCCCGGTAGCAAAGAGATTGAAAGTGCAGATGACTAAGGGAGCGCGCTCTTCATCGACAATGATTCTCCCCGTGCCAACGACGTTCTGATAACCCACAGGGGCCAAGAGCATCAACATATTTCCTTGACGCTCTTGAAGGTCTTGAAGATGTTCTATATAAATCAACCATTTAGACAGGCCCCCCATTACCCCTAAATGATTATCTTGTATATTAATCAATAATTTACATCTTATGCTCTTTGATCGACAGCTATTCGAAGAGCATCAAGATGGTCAAGAGCATCAAGAAAGTCATCGTAGGAAGTTGGTGCTCTTCGAATTCTCGCCTGACCCGAGACCGGCCTCAAATTGGAGGCCCCTATTCGGGCTTGACATCGACCGCCAAATGAAACGGCATGGGATCCAATCGCGGGAAGAGGTCACCGTTCCCCGCGACCTTCCGCCCATTTGGTGGGTGTATGCCGATGAGGACGGGCGCATCTACGTCTCGACCTGGCAGCAGGACCCCGAGACGGGGGTCTCCCTCTTCAACATCTTCGATCCGGAGGGACGCTATCTCTGTGACTATCGCATTCCCGGCGAGCCTATCGTTTTCAAGAACGGCAAGCTCTATGCGATCGTCCAAGATACGGAAGGGATTCAGTCTATCAAGCGATATCGAATGACCTGGAAGTATTGAGGAGGATTCGAAGACCCTCGCCGAATTGCGGCCCTCATAGAGAGTCGAAACCGCGGCCTATCCGCTTCCCGGCCGGCGATCAGCGCTCGAGACGGAGCGGCCGCCCCAGCGCCTTTTCGAGGTAAGGATCGCGCCCGGCTTTATAGGTAGGCCACGTCCAATCGACATATTGGTCCGGCTCGAGCGACGCCACGTCGAGATCGAGGGCCACGAGCTCGGGGGGCAAGCCCCGGTCCGCGAGAGAATAGGTATGGGCCCTATCGGCGTAGTGCATATTGATCCCTGAATTGGGCAGCAGCACGTTGCCCCCTTCGGACCACGTCTCCAGGACGTCGCCCGGAGAGGTCCCGACGACGATCGCCCTGGAGCCTTGTCTCAATTGCGCGAGATGGCTGATGGCCGCCGAGAACGTGTTGGGCCCGACGATGACCAAAATGCCTCCGGGTGTCCGGCCGAGCGGGGAGGCGGCCAGGCCCTCGAACAAACGCCACCCCTTGGTCAGGTCTCCGCCCGTATTGAAACGCAGGTCCACCACGAGCTTCGCGACAGGCCGGGCGGCGAGTTCGGCCAGGACGCGGTCGCTGAATGCGGCGATGGACTCGCCCAAAGGATCGTTTTGGGCCCGATTGAACTGGAGATAGGCCACTTCGCCCTCGGCGCGGGCGAAACGATAGGAGCGTCCGGCGCCCTCGAGAACAGCCGGCAGCACGACGCCTTCCAGGACATGGCGCCATCCCGCCGTCGCCGGATGGGCCGGCGAGAGGAACCACCAGCTCTCCTCCGGGACGTCTCTCCGGCTGAGCGGCTCCGGGGCAAGGACGGTCCGGACCGTCCGCCCCGCGATCTCGAGAACGAAGGCCGCGCTGCCGTCCCCCGCGAGCAGGCCCGATCCGATCAGGGCGTCGGGGCTTGTCAGGCTGTAGGTGGCCATATAGCGGGCCCAATTGTCGTTCCCGGCGAAGAGCGGCCGCACCTTCCGAGCGGCCTTCTCGACCGGCCGGCCCGCGACCTTGACCAGCCTGGCCCCGAGAAGGTCGGCATGCGGGGGACGCGCGGCGATGACGCGCCACGAGTCGGCGAACCGCCATATTCGGATGGGATAGCGGCGCCAAACTCCCCGGTTGCGCAGCAGGTAGGCGCGGGTGTGAGCGTTACCAGACATGGCCGCGGCCCGGGCCAAGCCGGCCTCGACCTGCGCGTCGGACAGATCCCCGACATGATCCTCAAGACGCCGAAGGGCCGACTCGGCTCGGCGCCGGGCGGCCTCAGAGAAAGACCGGTCCTTCTTGAGAAATTCCGATCTGGCGGTCTCGATATCTTCCCGCCAAGCGGCGACCCTGTTTTTCGGCTGGGGCGAGGAGGCATAGGCGATCAAGGCCACGCCGCACAGGCCCATTATCATAGCAGCTCGCATGGTCGCCTCCCGATCGAAGACAGCGCCTTCCGCGGCTCATATGATTAGACGCCCGAGCCTCGCGAAGGGATGGCAAAAGACCGCTCAGGCGGGAGGCGGCCCCAGGACCTTCCTGATGAGCCGAGTGATCTCCGGGACGGTGAACGGCTTCATGATGAGCTCCCGGACCCCGTTCCGGCCGACGACCCCGCGGTCTCCTTGGTCAGAGTCGCAGCCTCGAGCCGAGGAAGGTAGATGTCAAAAGCGGTCCCTTTATGGGGCTCGCTTTGAACCATGATCGCGCCGTCATAGGACTTGACGATGCCATGAACGACGGACAGCCCGAGACCGCTCCCCCGCCCCGGCCCCCGAGTCTCCGGCATCCCGATCTCTTTCTCCCGCTTAGAGCGTTTTACTTCTTGCCCTCGCCCTTATCGAGCTTTTCTTGAGCCTTTTCCCTGGCTTCATCATAAGTCCATCCGGTCCCCGTCGCTGATTCACCCGTTTCTGTGTCTGTCCTCTTGATTGTCACTGTAGGCATCGGGATGATCGCCTCTGAGTTCGTCGTTTTGTCAACATCCTTGTACCTGTCACCCATTGTAAACCTCCCTTCTAGATTCTCCACCATTTTGATCAATCGGATCGCGAGTTCGAGTCTCGTCGGCCCCGCCACTCCATAGCACCCGAAACGCCTTCCTTTTCGAAGCCCCTCCTAGATTCTAGGAGGGGTTGGGAAGGCTAAGATTTAGTGATTTCCGAAAAGCGTTTAGGGAAGCTTTCTGTGCGCCGGCCCGCCGGTTTCCCCCTGATTACAGAGGGGGATAAGGGGGCTAATAGCTAAGAAGAGTCACGGGCGTCGCCTTTATGCCCGGAACGCTGGCCTTGAAGCGTTCTGCATAGAAAAGAGCCTGGCGCGGCCTGCGCCCTTCGGCCTGGGGCACTGGAACCACATTTCCGATCTTACCTCATTCTGGCCGCAAGCAAGCCGGCTTGACAACGGGAGTTCCAGATTTCATTTTAGTAAGAGAGGGAGGTTGGTATGTTCGCCATCAATCATGCAGCCACGGCCCTGATAATCAAAAAGATGTACGGGACGGTCCCGATGATCTTGATACTTGTTTCGACGCAGATCATGGAACTCCTATGGGTTCTTCTTAATTTCCTTGGTCTTGAGCGGACGACGACCGACAAAGAGGTCCGGTACGTCGGAAACATCCATCTTTCCAGAATGCCCTACTCTCATTCCGTCTTCACCATGTCAGGCGCGGCGGTTTTGTCATGGCTTGTCCTGAGTCTAGGGTTCGGCCTGTCGGCTATCGGCGCTGCCGTAGGGCTCGGCATCGCTTCGCATCTCATACTCGACCTGATAACGCATGACCACGACATACCTCTAGCACCCTTCATCAAAGGGCCCAAACTCGGGCTCGGACTGTACGCCAAGCTACCCGTTACGGCATTCTTTTTGGAGATAGGGTACGGAGTGGGGTGCTGGTTGATTTACCGTGGCAGCTGGTGGCTGCTGGCCACGATAATCCTTTTCAATCTGGCGAACCTGAGCATGTTCTTCAAGAAGCTACCAGGAATCGAACGCATGATGGCGGGCAAACCGCGCTTGATTACCGCCGTCGTTTTTCTCCAGATCGTGGTTACACTGATCCTCATCTGGGCGCTGAGTTGACCATGGCGCATTCCGTGAGATAACACATTACTCCCGCGCCAGACCGCGCGAACTTCAAGCCGGCGGCCTCCTTCAGCGGGCCGTGAAATGTCCTTTCAGGGCAGGAGCGAGTCCCGTCCGGCCGGAAATCCTGAGGCGTCATTTCTGGAAAGCCCTGGGCGCCGGGGCTCCTGCGGCTTGGCACATTTCTTGTACATTTGATCCATAAAAGGGGGGTTGGTGCTTATCTTTCGGCCTCTCGACGCGTCCCTGGGTTTCGCCGCTGTCCTGGTGCTGGCCTTCGCCGTGCCTCCGGCGGACCGGGGCGCGTCCTCCCCGACGGTTTTCCCCGAGGATCTGCGATCGACCGGGCTCTATGCGAACTTCGACGCCAAGACGATCGACCCCCGCAACCTTCATTACTCTCCCCAGTATGCGCTCTGGTCGGACGGGGCCAGGAAGCAGCGCTGGATCTATCTTCCCCCCGGCGCGGTCATCGACGCTTCCGACCCCGATATATGGTCGTTCCCGGCCGGAACGAAGGTCTGGAAGGAGTTCTCGTTCGGCGGGCGCCGGGTCGAGACGCGCCTGATCGAGTCCCTGGGCGAGGGCCGGCTGGCCTTCGCCGCCTATGCCTGGAACGCCGACGGGACCGAGGCCAGACTGGCCCCGCAGAAGGGCCTCAAGAACGTCGTCGAGGTCCGGCCCGGTCTCGGACACGACATCCCCGGCGTCTGGGATTGCCGGGCCTGTCACGTCGGCGACAGGGAAGAGATCCTCGGCTTCAGCGCGCTTCAACTGTCCGCGGACCGGGACCCGAACGCTCCCCACCTGGAGCCCTATACCGCCGGCATGGTGAACCTGGCGACGCTCATAAAAAGAAACTTGGTGCATCTCGGCCCGGCGGCACGGGGCTCGGGCGCCCTGCGGATCGGCGCCTCGACCCCGGCCGGCCGCGCGGCCCTCG
>Ga0316624_10000940_pt1 | contig 10836 bp, 15 predicted proteins | sample OWC_Aug_N3_C1_D5_FD_207657 | JGI IMG/M metagenome (GOLD analysis project Ga0316624, IMG submission 207657) | Wetland soil microbial communities from Old Woman Creek delta, Ohio, United States - OWC_Aug_N3_C1_D5_A | ecosystem: Environmental > Terrestrial > Soil > Wetlands | place: USA: Ohio...
AGGTCTTCATAGCGCCGACTTCCGCCCCGAGAGAGAATGAATCGTAGGTTGCACGGATGCCCCGCGAGCCAAGGTATCCCACGAGGTCGATCATAACGGAATCGTCATACCCCCTGCCCGTGTCCGTGCGAAGGATCTCGATATATTCGATGTTTTCCTCGGTCGACTTCTCATCCGGTGACCCTTGTTTCCAGACATCGCCGTACACCCAGCCCTCATCATCGGGATTATCGCGATCATGCGTCATAATAAATGAATATTAATTGAGAGCAGGTCTCAAGTCAAATGAAAAATCCTGATACTGTCCGGCTGATGCCGAGTTGACAGGGAGATGCGTGGTGGGATATGATGGCCGTATGATAGAACAGGTCAGCTTCCTCTTCGGGCTGGGCTTCAGCTTCCTGGTGTATGTTCGCTCCATCAGGAAAACGGATTATTCACGGCCGAAGAAAGCGTTTTATTTTCTTCTAACCCTCATCGGCATTACCGGCACGCTCTTCCTTTTCGGTGTCCTCGTTGCCGACAAATTGAGGAACATGAGGGTGCGTTAACACGCAGGCCCTCACTCTCTCCTCAGCCGATGTCCGCGAGCGCATCGCGCGCCGCTTCGCGCACGCCGGGATGGCTGTCCTGCAAACATGCCTCAAGGGCGGCCCGCGCCGAGCGGTCCTTGATAGTGCCGAGCACCGAGGCCGCATCGCCCCGGATGGTAGGATGGTCGTGCTTTAAAAGTTCAATGAGCCCCGGCACCGCGCGCCGGAGGTCCGATCCGTGCTCAGCAACAAGCTCTTCGACCAGGGCAACGGTCCCGAGCCGCACCCGCAGGTTCCCGTCGCCGAGCATGTCGGCGACGAACCGGAAAAGCGAACTGTCCTGCCTGAACATCGCAATAATGTTGTCGAGGAAGCCCTTGCCCATGTACTCGATGAGCATGGCTTTCATTTCATGGTCCTGCATAAGATGAGACGAAGCCGTCACCGTGACAGTGTCTCTTTGTGCCTATCCATGACATTTGGTACAGTTTTCTTTTACGGCAAACGCCTTTTGCCCGTTGTGGCAGGCCCCGCAAGACCTGCCGTTCTGCATGTCGGCCATAGTTGCCTGCTGCTGCAGCTTCGCCATCCTGAAAATCTTGTAATGGCAATCCGAGCATTTTTGCTTCGCTTTGGTGACGTGAAGCTCATGGCTGTACACAACATTGCCGGCGCCTTTTACGGAAAAGGTGATGTCTCCTCCGCCAACCTTACCCCATGCCGCAGACGCCATAATCAGGCATGCAGCGATCGCCCCTACGAACGTTTTATTCATGTCCCCTCCCCTTGGTGCCCGGTTAACGGTCCGTCCTCAAAAAGGATCATCCTCTTCCCGCTTGTCCGCACTTCCCGTGCTTTTGCCGACAAAAAATCTCTCAGACCTGCCTCGACACGCAGCACCATCCTTCGTCGAGAACGCCTCCTGTCAGTAGATCATGCCCGCGTGGGCCTCTCCCCGTATAAAAATGCACTCCCGGATCCGGCTGATCTACGGAGCCGCACAGGTTGCCATATTATCGCAAAACAGGAACATGCTCAAGAATGATATGAAGGTTTCGAAGGTAAGAAAATAATAAACAGTGGTATCCGTTCTCCCGTTTACTCCGGACCGACTTCCGGACGCTTTCGCTTACCCATAAGGTCCCGGACCAGACAGGAGCTGACAGGCGACCCGGGCCGACCGCTGCGCAGAAGATGGAGCCCGCTGCCTGCAAACTGGCCGCCGAAAAACGCGCCGATCATGATCGGGAAGGTGATCAAGTGCCAGCCCAGGCCGGAGAACACGCGAAGGGCGATCACAAAAGGCACCGGCGCGTGCACCGAAAGAAACCAGGGGCGCGAGAACTTCCTCACATTGGCTCGCCAGTAACCGAAGGGAAGATTCAGGACAAAAACAATGGATGCCACGGATACGATATTCATAGCTATTACAGGCCCGATCAGGCCTCCTCCACGAGGATGCGGTTCTTGGCGAGCGAGACCTCTTTCAGCACGCCGCGAACTCGTTTTACCTCGCCGAAAAGGTTCCTCAGGACCACTTCTTCACCCTCGGCGCGCACCAGATTGACAGATTCGAGAAAAAGTTCTTCCTTTTCGTTTTTTCTTACATAGGCTTTGAGATCACACACTGCGCACTCCTTCTCTATCTTTGCGGCAAGAGAACCAGGAAGACAAAAAACCCGCCGTATTATCTTTCGGCGGGATATCTTCTCACGGTCCTGTTCATGAAGTCCGCCGTCGGTCCCTGTCTCCGAAACGTTTCGGTTTTCTGCGGGGCGCCGCGGCATTCGGCGAGATACGACAGTGTGCCGCAGGGGGGCTTCAGCGTCATCGCGGCGGATGCCGGCTGTTTCCTTTTTTTTTCTTCTGTTGCTCGCCTCATGTTTCACACCTGTTGCGCTCAAGTATGAGTTGAGCGTTCCTTAATATTTTATAACATACAGGCACGATGAAATCAAGAAAAAACAAAAAACAGCCCGGCACGGCCGTCAGAGGGCCTGACCCGTGGACGCTTTTCGGGTTGATGAGAAATACCCGTACCACGTATGAAGCATGTCGGCGAGGGCGATGATCGCGAGGGCCGCCATCAGGAACACGAGGAACGCGTCAGCCGTGAAGTTGAAAGCTTCGGTCGTAGTCGCGGCCTTCGCTGCCTTGTCCCTGAAGATCCCGATGAGCTCGTAGGATGCCGTGAGCGTGGTTGTGAGCATGAAGACCATGGGGATGAAGGTGGTCCAGGCGTATTTCGCCTTTCCGGACTTGATGATGATCGTGGTGCCCACGCCGAAGGCTATGGCCGAAAGGAGCTGGTTCGATACGCCGAACATGGGCCAGATCGTGGATATGCTCCCCGAGTGGATAAGATATGCCCAGGCCGCCACGACGAGAAGGCTCGTCGCGATGATTCCCGGCATCCACCGCGGCCGTCCGAGGGGCGCATACACGTGGCTCCCGAGTTCCTGGAGCAGGAAGCGCGCGACGCGCGTGCCGGTATCGACCGTCGTGAGAATAAAGAGCGCCTCGAACATCAGCGCGAAGTTGTACCAGTACGCCATGAGATTCTTCATGCCCGGAATGCCGGAGAGGATCGAGGCCATGCCCACGGCGAGCGAGACCGCGCCGCCGGGCCTGCCCGCGACATTTGTCCCGACCAGGGCAGAGAGCTCCGCAACCCTGCCCGAGGGGAAGCCGAGCGCAGCAAGCGCATCGGACGACAACGTGCTGTTGATGGCGAAATAGTCGCCCGGGATGAGCACGGTCGCGGCAATGAGCGCCATCATGGCCACGAACCCTTCCGCGAGCATGGCGCCGAAGCCGATCACGCGAATGTCGCCTTCGGACATGATCATCTTCGGCGTGGTGCCCGACGAGATCAGGGAGTGGAAGCCCGAGATGGCGCCGCAGGCGATCGTGATGAACATAAAGGGGAACAACCTGCCGGGGATGACCGGTCCTCCGCCGTGAACAAACCGCGTAACTGCCGGCATCTGGAGGACCGGGGCGATGAAGACCACCCCCACGGCGAGGAGCAGGACGGTGCCGATCTTCATATAGGTGGACAAATAGTCGCGGGGACAGAGCAGCATCCAGACCGGCAGCACCGAGGCGATGAAGCCGTAGAGCGCGATAGAGACCACGAGCTGGTTTTTTGTCAAATTAAATAATGGTTCGAGGAATGAGCCGGGGATGAACCTGCCGGCGACGACCGCCGCGAGGAGCAGGACGAACCCGATAGCGCTCACCTCCCCCACTCTGCCCGGCCTGATGCGGTAAAGGTAGAGGCCCATAAAGAGTGCGATCGGTATCGTGACCGCAATCGTAAAGGTCCCCCAGGGACTTTTCGTCAAAGCGTTCACCACGGCGAGGCCGAGCCCGGCGAGCGCTACCGTGATGATGAAGATGATGGCGAACGAGGCCGCCAGTCCGCCCACGGGACCGATCTCGTCCCTCGCGATCTGGGCCAGCGAGCGTCCCTGCCTCCTGACCGATGCGGCGAGGATCACCATATCGTGCACGGCCCCGCCGAGCGCGGCGCCGATCAATATCCAGAGAAAGCCGGGCAGATAGCCGAACTGCGCCGCAAGCATCGGCCCGATAAGGGGACCGGCGCCGGCAATGGCCGCAAAGTGGTGTCCGAAAAGCACCCAGCGGTTCGTCGGGTGGTAGTCAACCCCGTCCTTGAGCCTGTGGGCGGGCGTCAGGAGATCCGCGTCGAGCGACAGGACCTTGGCCGCGAGAAACGATGCGTAAAAACGGTAGGTAATAATGTAGAAACATGCGGCTGCCGTTATGAGCCAGAGCGCGTTCACTTTCTCGGCGGGGTTGAATAGCCCCGTGACGATCGCGATCGATATTGCGGCGACCACGGAGATCAGCACCCAGACCAGTTTCATGACCGCACTTTTCATGGCAACCTCTACTTATTAAGAATCGTATTTGTCTCGTGACGTTTCCGGCCTTTATTGTAAAACTTCAGGTCCTGCCTGTCAATCTCAGAACAGTGCACGTGCCTATCGCGATCAGAACCTTTTTTTGTACGTAACGTTCAGGATAAAATCAGGCGCGCCGCTCGTGTTCGGGTCCTCGGTCAGCGAAAGCTCGAAGCTGCCGGCGTCCGCGTAATATCTGCCCCCGAGCACGAGCAGCATGCCGGCATTGTCGATCTGGGAAATGCCGGTATGAGGGTACGGCGAGGTCTGGACCATGAGCTGCGCCAACAAGCCGACGCGCGTCCAGACCCGGGCCTCGATGCCGGCCCCTGCGTAGTAAAAATTGTTCAGCCCAATGTCCTGGAACGCCTTCAGGTCGCCGGGAAACACAGCGCCGAGATTGGCGTAAAGCTTCATTTCTGCACCGAGGTCCTTGTCCATGAGCACCGCGACGCCGGTGTCGACGCTGCCGTTCCCGTAGCCCACACGCGCGTTTCCGGTCGGCAGCTCCAGATCTGCCAGGACGCTTATGACGGGGTCGGTCCCCGTAATTTTCTTCTTCAGTGTCAGCCTTACGTCTCCGAAGCCGGCCCTGTCGTTGTCACCCTCGATAAGAGGCGATCCGTCCTTTTTTATATCATATAAAAATTCATTATCCGGCCTCGCGCTTCTCCCATAATCGGGAAATCCGAAAGTCCGATGATACCACGCAAGCGGCCGATCCATGAACCCGGCCGTGGCCCGCACCAGGGGAACGTCAACGCCGATTTCGAACAGTCCGGGGATGTCTTTCTTATAACGAATATCGAGTCCGGTCAATTCGATATCGAGATGCGCGCTCCATTGCGCCGAATCCTTTACTACATAAACACTGGAATGGGAAAGGCTCAGGGATAAAGAGCTCTCCGTTGATGCCTCTTCCAGGTACGGCTGGTTAATGGGCGAAAAAAGAGGAAACTGGTTCTTTACCTGCAGGGGCCCCTCGAAGGGAAACGCCGAAGAAGAGCAGGGCAGGAAAAAAGCGGGAACAGAGATCACAAGAACGGCAAGCGTCGCATTCCGGAGGCTTTTCATAGGACAACATTATCATGCCGAGGACTGTAAATAAAGCTATAATTGATAGAGTCTAAAAAGGGAAACGCACCGCTGAGGATGCGAGATAAGACTTTAAGACTTAAGTGTTACAACAGCGAGATCTGCGTCCCCTGCGGCAGCAATTGTTTTTATGCGTTTATCTGCAATCGAGTTGTAAAACCGGAGCCCAAAGCATTCCAATAATTCTAACGAAGCTTATTCATGGGCGCATCCCGCATAATCAGAAAGGAGGAAACACCATGCCGTATTATGTGATCTTGAGCAATTTGACGGACGAAGGACGGCGGACGATCAAGCAGAAACCGGAAAGGATCCTTGAGGTGAACAGGGAGATCGAAAGCATGGGCGTTAAAATCCAGAAACAGTATGCACTTCTCGGACAATACGATTTCCTGAACCTTGTCGAGGCGCCTGACAATGAGACGGTCATGAAGATGTCCGTAGAGCTCGGTTCACGGGGCTCGGTGCACCTCGTCACCCTCCCCGCCCTCCCGGTCGAGGAGTTTATAAAAAAGATCAAATAATAGACGATCGAGAACAGCGCCGGAAACTCCACGGGCACGTTTTGTAACGAACAAGCCGACCGCGGGTGTGATTGTCTTGCTCATCTGAGAAACTGCGAAAGGGGTCACGGACTAATCGAGCAGCACATAATCCGCATCTTTCACTGTGACGGTTTCCCGGTCGATCTGGTCCGGGATGAGGGGGAGGACGACCCGGTAGGTGAAGTTTGAGTCCAACCCCATTTGCTCGGGGATCCCCCGCTTCCAGGCGTGGCCGACCCCTGCGAGGACCACGACGGTCCTGCCCGGCTTCTTCTTCACATACGCTATCAGGTGCCACGCCATGGACTTGTCCCAGACCATCTGCGCCTCGCAGAAATTCACGAAAACCCGATCTTGCATGGCATGGCCCGCATAGGCCCTTCGGATGAACTCCATATACGTCGGGTCTACATTACAGCTGATGCCGGGGGGCAACTGTCTTCTTTCTGCTTGTGTGAGGGAGGCAAAACCCTCGTGCGCCACTTTTCTGGCGATCCTGTCCGAAACGTTGAGACCGAGAAGAGGAATTTCGTGGTCTCGCGCGTACTGGAATATCTCGCGATACAGGGGCCAGGCTGCGCGCCAGTTATCGTAGTAGGACGGCAAAAAACGCTCCAGGGACAGCTTTCCGTTTACCCAGGAATCCAGCGTGTCCTGGCTGTCCGCCCGGAACATCTCGAGGCCCACCGCCATCGGAGTGTCCGATTCGTGAAAAGCTCTGATAATGGCAAGCTCGTCGCGGTGATGTTCGCTCACATCGTGGACCTCGCCGACAAACACAACGTTCGCTTTTTTTGCGTCATCGATCATCTGGGCAAACGTGATGATCCTGCCGTCGCGGACGCGAAGGACCTTGCTTTCGGAGCCGGACGCCTTTCCTGCGGCAGCGCACAGGCATACTATAAGCACAAAGACCGGCAAGAAGGTATTTCTCACGGCAGGCCTCCCTTTATTGCCCGACACCACGATAGTTTATCGAGAAAAGGACAACTTCAGATGATCGCGTTCTCTTCATGGGTTAATTTTCGCGCATATGAAGAGCATTGTCAAGCGCCTGCCCTTCTCCGTCTTGAGAGAAGAGCGGAGCGTAAATACGGAAGAAGTAAAATTTTTTGTTGTCCTCTGCTATGAGGTAATTAAACTAATACTGTGGCAGCGGTGTCTATATATTGACAAAGTCGTAAAAAAGCCTTTTCACCGCGGAGGACGCAGAGGGCAGAGAAAATCCTTATTATTTCAAGGTGCATTTCTCCGTGTCTCCGCCTGTGCCCAGCGTTAACGAGTGTCAGCGCGAGTGCAGGGTACGCCTCTGCGGTAAATTTAGACTTTTTACGAGATCATCATATATTATATAATTGTACTATACAAACCGTGCAGGAGGCTTTCCATGCGATGGGTAAAATATACGATAGTGCTCGGTGTTCTGCTGCTTCCGGCGCTGGTATGTGCCGATGACCTCGGTCTCATGCGATTGAGCTTTATCGAGGGCGACGTGCAGGCGCTGGTCAAGGACACCACGGATTGGACGGACGCTGCCATCAACCTGCCGCTCAACGAAGGCGACCGGCTGTGGGTCCCCGATGACGGCAGGGCCGAGCTTCAGATCGAAGGGGGCGTTTATGTCCGGGGCAGCGGGAACACCGCCTTGGATATTTTGACCATAAACCGCGACTCCGCGCAGTTCTATCTCGACGAGGGCCATATCTACATCAATAACCGGCGCGGCGGGATCAAGACCGTCCAGGTCGATACGCCGCTGTCGTCTCTCCGCAGTTACGATAATTCCATCATGATGATCGACGTCTCCGACAATGACGGCGTAACCGAGGTCTCGGTGCTCAAGGGCTACGTCTATGCGGAGAGCAGGGCAGGCGCTACGCGGGTGAGCGCAGGGAATACCCTGACGATCCGCAGTGAGAGCAATGCCGAGGTCGCGCCCATCGGCTCGCCCGACGAATGGGAACGCTGGAACTCGGACCGTGACCGGCAACTCACGGCCTGGGGAGAGAGTTCCCGTTATCTTCCCGACGAGCTTCATGAATACTCGTCCGACTTCGACCAGAACGGCCAATGGGACTATACGGGCGACTACGGCTATGTTTGGGCCCCCACCGCTGTACCGGCCGGCTGGGCTCCTTATAGTTATGGCAGCTGGATCTGGATCAGGGGGAGTTATGTGTGGATCGACTACGATCCCTGGGGCTGGGCGCCCTGCCATTACGGCCGCTGGGTTTTCATAGGAGGCCGCGGCTGGCGCTGGGTGCCGCCGGCCGTGGGTGCCGTGTACTGGGGACCGGGATTCGTGGGCTGGATCGTGACGCCGACCTACGTTGCGTGGGTGCCGCTGGCGCCCGGCGAGGTCTATTACGGATACGGTTATTACGGTCCCGGAAGCGTGAACATCGCGACGGTCAATGTCAATACGGTATTCGTCAATAGGACCTACGTCAACGCACGGGTCAACAACTCGGTGACCGTGGTGCAGCGTGAGACCTTCGGGACGGGCAGGCGTGAACCGGCGAAGATAAAGGAGAACCCCTTCCTTGAGACGAGGCAGCAGCAAGGACAGCACAGAGAAATCGTTCCTCCCAAAGGGAGGCCGCAACAGCCTATCGTCCTCGTGCCGCGGGGAGAACGCGAAGAGAAGAGGCAGCGGGTCCCCGAGCGGGAACATCTGCGGACCGTAACTCCCGATACCCGTCATGCGGCGCCTGTTGCACCGACCAATGCAAGACCGGGAAAAGAAGAACAGCTTCCGCGCGCCCTCACGCGGACGCCCGAGCAGCGGCTTCCGCCTGAGCGTATCAGACGGACCAATCCGGAAGAGATGAAGCAGAAGCGCCCGCTGGTGAAGGAACGCGAGTCGTCGGTGTTCAGACCGCAACAGCCCGAGAACATGCCGGTCAGGAAATCGCAGGAGCCCCGGGAGATCAAGAGGCGCCCGGCGCAGCCGCAGCAGCCCGGCGAGCAGGGACAGAAGCAAAAACAAAATCGCGGTGAACGGCGAGAAGGTTTGCCGCAGCGATGATAGAACTATCATGAGCGCGTACAGCTAAAACCGGAGCTCAGATTTTCACAGATTCGCATCGTTAAAATCGGCAAAAATAGCGGCACAAATGCGAAGGAAGAACGAGGTAATCAGCGTCTTGAATTTTTTCATGTTCATCCGGTTTTCTGCGCACATCTGCATTCAACGATTGGCAGCATTTTCATCATCACGACAGGAGGACCTATGAAGATCGGATTCATCGGGCTGGGGATCATGGGAAGCCGCATGGCGGAAAATCTTCTGAAGAAAGGCCATGAGCTTGTGGTGTACAACCGGACGAAGCAGAAGGCCGGGCCGCTGATCGCCGCGGGCGCGGTCTGGGCGCCGACTCCGGCGGATGTAGCAAAACAGGTGACTGTCCTCATCACCATGCTGGCCAAGCCCGATGCCGTCGCCGAAACAGCGCTCATCGGCAAACACGGGTTTTTGAACCACCTTGCGGACAACTCGCTCTGGATCGACTGCAGCACGGTGAATCCCTCCTTCTCCAAACTGATGGCACATGAAGCGAAACAGCGCAGGGTCAGGTTCCTCGACGCGCCGGTCGCCGGCACTAAGGCCCCTGCCGAGCAAGGGCAACTCCTGTTCTTCGTTGGGGGCGAGAAGGCCGATATGGACGAGGCGCGGCCGCTCCTGGAAGCCATGGGCAGGGCCGTGTATCATATCGGCGGCCACGGCATGGGGACCTCGATGAAGATGGTCGGGAACCTTATCCTTGCCCAGGCCATGGTCGCTTTTTCCGAGGCCATCGTGCTTGGAGAGGCGCTCGGCATCCCCAAAGACCTGTTGTTCAACACACTCCTGAGTTCTCCGGTCGCGGCGCCGTTTTTGGCGATGAAACGGGGAAAATTCGAATCGGGAAATTTTGAAACCGAGTTCCCGCTCCAGTGGATGCACAAGGACACGCAGCTCGTGGCGGAGACAGCGTACGAGGCCGGGGTGGCCGTACCCGCGACCAATACCGTGAAAGAGATTTATGCTTTGGCCGTCAGGAAAGGACTTGGGGAACAGGATTTCTCGGCTGTGTATAAGCTCTTGAGTGAGAAGAAGTAGCGGAAGGGAACGAAGCTAAGGATAGCAGTTGTTGTTACTGTTGCGGGATGATGTACGCGGGGCCATATAAGATCTGAATGACTTTTCTATATACCCTGCGGTCTTTCCCGGTCCTTCTGTCTCTTCCGCTTCTCCGTTCAGGGCCCCTGAAACCCGGGTCATTGGATTTCCTTCGATCTCGACTTGATCTTCGATTCATACAAACCCTCACGAAACCGCGCCGATGATTTTTTCGTACTCCGCCACGGTCTCGTTGTTCTGATTTTTAATGTCAGCGGAAAAAATAAAAAATTTGTTCCGCCTCTCGTGAAGTTTGACTACCGCGATCAGGTTGTCGCCGGGTGCTGCACTTTTTTTATATCGTACGATCTTCTGAACAACATAAGGACTATTTTTTAAACCTCCGAATACAGTCGAGAGGAGCGCCGCTGCAACGAGACAGACAAATTCGTCCTGGGCGTATCCGGGATAGGTGGGGGCCCCGGGAAAATGTCCTTCAAGGTCCGCGTCGTGCTCACGGATTTCCTTGAGCCCCGTCATCCTGTCAGGGGCGCTGAAATTGTAAAAAATACCGTCAATTTTTCTGAGGGCCTCCCCCCTGTGCGGCAAGACCGTTTCGAGGCTTTTTCTGT
>Ga0316624_10000941_pt1 | contig 10834 bp, 7 predicted proteins | sample OWC_Aug_N3_C1_D5_FD_207657 | JGI IMG/M metagenome (GOLD analysis project Ga0316624, IMG submission 207657) | Wetland soil microbial communities from Old Woman Creek delta, Ohio, United States - OWC_Aug_N3_C1_D5_A | ecosystem: Environmental > Terrestrial > Soil > Wetlands | place: USA: Ohio...
CCCTCCCAGTGCGCGACATGGGACGCAATCTGGTCGCTCGCTGCTCGGAGCGCGAGCCGTGCCGCCCGCGCCCAACGGCGCCGCCGTGCCAGGTGACCCACCCTCCGCACCCGGGGTCTTACCTCATGGGTGCGCCCAGCCCAGGGGCACCCCATCATGGCCGAATCCCGGAATGTGTTGTCATAGTTCCATGCCATCGGGTTTCTCGGCGACAAGCCGCTCGGAGGTTCAATGCGAACGACGCTTCGCGCTCTGGTAGCCTTCGCCGCGGCCGCGCTGCCGTGGGCGTGCTCCGACTCGCCGACCACGCCTACCGTCGCCCATCTGCCGCGCAGCCTGACCGCCGGCGAGCAGCAGCTCGTCGCCGCCGACAACCGCTTCGCCTTCAAGCTGTTCCGCGAGATCGCCGCGCGCTCCGGACCCGACTCCAACCTGTTCGTCTCGCCAGTCAGCGTGGCCATGGCGCTGGGCATGACCGTCAACGGCGCCGCCGGCTCCACGCGGGACTCGATGCTGCGGGCGCTGGAGCTCACCGGGCTCCCGATGGACGAGGTGAACCGCGGCTACCGCGGCGTGATAGACCTGCTGCGAGGGCTGGACGGGGCGGTGGAGTTCACCCTGGCCAACTCCATCTGGTACCGCGCGGGCATCGTGGTGGGGCAGCCGTTCCTGGACGACGCGCGCACCTGGTTCGACGCCGAGGTCAGGTCCTTGGACTTCGCCGCGCCCACGGCGGCGCAGACGATCAACGACTGGGTGAGCGCTCAGACCCGCGGCAGGATCCCGGAGATCGTGCCCGATCCGATCCCCCCCGACGTGATCAGCTACCTGATCAACGCGATCTACTTCAAGGGCAGCTGGACGCAGCGGTTCGACCCGGCGCTGACCCACGACGGGCCGTTCATGCTGCGCGGCGGCGGCACCGTCTCGGCGCGCATGATGGAGCACCGCGAGGCCGCGCCGGCGCGAGTCCACTTCGGCCCGGACGTCACGGTGGTGGACCTGCCCTACGGGGGGCGCGCCTGGTCCATGACGATCGTGCTGCCCTCTACCGCCGGCGGGATAGACTCCCTGGTGGCGGGCCTCACGCAGGAGCGCTGGGACGGCTGGATCGCCGCGCTCGACACCAACGGCGTGGTCGTCACGATGCCCAAGTTCACGCTCCGCCACGACATCTCGCTCAACGACGTGCTCTCCTCGCTCGGGATGCGGGAGGCGTTCTGTGGACCCTGGCTCACCGACTTCACGCGTGCGTTCCCGGAGGGCGGTGCCTGCATCACGAACGTGAAGCACAGGACTTTCGTGGACGTGTACGAGGAGGGGACGGAAGCGGCGGCGGTGACGGCGGTGGAGTTCGGCAGAGAGAGCGCGGGTGGGCCTCAGCACGTCTTCGTGGACCGGCCGTTCCTCGTGGCCATCCGGGAGAGGCTCACCGGGACGGTTCTGTTCCTCGGGAGAATAGTGAACCCTGCGGCTGGATAGTCGCCGCCGCCCATGGGCGCCGCTGCGACGGCCGACGAGGCCGCGTCGCGGCGCAGCGCAGGGCCCGGGTTCAGGGAATTCCCCACGACGGCGAGACTTGATGACGAGAGAGCGGTCGGCGCGCCAGGTACCGGGCGCTCCGGCCGCTCTCTTCATGGTGACACAATCACGCCCGTCTGCCGCGCAGTGGCCAGGGGCAGAATTGAACTGCCGACACCGTGATTTTCAGTCACGTGCTCTACCAACTGAGCTACCTGGCCGCGGGGGCGAAAAATAGCGGAGCCGGACGCTTCGCGCACCTGCGACTTCGCCCCGCGCTGCCCGGCGGTCCGGATCCCGCCTTCCGGAAGGCACACGTCACGCCGGCCGCACCGCTCCAGCCCGTGGTGCCCGGCAGCGCCGAGCCTCTCCCGCGACCGAGCATCCGGCGCCGACGCGCGGCGCGCTCCTCGCCTGGCAGGAACGGGCCCGGCGTGCAAGATTAGCGCATGCCGCCATTTCCCAACCTCACCGTCCTCGGGCACCCTCTCATCCAGCACAAGCTCGCGATCCTGCGCGACCGCCGGACGCCCACCAAGGACTTCCGCGACCTGGTCGCCGAGATCGCGATGCTCATGGCCTACGACGTGACCAAGGATCTGCCCACGGAGCCGGTGGAGCTGGAGACGCCGCTGGAGCGCACCGCGGGCGCGAAGGTGGCCGGCAAGAAGCTCACCCTGGTGCCCATACTGCGGGCCGGCCTGGGGATGGTCGAGGGCATCTCGCGGCTGATCCCCTCGGCGCGCGTCGGCCACATCGGGCTGTACCGCGACGAGCGGACGCTCCAGCCCGTGGACTACTACTTCAAGGCTCCGAGCGCGAGGGAGCAGCGGGACTTCTTCCTCCTCGATCCGATGCTGGCCACCGGCGGCTCCGCGGCGGCGGCGTGCGCCACGCTGAAGGGGGCAGGGGCGAGGTCCATCCGCCTGCTGTGCATCGTGGTGGCGCCGGCCGGGGTGGAGAAGATGCTCGCCGCCCATCCGGACGTTCCCGTCTACGCCGCGGCACTCGATCGAGAGCTCAACGCGAAGGGGTACATACTGCCGGGCCTGGGCGACGCCGGCGACCGCATCTTCGGAACCAGGTGACCATGACCGAGTATCAGGCGACAATCATCCGGCTGAGCGGAAAGGTGCTCGAAGACGAGGAGACCATCACCGACGAGCTGAACGACCGCCGCCGCGGCGGGTGGGTGCTGTGCCAGCTCGTCCCCGTCTCCGCGAAGCGGCTGGTCGCGGTCTTCGAGCGCGAGGGCTGATGCGCATCACCTGCTGGGGCGCGGCGGGCGAAGTCACGGGCTCGATGCATCTGATCGAGGCGGCGGGCAAGCGCGTCCTGCTGGACTGCGGCCTGTTCCAGGGGCGCCGGCAGGAGGCCCACGAGAAGAACCGGAAGTTCCCCGTCTCGGCGAGGGACGTGGACCTCGTCATCTTGAGCCACGCCCACATCGACCACGCGGGACGCCTACCTCTATTGGTGAAGCTCGGTTTCGAGGGGCCGGTGTTCTGCACGCCGGCGACGCGCGACCTCTCGTCGGTGATGCTCCCCGACGCCGGCTTCATTCAGGAGAAGGACTTCGAGTTCCTGGCCAAGCGCGGCATGGACCGGGTCGGCGAGCCGCTCTACACCGCCGCCGACGCCACGCACGTGGCCGACCACATGGTTAGCGTGCCGTACGACCGCGCCATGGAGGTCGCGCCGGGGCTGCGCCTGACGTTCGTGGAGGCCGGCCACATACTGGGCTCCGCGTCGGTCGTCCTCGAGATCGACGACCTCGGCTCGCCGCAGCGGCTGGTGTTCTCGGGAGACGTCGGCCGCTCGGGGCTCCCCATCATCCGCGACCCTCAGCCGCCCGCGGGGGTCGCCGACGTGCTGATCGTCGAGAGCACGTACGCGAACCGGACGCACGAGACGGTGAGCGAGGCGCAGGACGCCCTCGCGCAGTACGTCAACCGGGTCGCGAAGCGCGGCGGGAAGATCTTCATCCCCAGCTTCGCCGTCGGCCGAACGCAGGAGTTGATCTACGAGCTGCACGGCCTGGCGCGCGAGGGCGCCATCCCGAAGCTCCCCATCTACGTGGACTCACCTCTCGCGGTGAACGCGACGGACGTCTTCCGCCTCCACCCCGAGACGTTCGACCGCACCGAGCGGCTGGTGCGGGAGACCGACGACCTGTTCCGCTTCCCGCTGGTGAAGTACGTGAGGTCGGTGGAAGAGTCGAAGGCGCTGAACGAGATGCGCGGCCCCTCGATCATCATCGCCGCCTCGGGGATGGCCGAGTCCGGACGCATCCTGCACCACCTGCGCAACGGCATCGGCGATCACCGCAACATCGTGCTGTTCGTCGGCTTCCAGGCCAGCCACACCCTCGGGCATCGGCTCCAGTCCGGCGAGCGCGAGGTGCGCATCTTCGGCGAGCAGGTCGCGGTCCGCGCCGAGGTCGCCAGCATCGGCGGGTACTCCGCGCACGCCGACCGGAACGAGCTGCGTCAGTGGGTGCAGAAGCTCGGCCGGCCGCCGCGCCGCACGCTGGTGGTGCACGGCGAGACGGAGCAGGTGGAGGCGATGGCCGGCATCATGCGCGAGTGCGGGGCCACCGACATCCTGGTTCCACAACTCGGCCGGTCCGTCGACATGTAGCCTCCGGTCTGCCGTCCCAGACAAGTGATCCCTGGCCGGGCAGTCCGACTCCATCGCGGAGCCCCGATTCCCTGAAACCGCCGGGCCTTGTGGGGCGTAGTTCCCACGGGCTGGGAGGATACGTCGCCTACACAGGGGTCGGTCGCCATGGTCGTGTTTCGCTGGACCGCCGCCGCGTGCGCGGCGCTTTTCTTCTCCGGGACGGCGGCCGACGCGTCGCGCCGGCCGGCAACGGCCGGGCCGGCTTCGGAACAGGGGCAGAGCGCCGCCGGCGCGACTACGGTGTCGCTCAGGGCGGCACAGGCGGTACGCGCTCAGCCGGCCGCTCCCCGGATCGACGGGCGTCTCGATGATCCGGCCTGGGCATCCGCTCCCACGCACTCCGACTTCACGCAGCGCCAGCCGAACGACGGCCAGCCCTCGCCGGAGCGCACCGAGTTCCGCGTGGTGTACACGGACGAGGCGCTGTACGTCGGCGTGCGGGCGTTCGACTCGCACCCGGAGTCCATCTTCGGGCAGCTCACCCGGCGCGACGAGAACTCGCCGTCCGACATTCTCATCGTCACCGTAGACTCCTATCGCGACCGTCGCACGGCGTTCGACTTCTGGGTGAACCCGGTGGGCGTGAAGCAGGACCTGTACCGGTCCAACGACACCGACGAGGATCCGAGCTGGGACGCCGTCTGGGACGTGGCCACGAGCCGCGACTCCACGGGGTGGATCGCGGAGTTTCGAATCCCCTTCAGCCAGCTGCGGTTTCCCCAGGCCGAGCGGCTGCGCTTCGGGTTCAACGTCTGCCGCCAGATCATCCGCCTCAACGAGCTCTCCTGCTGGCAGCCGTTGCCGCGCGCCGCGCAGCAGCTGGTCTCTCTGTTCGGCGACCTCGAGGGGCTGGAGGGCGTCAGGCCACCGCGGCGGCTCGAGATTCTCCCCTATTCCGTGGGCCGCGCGTCGCGCACTCCCACCGAAGAGGGCAACCCGTTCCGGACCGGTGAGGAGTACGCCGCCCGAGCCGGCGGCGACGTCAAGCTCGGGATCGGCTCGAACCTCACGCTCGACGCCACCATCAACCCTGACTTCGGCCAGGTCGAGGCCGACCCGGCGGTGCTGAACCTCACGGCCTTCGAGACCTTCTACTCCGAGCGCCGGCCGTTCTTCACGGAGGGCGTGGACATCTTCCGCTTCCCTCTGTCACTGGGCGACGGCGACGGCGCCAACGAGCAACTCTTCTACTCGCGGCGCATCGGGCGTCAGCCGCAGGGCTCGCCGGACGTGCCCATGGGCGGCTACGGCGAGAACGTGCAGCAGACGACCATCCTCGCAGCGGGCAAGTTGTCGGGGCGCCTGCCGTCCGGCTGGACCGTAGGCGTGCTCGGCGCACGAACGGCGCAGGAGCGCGCATGGGTCGAGGATTCCCTCGGCGTGCGCAGCTCGCAGGTCGTGGAGCCGGCGTCGAACTACTTCGTGGGCCGGCTGGCGCGCGACTTCCGCGACGGCCGCACCACCGTCGGCCTCTTCGGCACGGCCATGAGCCGCGAGCTGCCCCAGGGCATGGACTGGCTGCGCAGCTCCGCGTACAGCCTGGGCCTGAGCTGGAGCCACCGCTTCCGCCGCGACACGTACCAATTCCGGGGCCGGCTCGTCGGCACGCGGGTCCTCGGCTCCGAGGCGGCGATCGCGGCCACGCAGCGCTCGTCGGCGCGCTACTTCCAGCGACCAGACCGCGACTACGGCCCGGAGTACGACACCACGCTGACGTCGCTGAACGGGTACGACGGGCTGGCCGAGTTCGGGAGGATCGGCGGCGGCCATTGGAGGTTCCTGACCGCTTTGGACGTGCGCTCTCCTGGGTTCGAGCCCAACGACGCCGGCTACATGCGAGACGTGGACCAGGCTACCCACGTGATCTGGGTCGGCTACCGGGAGTTCCAGCCGGGCCGCGTGTTCCAGAACTACAGCATCAACGTGAACTACTGGAACGCCTGGGACTTCGGCTGGGACAAGTACCAGACGGCCGGGAACATCAACGGCAACTTCACGTTCCGGAACTACTGGGGCGGCTACTTCGGCGTCGAGGCGAGCCGGGGCGGGCACTCGAACGTCACGCTGCGCGGCGGTCCCTCCATGCTCAGGCAGGCGAGCCTGGGCGGATGGGGCGGGCTCTACAGCGACGAGCGCAAGCGCCTCCGCGGCGAGGTCAACGTGTCCGGGGGGGCGACCGCGGGCGCCGGCGGATGGTACCTGGACATCTCGCCCTACCTGACGTGGCGCCCGTCCGGTCGCATGGACTTCTCGGCGGGGCCGAGCATCAACTGGAACACGGATGACGCCCAGTGGCTGCGGGGCGCCATGGCGCTCGACACCACTCGGTACCTCTTCGGCCGGCTGCACCAGCGGACGGTGGGCGCCACGCTGCGCGGCAACGTGACGTTCACCCCGACGTTGTCGCTCCAGGTCTACGCGCAGCCGTTCGTGACCCAGGGCCACTACGTCGAGGTCAAGCAGGTGGTCGCCCCGCGGGCGCCCCGCTACGCGGACCGCTTCGACGTCTTCGGTCCCGACCGCCTGACGCGCGACGCCGACGGCAACATCTCCATAGACCTCGACCGCGCCGGCGGGGCCGACATCCACCTCGGGAATCCCGACTTCAACTACGTGGCGTTCCGCTCGAACGTGGTGCTGCGCTGGGAGTACCGGCCCGGCTCCACCCTCTTCGTGGTGTGGCAGCAGGGCCGTGAGGGCATGACGTCCAACGGCGTGTTCCGCTTTGGCGGCGCGTTCCGGGATCTCACGCGGACCATGCCCGAGAACACGTTCCTCGTGAAGCTGAACTACTGGTTCAGTCTCTGACGGTCCTCGACGCGACGCAACGCGGCGGACGCCATCCGATTCCTGGCGGTTGGCGCCCGTCATCTTGGGGGGATTGATGATCTCGTCGGCCATCGCCTTCGCAACCCTGCTCGTTCAGCAACAGGCCGGGCCGGCCACAAGGGCGGCGACCGGACCGGTTCCTTCCGCCGAGGCCGTCGCCGCGGACACCGGCGCGCTGCGTCACGCCAACGGTCGCGTGCCGCCCGTCGCATTCTCGGTCCGCGCCACGGCTGGCGCGCCGCGCGTCGACGGCCGCCTCGACGACCCGGTGTGGGCCCAGGCCCGGCCGGTGTCGCGGTTCACGCAGCAGAGCCCCGACGACGGGCAGGCGGCTACGGAGAGCACCGAGGTCCGGCTCGCGTACGACGATGAAGCGGTGTACGTGGCCGCCAGGATGTACGACTCCGATCCCGATCGGATCACGGCACGCCTGGGCCGGAGGGACGGGAGCACGCAGTCGGACGCCTTCGAGGTCGACTTCGACTCCTATCACGACCACCGCACGACCTTCGCGTTCATGGTGAACCCGCTGGGCGTCAAGACGGATGCCGTTTACTCCAATGACAACAGCTACGGGGACACTTCGTGGGACCCCGTCTGGGACGTCGCCACGCGGCGCGACTCAATTGGCTGGACGGCGGAGTTCCGGGTCCCGCTCTCGCAGCTCCGATTCCCGAACAGCGCGGCGCAGGTCTGGGGAGTCAACTTCGTCCGGTACGTCCATCGCAAGCAGGAATACAGCCTGTGGGCCTACGTAGCCCAGACCGACCAGGGATTCCCCTCCTTCTTCGGACACGCGTTCGGCATCGCCAACCTGCCCCAGCCGCGGCGGCTCGAGGTCCTGCCCTACGCGGCCGGAGCGGAGGAGCGCCTGCGGTCCGGAAGCGCGGAGAACCCCTTCAATGACGGCTCGCGCGAGCGGGTGCGCGGCGGACTCGACCTCAAGTACGGGGTCACGTCCAACCTGACGCTGAACGCCACCGTGAACCCCGACTTCGGTCAGGTCGAAGCCGACCCGGCGGTCGTCAACCTCACCGCCTACGAGACGTACTTCGAGGAGAGGCGGCCGTTCTTCGTCGAGGGCGCTGACATCTTCGGCGTCACGTCGGGCGGCTTCATCCAGTCCGGTGGAGCGCAGTACCTGTACTCGCGCCGCATCGGCCGCGAGCCGCAGGGCTACGCCGACTACCGCGGGGAGATCAGCTTCACCGATCAGCCGGCCAACACCACCATCCTGGGGGCCGCCAAGCTCTCGGGCCGCACGGCGGGCGGCTGGTCCATCGGCCTGCTCGACGCGGTGACGGCGCGCGAGTATGCAACGACGGATTCGGCGGGCACGCGCTTCCGCGACGAGGTGGAACCGCTCACCAACTACGGCGTGCTCCGCGCCAAGCGGGACTTCGGGCGGGGCGCCAGCACGCTCGGCTTCATCGGCACGGCCGTGAACCGCCGGCTCGACGTACCACGGCTGAGCTCCCTGCGCTCGGCGGCCTACGCGGGAGGAGTGGACTTCACGCACCGCTTCAGCCAGAACCGCTACAGCCTGTTCGCGGCGTTCGGCTACTCCCACATCCGGGGCGACACGGCCGCCATCCAGGCGGCGCAGGCTTCCAGCGCCCGCTACTACCAGCGGCCCGATGCGGACCACGTCTCGTACGATCCGACGCGCACCTCGTTGGTGGGCTGGAACGCCGCGCTCGGAATCAGCAAGGACCAGGGCGGCACCAACTTCAGCCTCTCGGTCGATGCCACCTCCCCCGGCTTCGAGATCAACGACCTCGGGTTCCAGACGAGCGCCGACCGCGTCAATCTCTACGTCTGGAGCGGCCACCGCTGGACCAGGCCCGGTAAGGTGTTCCGGTTCGCCAGCCTCACGGCGAGTGGCAGTGGGCAATGGAACTTCGGTGGGACCCGGCTCGCGACACGCTTCTCGTCCTACGCGTACGGCCAGTTCCTGAACTTCTGGAGCGTCCAGGTGGGCGGCTCCGTCGGCCTGCGTGCGCTGTCCGACGACCTCACTCGCGGCGGGCCCCTAGCCGTCGGCACGTCCAGCTGGAACGCGAGCCTCTACGTCTCCTCTGACTACCGGAAGCCGTGGCAGGCAGGCCTGAGCTCGTCGTACTCCAGGAATGAGCTGGGGGGCTGGGGCGTCGCGCTCGGCAGCTCGTTCTCGCTGCGTCCCACGCCCACGGTCCAGGTGTCGCTCGGACCCGAGTACTACGCGTCGCTGACCAAGCAGCAGTACCTGACGTCGCGCCCGGACACGACCGCCGCGGCCATGTACGGACGGCGCCACCTGTTCGCCGAGGTGCTGCAGCGCTCGCTGGACCTCACCGCGCGGCTCAACGTGACGCTCTCGCGCACGCTGTCGCTGCAGCTCTACGCCCAGCCTTTCGTCGCCACCGGCGACTACCGGCGGTTCAAGGAGCTCCAGGCCCCCCGCACGCTGGACTACATCTTCTACGGCGAGACGCCGGGCTCGACGCTCGACCCGGTGGTCGACACCGCCGACGACGGCGCGGTGAGCATCGTCGGCTACCAACTCGACCCCGACGGCGCCGGCACCCGGCCCGCTGCCTCGGTCGACAACCGGGACTTCAGCTACCGTTCTCTGCGCGGCAACGCGGTGCTGCGTTGGGAGTACCGGCCCGGGTCCACCTTGTTCCTGGTCTGGACCACCAGCTGCGAGAACTACGGAGCCAACCCACGATTCAACGCCGTGGACGACTTCCGCCAACTGTGCCAGGGCCGGTCGGACAACGTCTTCGCGGTCAAGTTCAACTACTGGCTCAGCCTCTGAGCCGGTAGCGTCGCCGGCTGGCCTCGCCGGGCGCCGCAGCCCCTCGGGCTCGCGGTGCCCGGACGCGTTCCGGGATCCGGGCATTCAGGGGGCTTCCCTTCCCAGACGCGCACGTCGGTCGAGTACTGGCTGAGCTTCGGCCTACACTACAGAATCGGCTCGGTCAACTACAACGTGGTGAACTCGCGGTTCGATAGCCTCTGAGCCCGGCGCCTCGGCGGAAGGGGCGCGCCGATTCCTGCGCACGCCCTACCGCTGCCGCGCTCGGGCACCGTAGGTTACTGGATGCGGCGGCTCCTGCCGGCTCTGCTGGGCGGCGCGGCCGGCCTGTGGGCGGTATCGCTCCTCGCCGTGGCCCTGGCCGCGCGCCGCGACCAGGCCGCGCCCGCCGACGCGATCGTGGTTCTCGGCGCGGCGCAGTACAGCGGCCGGCCCTCGCCTGTCTTCAAGGCGCGGCTCGACCACGCGGCCGCGCTGTTCCGGCGCGGCCTCGCGCCCACCGTGATCGTGACGGGCGGCGTCGGCGAGGGAGACTCGCTCAGCGAGGCGGAGGTGGGCCGTCGCTACCTCGTGGCGGCCGGGTTGCCGGACGGTGGCGTGGCGGCCGAGTCCGGAGGCCGCTCGTCGGTGCCTTCGCTGCGCGCCGCGGCGGCGCGGGTCCGCGCCCTTGGGGGCGAGCGGGCAATCATCGTGAGCGACGGCTTCCACTTGCTGCGCCTGCGGGTCCTGGCGCGGCGCTTCCGGCTGACGGCGCTGGGGTCTCCCGCGCCGGCAAGCCCGATCGCTCCCGGCAGCCGACGGGAGTTCGGCTACATACTGGCGGAGTCCTTCAAGGCTCCCGCCGCATTCCTCTCACCGAGGTGACTCGATGATGCTACCAGTGCGCTCGATGGTCGCGGCGGCGGCGCTGCTCGCGGCCGGCCTCGCGCCCCCGGGACTGGCCGCCCAGGCGCTGCGGGTGCCCTACACCACCTTCACCATGCCCAACGGCCTGAAGGTAGT
>Ga0316624_10000942_pt1 | contig 10828 bp, 7 predicted proteins | sample OWC_Aug_N3_C1_D5_FD_207657 | JGI IMG/M metagenome (GOLD analysis project Ga0316624, IMG submission 207657) | Wetland soil microbial communities from Old Woman Creek delta, Ohio, United States - OWC_Aug_N3_C1_D5_A | ecosystem: Environmental > Terrestrial > Soil > Wetlands | place: USA: Ohio...
GCAGGCGCGGATGGCCTGGACGATATTCGCCATATCGTTGCTCATGCGGCCGATTTTCTGGAGCGGGGCGCATGGTTGTTGCTGGAACACGGTTATGATCAGGCAGCGAATGTGCGCGATTTGCTAAGGCAGGCTGGGTACACGGAAGTGCATTCGGCAAGAGATATTGCCGGAATAGAACGGGTAAGCTGCGGGAGGATCTTGCCTTAAGCTGAACCGCCAGTTTGTGGAGAAATGAGAAAGAGTATGGAAGAAGGTATAGGCCAATATATAGGCCGTTTGGCATATATGCTTCCAAGAAACAGGTGCCTACAATTGCTCCTGAGTTGTTAGAGCCTTGAGTTGTAACTTACTCAATCTTTCATACTCTCCTCCTATTCAGGGCCGTCGCGAGATGGCCCATTTTTTTGCCTGCAAATATTGTGCAATGCTATCCGGCAAGTTGCTTCCGTGCATGTGCGATGGCGGCAGCTACTTGCTGGGGGGCGGTGCCGCCGGTGTGGTTGCGCGCTGAAAGCGAGCCCTCCAGTGTCAGCACGCCGTAGATATCATCGCCAATGAGGCTGGAGAACTGTTGCAGTTCTTCGAGTTTGAGATCGGCCAAATCAACGCTACGCTGCTCGGCGTAACGAACTGCCAAAGCCACGGCTTCGTGCGCGTCGCGGAACGGCAGGCCCTTCTTCACCAGATAATCGGCCAGATCGGTCGCCGTGGCATAACCCTGCAACGCAGCACGGCGCATGGCATCGGGTTTGACGGTGATGCCGCGCATCATGTCGGCGTAGATGCGCAACGTCTGGGTGAGGGTGTCCACCGTGTCGAACAGCGGCTCCTTGTCTTCCTGATTGTCCTTGTTGTAGGCCAGCGGCTGGCCTTTCATCAAAGTGAGCAAGGCGACCAGATGTCCGTTCACGCGGCCGGTTTTGCCGCGCACCAGTTCGGGAACGTCAGGGTTCTTTTTTTGCGGCATGATGGAAGAGCCGGTGCAAAAGCGGTCGGCGATATCGATGAAACCGAAGCGCGGGTTCATCCACAGGATCAGCTCTTCAGACAGGCGCGACAGGTGTGTCATCGTCAGCGCCGCGGCGGCCGTGAATTCGATGGCAAAGTCGCGGTCGGATACCGCATCCAGCGAGTTTTGGCACACAGCCTCAAAGCCCAGCAATTCCGCGACCATTTCCCGCTTGATCGGATAGCTGGTGCCCGCCAGTGCAGCTGCTCCGAGCGGGAGGCGGTTAACGCGGCGGCGCGCGTCGCTGAAGCGGCCCACATCGCGCTGACACATCTCGAAATATGCCATCAGGTGATGCGCGAAGCTGACCGGCTGCGCTACCTGCAGATGCGTGAAGCCGGGCATGATGGTGTGGGTATGATGCTGTGCCAGATCGAGCAACGCAGTCTGCAAATCTTTGATCAGCGCGATGATGTCGTCAATCGCGCTACGCAGATAGAGGCGGATGTCGGTCGCAACCTGATCGTTGCGCGAACGGCCGGTATGCAGCCTTTTTCCTGCATCGCCAACCAACATGGTGAGGCGCTTCTCAATGTTCAGGTGCACGTCCTCAAGATCGAGCTGCCAGACGAAATCGCCGCACAGGATATCGTTCTCGATTTGCGCCAGGCCGCGCTGAATGTCCTGCAGATCCTGCGAACTGATGATGTTGCAGTTGGCGAGCATCTGGGCGTGAGCCCGGGAGCCCTGAATGTCGAACAGCGCCAGCCGTTTGTCGAAATCTACCGAGGCGGTATAGCGTTTAACCAACTCTGCCACGGGTTCGTTAAAACGCCCTGACCATGTCTGATTGTCTTGCATCGTTGCCATGTCTTGTCCAGAATGTGCGGCAGCTGAAAGGTCAAAATGCCGAAGACGCGCAGTATAAATCAAAACATTCCGCCCAACCTGTTGCCGAATTTCCGCAACTCGGGCACGGTGCTGCGCATTCTGCTGCTGGCTAACGGCCTTGCGTTGCTCGGGGCGATTTCGCAGGCCATCTCATTCGCCGCGCTGCTGAACAACTTGCTGCAGGGTTCTGCAGTGCTGCAGCCGGTTTTGCTGACGAGCCTGCTGTTGGTGTATGCGCTTAATCCGGTGCTGGCAAAAATGACGTATTGGCAAGGTGTTATGACCGTAACCGCGGCGGCTGGCTTGGTTGCCCTGCTGATCGCTGCGCTGGGCAGCGAATTGTTGGTGGCGCCACGCGATTTCGGCGCGTTTTATTACTGGCGGCAAACACTTTCAAGCATGGCGGTTGCCTTGATTTTGCTTGCTTACTTCCGGCTGCGCGCGCAGGCGCTCTCGCCGGCAAGACAGGAAGCCAGACTGCAAGCCTTGCAGGCGCGGATACGCCCGCACTTCCTGTTCAATACAATCACTGCCGTGCTGAGCATCGTGCGTGCCGATCCCAAACGCGCCGAGACTGCGCTGGAGGACATGGCAGATTTGTTTCGCATGGCGATGGCCGAACCGCACGAGCAGGTTGCGTTGAGCAAAGAAGTGGAGCTGGCGCGCCAATATCTCGCGATTGAAGCACTACGCCTGGGCGAGCGCCTTAAAGTAAGCTGGGACACACAGAACATGCCGCCGGACGCGCTTATTCCGCCGCTGATCCTGCAACCCCTGCTGGAAAACGCCGTCTACCATGGAATCGAACCGCTGCCTGAGGGTGGGACCATCAAGGTCAGGGTGTACCTGGATGACAACGACATGCATCTGGAAGTCGGCAATCCGGCAAACGCTCGCAAACAGCCGCGTGCGGCGGGACACAAGATGGCGCTCTCCAACATTCGCGAACGACTGGCCTTGATGTTCGACGTCGAGGCACAATATCAAGTCAAGAACGATGCGGACTATTACCAGGTCCACATCATTCTCCCTTACACGAAAGGGCAACCTGCATGAACGACGTTATCACCCTGCCGCTCAACGTATTCATCGTGGATGACGAGACCCCGGCGCGCAATCGTCTCAAGGACCTGCTCGCCGATTGTGCTATCCAGTTTCCGCTGCATGTGATCGGTGAGGCGAGTAATGGGCAAGAAGCGCTATTCAAGCTCGCGGAAACGCCTGCCGAAGTGGTCCTGATGGACATTCGGATGCCACAAATGGATGGCATTGAGTTGGCGCGCCACCTGAACAAGCTTGATCATCCTCCGGTCATCATCTTTACCACCGCATACGATGCCTATGCGATTCAGGCATTCGAGCAGCATGCCATCGACTACCTGCTCAAACCAATCCGTTTGGGGCGTTTGTTCGACGCACTTTCACGAGCGCGAGATGCCGTGCCGATCCGCACCGAAGTGCTGCAGGAGTTGACTCCCGAGCCCCGCGCCAACTTGTCTGCGCACGAGCGCGGCAAGGTCCTGCTAATTCCCATCGATCAGGTGCTCTACCTGCGTGCCGAAGCGAAATACGTTACTGTGCGCACGGCCGAACGCGAATATCTCATCGAAGAATCGCTCGCCGCACTGGAAAAAGAATATGCCACGCGTTTCGTGCGCATCCACCGCAACTGTCTTGTGGCAAAAACGGCAATTGCCGGGCTCGAAAAAGGGGGCGAGGAAGGCGAAAGCGGTTGGCTGATGAAATTGAAAGGGTTGGACGAAAAATTGGCGATCAGTCGCAGGCAACTGAGTGTCGTTAAAGAATACGGAAAATAAACTATGCGCGTGCTTATCATCGAAGACAATCGGGACCTTGCGTCCAACATGTTCGACTTTCTGGAGGCGAAGGGCCACGTGGTTGATGCTGCCGGGGATGGCATTACCGGGATGCATCTGGCGCTGGTCAATCAATACGATGTGATCGTACTCGACCTGATGTTGCCTGGAATGGATGGCATTACATTGTGTCGAAAATTGCGGGAAGAGGGCGGCAAGGACACGCCCATTTTGATGATCACTGCCCGCGACTCGCTGGACGACAAGATCATTGGGCTGGAGGCGGGGGCTGACGATTATCTGGTCAAGCCGGCCGAGTTGCGCGAGATCGAGCTGCGTTTGCGGGTACTCCTGCGGCGCAGCGGTGAGCATGTCCAAAAACAAAAGAAGATGGTGTTGGAAGACCTCAGTCTTGATCCACTCACGTGTTCGGTTCGGCGCGGTGGCAGGGCGATTGAACTGCCACCGATTCCTTTCAAGATACTTGAAATGTTGATGTCGCGTTCTCCGCAGGTGGTCAACCGTAACGACATCGAACAGGCCGTGTGGGGAGAAGGGCGCCCGGATAGCGATTCGCTCCGTGCGCACGTGCATTTGCTCAGGGACCTTATCGATAAGCCATTCCAGCGGAAACTGTTACGCACGCTGCGCGGTTTCGGCTACCAGCTGGTGAGCCCGGATGCTTCAGACTAACAGTCTGCGATTTCGCGTAGCCCTGTTCTACGCGCTGTTTGGCGCTGGTCTCAGCATTTTGCTTTCCGCAGCTGTCTTTCTGGCCGTGCAGAAGATCGGACATCAACGCATGGACGAGATTCTGCAGGTCGAGTTGGACGGACACGCGCGTCCATCCGGTTTCGAGCCACCGAACACCGTCTCAATCAAGGGCTACGTTCTTTCGGGCACGGAGCCTGGTCGAAACATTCCCGCCGAGATCAGGAATCTCACTCCGGGCAAATACAACATAGAGATCGAAACCATCGACTACCGCGTGCTGGTTGCCGACAGATATGGCGCGCGTTATTTCATGCTGTTCAATACCGAAGAACAGCATCTTAAGGAAGCAACATTCCTGCGTTATGTAGCTCTGTTTGCCTTGTTGATGACTGTAGGTTCATCCGCCGGCGGGTTTTGGCTGGCAAGTCGCGTTACTGCATCAGTCACCCGCTTGGCGGAACAGGTCGGGCAGGCCGAGCCGGGTGACATGGACATCTCACTGATCAAGCTGACCGGCAACGATGAGGTGGGGGAGTTGGCGCGTGCTTTTGACCGCTATCTCCGTCGCTTGCGTAACTTCGTCGAACGGGAAAACTACTTCACCGCGGACGTGAGCCATGAATTGCGTACTCCGCTTGCCATCATGCTGGGCACGGTCGAGGTGTTGGAGCAGGATGAAACGCTTAACGTTAAGCAAAAGGAGCGGATTGCGCGCATCCGCCGTGCCGCGCAGGACATGATCGATCTAACCGCAGCGCTGCTGCTGATGGCCCGGGAGCGCCAGCAGGCAACGGATGAACTACCCTGTCAGGTTGCCGATGTGGCGTTGGCCTGCGTCGAGAAACACCGGCACCTGATCGGTGGTAGGCCCATCCAGATGGAAGTACAATTGATCGCCGAGCCGAGCCTGATCGTCGAACGCCCGTTGCTGGAGATCGTAATCGGCAACCTGATCCGAAACGCGTTGTTCAACACCAAGTCTGGTGTTGTGCAGCTTCGGCTCGAAGCGAAACGGCTCATCGTCCGGGATACCGGCGTGGGGATGGGGCCGGAGGAATTGGCGCGCGCCCTCGAACGCTATTACAGGGGTGCTTCAAGTGGCGGAGCAGGCGTCGGCCTTTCGCTGGTGAAGCGGATCTGCGACCGATACGGTTGGCGCATATCGCTCGACAGCAAGGAAGGTCAAGGTACTACCGCCGAGATCGATTTTGCCGTCGGTTGAAAATCATAGTTTATTCAATCGCAAGTCTGACAATAACCATGAGGTACTAAAGACGCTTAACCGCCTCTTCACCGTAAATTAACGGTGCCTTCGCAGAGCCGTTGCTACCATCGAAGTCGAATTGTGCAGGAAGTTGATAAGTCGCGTGGCACAAGGAAAGTAGTTCGTTTGGGGGAGTGTCAATTCCCTGATTGATGATCTCGAGGAGGAGTACGCAATGAAGAAGATCGTATTGTCGCTGGCGGCCGTAATGGCAGCTGCCACGTTTGCACCCGAAGCATCTGCTCTGCCCGTGTTCGCACGCCAAACCGGCATGGCGTGTAATGCCTGTCACTTCCAGCACTTCCCGATGTTGAATACTTTTGGCCGCGCCTTCAAGGCGTCAGGCTTCACCCTGATCGGTGCGCAAGGCAAGATCGAAGGCACCCAAAACACATCTCTTCCAGATACGCTGAACACGGGCTTCCTGACCAGCCTGGGTTATGAAAAGACCAATATGTCTCCCGATACAACTGGTCTTTCAAAAAATACCGGTAATGGCTACGTCTTCCTTCCAGGCGTCGCGGGTGAAGCATCGTTGTTTTTCGGCGGCCGCGTGAGCGACAACGCCGGCTTCCTGTCTGAGGTGGCTTTGGCGCCAACCGCAGGCCTTGATTCCGCCAAGCTGCCGATTCTTTATTCAGTGGGTGGACAGGGAGTACGCGTAGGCGTCGTTCCGTTCGCAACGAACGCGCAAGGTGCCTCCTACGGCATGGAGTTGTTGAACACCGGTGCCAATGCCGTGCAGCAGATGAGCAACACCCCAGGCTTTAACAGCGAACACACCATGGCGATTTCTGCCCAGCAATTTATTAGTACTTCGGGTCGTGCCGACGGCGCCGCGTTCGTTGCGACCAGCGACATGGGCTTCCTTAACCTGACCAAGTACCAGCAAAGTGGTATTGATCAGGGGGCTGGCGCGTCATTGGGCTCGACCTACCTGCGGGTAGCAGGCACTCTTGCTTTGGGCGGCTGGGATGCAGGATTGGGTATTCAAAGTTGGAGCGGACAGTCATGGGATGGCGCCGCTCTCGCGCTAATCCAAACCAAAGCAACTGCGATCGACGGACAAATGCAGGGCATGCTGGGCGAAATGCCAACCGGTTTCTACTTTAGCTATGCAAAAGCGCCCAAAAGTGACGCTGGCGGCTTAATCAACGCATACTCTGTCGACCCCAATGCTGGAGTTACAGGGGTCGGGGCAACTTTGGATCGCAGTTCGTTCAATATCGATGCTGAAGTCGGCGTAGTTCCAGAAGTCCTCACGGTGGGGGCTGCGATTCGCCGTGGCAAGAGCGGTGTGGCGGATGCAGTCACCGGTGAAAATCTGACGGACAATGCCATCTACCTGACGACAACCTACAAAGTATCGCAAAACATGCTGGCGCGTCTGTCCTATACCACGCAGAGCGGCGGTTACTGGAACGCAGCCAATACCAACGCAGTTGGCAGCAAGACAACCACCATCAACCTATACACCTTGTTCTAAAGTCTGTTGTTTATCTGCTGTGCGCATGAGCTCGCACCGGATAACGCAAGACGACAGTCATGTTGATGGATTAGACCTCAGAGTGGTCCAGCTCATAGGGAAGACTTCGGTCTTCCCTTTTTTATTTAGATGCAGAAGCACCCGCCGGCAGTTAGAAACAGAAACGGGAGACCGCAGCCTCCCAGTTATTCCCGGAATGGAAAATTTGCGTGGAAATGAGCGACGGGCGAATGGGATTAGATGATTATTCGCACCACCCAATGAAGAACTTTGCGGGTTTGACGTCAGCCGCTGTTCCGCAGTCCGGTGGCGATGCCGTTGATGGTCAAATGGATGGCGCGCTTGACCTTCTCGTCGTTGTCGCCGGCGCGGTGGCGTTGCAGCAGCGCGACCTGCAAGTGGTTGAGCGGATCAATGTACGGCGAGCGCGTCAGCAGGCTGCGCGCGAACGCGGGGTTGTCCTGCAGCAGCGTGCTGTTGCCCGTAACGGCGAACAGCATCTTGACTGTGCTGTCCCACTCGCCCTCAATCGCGCCAAAAATACGCTCGCGCAACTCGACATCCTGCACCAGCTCGGCGTAGCGTGAGGCAATGCCCATGTCGGTTTTCGATAACACCATGTCCATGTTGGACATCAGGCCGCGGAAGAAAGCCCAGTTCTTGTACATGGCCTGCAGCTGTTTGAGCCCGGCATCGCCTTCGCGCTCGATGAACTGCTTTACGGCGCTACCATAGCCGAACCAGCCCGGCAGCATTACGCGATTTAGCCCCCAGCTGAACACCCACGGAATGGCGCGCAGGTCTTCGATGCGGTCGGACGCCTTGCGCGATGAAGGGCGGCTGCCGATGTTGAGTTCGGCGATTTCGCGTATCGGGGTGGCGGTAAAGAAATAATCGGTGAAGCCCGGGGTCTCGTACACGAGCTTGCGGTAGGCGGCGAACGCATCCTGGCTCAATATTTCCATGATGCGGTGATACTCCGGCATTGCGCTGTCCGCGCCATGCTGGTGCAGCATCGTGGCTTCCATGGTCGCGGCGACCAGCGTCTCCAGGTTGCGGCGGCCGATCTCCGGGTTGGAGTACTTGCTGGCGATCACTTCGCCCTGTTCGGTGATGCGGATCTGGCCGTTTACGCTGCCGGGCGGCTGCGCCAGTATCGCCTCGTAGCTGGGGCCGCCGCCGCGTCCGACGGTGCCGCCGCGTCCGTGGAACAGGCGCAGTTCGATGCCATATTTCTCGAACACCTTCACCAGCTCCAGCTCGGCCTTATACAGTTCCCAGTTTGCCGTGAGATAGCCGCCGTCCTTGTTGCTGTCGGAATAGCCCAGCATTACTTCCTGAGTGTTGCCGCGGCTGGCCAGCAGCTGGCGATACCACGGGATGGAGAACAGGGCGTCCATGATGACGCCGCAACCGCGCAGGTCCTCGATGGTCTCGAACAGCGGAATGATATTGACGTGCAGCTGGTCGCTGCCCTCGAGCAGGCCGACCTGCTGCAGCATCAGCGCAAGCTCCAGCATATCGCTCACCGCATCGGTCTTGGAAATGATGTGGTTGGGCAATGCGCCGGGCCCGAAGCGCCGGTGGATTTCCGCGGCGGCCTGCATGATGCGCAGTTCGCTTTGCGGAACGGCGGAATAACGCTCGATGTCGGTCAGCAATACCTTGCCGGCTTGCAGCGCATCGAGCAGCACGCCGCGCTTCGTTGTTTCATCGAGATCGGCGTAATTGGCCCTGCCCGAGCTATGGGAGAACAGCTCGCTGACAGTTTGTTCGATGATCGCGCTGTGCTGGCGCATATCCAGCGGCGCGAGATAGAAGCCGAACACTTCGGCGGCGCGGCGGAGGTTGGCGAGGCGGCCGCGCGCAAGATATACCGCGCCATGCCGGAACAGCGAATCGATCATGACATCCAGATCGGCGATGAATTCCTGCGACGTGGCGTACGGCTGCGCGTGCTTGTCCACCGGCGGCAGGTGCGAAAGATCGTGGCCGAGATGTTTGGCGGTGGCCGCGAGACGCGAATAGATCAGGATCAGCGCGCGGCGGTAAGGCTCGTCGGCGCGGGCGGCGGATTTATCCGGTGAGGCATCGGACAACTTGCGCAATGCGGGAGTGACTTCCACCAACCGGTCAGTCAGGCTCAGGCGCGTGCCGAGGATATGCGTTTCGTTGAGATAATGTTCCAACGCCAATGCGGAATGGAATTGCACGGCATCCGACATCACGTCGTGCGTGACAAACGGGTTGCCGTCGCGGTCGCCGCCGATCCAGCTGCCGACGCGCAACAGCGGCGGCACCTTGATGTCCTTGTCGAAACGGCTTTCCAGCTGCTTTTCCAGCCCGGCATAAAGCTTCGGGATCTCGGACAGGAAGGTGTAGCGGTAGTACTCCAGGCCGTTGCGGATCTCGTCGCGCACGGTCAGCTTGGCGGTGCGCAGCATGCGCGTCTGCCACAGGATCAGCACGAAGCGGTGCAGCGCTTCCTCGTTCTCGGCCAGGTCTTCCGGCGTCATCTCCACGCGATCGCGGTTGGAGAGCAGGCTGGAAATGATCAGTTGGCAGTCGAGGATGCTCTTGCGGTGCACTTCGGTGGGGTGCGCGGTCAGCACCGGTGACACCAGTGCGCTGTTCAGGAAAGACTGCAGCGTCTTCTTGTCGATTTTCTTTTCTTCGAGGCGTTCCAGCGCGAGCTGTAGCGAGCCGTCCTTGGGCGCGCTGCCGGCCTTGAGGTGCGCGCGATGGCGGCGGTTGTGGTGCAGGTCTTCGGCGATGTTGGAAAGCTGCGAGAAGTAACTGAACGCGCGCACTACGGACAGCGTCTCGCTGTGCGAGAGGGCGTCCAGCATCTGCTCCAGCGCCTCGCCGTCGCGCTCGTCCTGCGTCCTGCGGAAGCGCACTGCTGCCCGGCGCACGCTTTCGACCAGCTGGAAGGTTTCCTCGCCTTCCTGTTCGCGCAAAGTGTCGCCAAGAATGCGGCCCAACAGACGCACGTCCTCGCGTAGCGGCAGGTCTTTACTGGAAATGTCGGCAGGTGCTGAGATCAGATTCATTCTGTATTCTGCTTATGTAGTCGGCGCAAAAGCGCGGCGCACCTGTTAGAATGCGCTGCGCATCAACCGCATATATTTGGTCACAATTTTCAGGAAACCCCGATGAGTCAGGCTTCTCTTACTCCCCCAGCCCGTCTGGTGATCGCATCGCGCGAGAGCGCATTGGCCATGTGGCAAGCGGAACACATTCGAGACAGACTGCGCGCATTATACCCGCAAACTTCAGTCAGCATTTTGGGCATGACCACGCAGGGCGACCAGATACTGAATGTCACCCTCTCCAAGATTGGCGGCAAGGGCCTGTTTGTCAAGGAACTGGAGACCGCGCTGGAGAATGGCAGCGCTGACATTGCGGTACATTCGCTGAAGGACGTGCCGATGAACTTGCCCGAGGGCTTTGCGCTGGCCTGCATCGGCGAACGCGAGGATCCGCGCGATGCCTTCGTTTCCAACAAGTTCGACAGCCTCGCCGCCCTGCCCGCGGGCAGCGTGGTCGGCACTTCCAGCCTGCGCCGCGAAAGCCAGCTGCGCGCACGCTTCCCCCATTTGCAGATCGAGCCTTTGCGCGGCAATGTGCAGACCCGTTTGCGCAAGCTGGATGAAGGCCAATATGCCGCCATCATCCTGGCCGCCGCCGGGTTGAAACGCTTG